>Ga0247841_10012582_pt1 | contig 11000 bp, 9 predicted proteins | sample LaCruzMarch2015__2_FD_192410 | JGI IMG/M metagenome (GOLD analysis project Ga0247841, IMG submission 192410) | Freshwater microbial communities from meromictic Lake La Cruz, Castile-La Mancha, Spain - LaCruzMarch2015_18m | ecosystem: Environmental > Aquatic > Freshwater > Lake | place: Spain...
AACAGGTGGAGCAGTGCTTAACAACTGTGAACCGCTAGCTCAAATTGGCAATTCACAAATACAATACAACTCAACATCAACTCGCCCAACAGGAATCGCTGATGCTACTGTTGCAACAAACCGTATCCCTGAGGATATCTTCACAGCTCTTGATGTAAATAACCAATGTGCGCATGCTGCTTACACAAGCAAACCGTTCATCCAAGCTCAGTACACATGGACCGAATCAGACTTCCGTCCATTCCTTGGTATTTCAGGTGCCGCAGAAATTTCAAACATGAAAAACTCTGCTGCAAGCTTCTGGAGTGTTGGTGCTCAAGGCGGAATATCATTCTAATTAATTATTTAACGTAACTTTAAATACGCAATACAAGAATCACCGGCGATAGAAAAAAACTCTATCGCCGGTGCAATTTTTTTAGTCTTCATCTTGAATGTCAAAATCTGTTGGAAGTTCATTAATCAAATCAACTTCATGCAAATCTTTTTTCACGAAATCATCTTGTGGCATTTTCTCTGCTTCAAAATAATCAGGCAAAACGTCTGGCAATGGTGAAAAGAACAATGATTCAATAGCAACAATATCTTTAAGAGACGAAACTACATGATACTCTTTATCCGGATATACTTCTTTGAACCATTCAATAAGCTGATCGCCTGGCCCAACGCTTAAGATCACGTCACAACCCTCAAAGCCTTTGATAACCTCAAGCCACTGCACCCTAGAATTAATTTTTCTCATAATTGCAGATTCAAGACCATCAGGACTTGTCACATAAACACCTTCTACATTGGTGATAACAGGAACCCCTAAAGGCTTAAATTGAATTTTATGGTAATACGGTTTGATTCGCTCAACAACCTCGTCCATCAAAGGGCTATGCAGCCCATAAGCAGGACCAACGTTTTTGACTTTTCTAATAACTTCTTCAATGCAATATTTTTGAATTTTTTCGATACTTTTCAAAGCACCAGCTATATAAAACCCATTTTTTGTATTTTGAGCTGCAACATAAGCTGGTTGATCTTCTGTTGATTTTTTTTTGCAAAGCCCTTCTATTGATTCAACGTCAAACTCACGAACAATTCGTAGCACCGTGTAATCTTTGTCTTTCATAAACTCATCATAGAACTGAGCATATTTATTTAAAATGTACAAGGCATCAACAAACGTTAATGATTTTGAAGCATACGCTGCAGCATATTCTCCAATGCCATAACCAGCTAAAAAATCAGGACGCAAGCCTCGTTGATGCAAAACTTCATACAAGGAAGCCTCAAAAAGAAAAATTGCCAAATAGCCGTAGCGTATTGACAATATCTCTTCATCTGACGATGCAAACATAAGCTTTACAAAATTAACATCTGCGGTTCCAGCAGCCTGTTCAAAAAATTCTTGAACAATCCGAAGTTCATCGTATAAATCTTTACCCATACCGATAAACTGCTGACCATGTCCAGGAAACACAACCCCAATGCGCTTTGACATACTCTCCCCCTTTTTTATTTTTATATCCCGGCGAGCACCACCGTTATTCTTTTTTTAACTTCGCTAGCACCAAGTAATGCCATCATATCAAAAACTGATGGGCCAGAAATCGATCCTATCAAAGCAAACCGTAGCAACTGCGCAATGTTAGACATTTTAAATTCATGCTGCTTACAGAATGCTTTTACACCATCTGACAACTGCTGCTTTTCAAAAATTTGCACACTTACTAATTCTTGCTGCAACAATTGTAAAATAACCTTTACGTCTTTTTCAATCAATTTGTTTAAACTTTCCCAATCGTAGCTTACAGGTAAGAAATACGCTGAAAGAACTTGGTCATATAAATCTTTTAATGTACTCGAACGATCTTGATACAAAGCAATCCAGGCATACCGTTGCTCCTGCGTCCAATCAGAAGCCCCAGAGGAAAGATCTTTTTTTAAATCTGTTATAAAAAATTGTTCAAGCTGTGCAGGCGTAAGCGATTTAATATAAGAACCGTTAACCCATTTTAACTTTTCGAAATCAAATTTAGCACCACTATGATTAATATGCTTTAAAGAAAAATGCTCTATCATTTCTTGCTGAGTGAAAATCTCTTGGTCGCCATGCGACCAACCCAAACGCACCAAGTAATTGCAAAGCGCTTGTGGTAAGTAACCATCTTTTTTATATTCAACCACTGATGTTGCGCCATCTCGCTTACTTAATTTCTGACCTGATGGCCCCAAAATTAAGGGGATGTGGGCAAAATCTGGCGCTTGATATCCAAACGCCTCATACAGTAAAATCTGTTTTGGTGTATTGAAAAGATGCTCTTCTCCACGAATAACTTGTGAGATCTGCATATCATTATCATCAATCACATTCGCAAAGTTGTACGTTACTGTTCCATCGGTTCGAAGTAAGACAAAATCATCTATTTGATCTGCAGGAATTGAAACTTCACCTTTGATAGCATCGGCAAAAACAAACTGTTCTGCTGCCACTTCAACTTTAAATCGAACAACGTAAGGCTTATCAACCATGTCACTATCTTTAAAATTGCGGCATGTTTTATCATATTGATAATTATCAAGACGCTCCACAGCAGACTCGCGCTTTCTTTGCAAATCCTGCTCGCTGCAAAAACACTTGTATGCCCTACCTTCTTGCAGCAACTTCATAGCAAAATCTTGATAGATACTCATGCGAGACTTTTGATGAATGATTGGTTCGTCGGCAACAATACCAGTCCAAGCAAGACTTTGCATAAGGGAGTCTTCAAACTCCTGTGTTGACCTTGCCACATCGGTATCTTCAACTCTTATTAAAAAGACACCATTGTAATGTCTTGCAAAAAGCCAATTAAAAAGAGCTGTTCGAAGTGACCCAATGTGTAAATGTCCTGTTGGTGATGGTGCAAAGCGCACCCGTACTGGTCTTTGATCTAGTGATTTCATATAATTACTCTACGCGTGCTGGCTGAGCTAATGACAATTTTTCCTGTGCCTGTTTTACCCATGGAGAAACAAGAAAAGTTTCTTTATCTGCACTTTCAGCTAAGTGCTTAAAGACTTCTTGTGATTTTTCTATTTCACCAGCATGGACATAATAAAGACCAAGAAGATATAACGCTTCTTGGAATGATGGATTTTTTGCATCTTGAGACATGGTGATCAAATCTTCTAGAGCTTGTTTTTGAACGTCACTTTTATCACTATCAAAACCCATTTTGATACGTTTCAATTGAAACAAGCTGGTCATTTCTGAGTTTTTTGGCATTTGAAGCAATGCTTCATCCAAAATGCCCATAGCTTCTTCAAGATTATGGTCTTTTTCTAGAACGATTTGAGATTTGAAAACAAGGAAATATGGCGCAAGATATGAACTCATATGTTCTTTGTGCAGTGCATCTAGAAACGCCTGAGCATCTGACCAAGCAAGTTGAATTTTTTCATGATCTTTTACAGGATCCATGCTTTGTGTTTCTTGCTGAGCCTGAGTAAAAGACTCTATAACCTCTGACAATGCTACAAACGCACGCTCTTCGCGCGACTCTATATATTTAGTATTAAGAAAATAGCCCACTGCCAAGACTGCTAAAACAACCGCTCCAATAAATGCTTCTTTTGCATATTTTGATGAAAATCGTTCTTGAAATGATGCATAATGTGATGAGAAATTTCTGTAAAGTTTTAAGTACATGCTCATAGTAAAATCCTACCTTGTATATAAAAAAATAACCTTTTTTTGACTATCTCAAAACTACCATAGAATCGAAAAATTTCAACAAAAGACAATTACATTTGTTATTCTGTCGCCATTTCTGATAGAATAGATACATTTATTTCTATATACGTTCATAACCGGGGGATCAATTCATGTATAAAAAAAATTTATCACTAACGCTTTTAAGTCTGATCATAAACTTTAATCCAAGCATGATGGGATCGCTGACCACATATGCTCCAAGGCTACCAATGCCTATAAAAACCACATTCTCTACAACCCCAATATACAAAAAACCATTGACATGCCAAGCTCAACGATCAACATAGAGCGCTTAAAATCAACGCTAAATAATATAAACTCTCAAAACATACACCATCAACCATCTTGGGCAAATCAACCACATATGCAACAACATGGAATGTTCAAATCCACACGACCATTAATGAATTCAAGGACCAACTATTATCAAAACCCATCTCAAAATCCTAGCACAAGATCAACGCTCATGGTTGTAGCAGGACTCTTAGGAGGCGCTTACACTCTTGAATCCCTTATATTCCAATATCAGTATCCACAAGGAGAACGTTATCAAATCTCAGGAATCGAACCTGTAGCAGAAAAAGAACAAGAATCAGATGGCTTATCGCTAGATCAACAAACCATAAGAGCTTACTCTTGCTCCTCTTATCTTTCAAAACAACCAAATAAACAAACCATTTGGAAACATCTGCACAAGGAATCCAGTGGAAGAATAACACCAGAAACCTTCAAAATATCAGACATTGAACGACACTATGATAGCATATATCTAAAAAGAACATATTTTAAAGATCCAAGAAGAATCATAAAATATCCAACCAAATATTTTGATATTATTGTGCAACCTAAAAAAAGCTAAACCATTAAATTAAAAAAGAAGGCTGATCTAGAAAATAGATCAGCCTTCTTTTTTAATTTTTAGAGAGTTTTGATTACTCTTGTGAGCCTTTAGATTCAGTTGCTTTCTGAGCAGGCACATCTGCACCAGCTTTACGAACTTTTTGAACCTGAGCTTTTTGAGCTCTTGACGCGAGTCTATCAGCTTTAGTAGCCATAACTTTAACGCCTTTATAATATCCACTTTCCAAACATACTGTATGAGGCATTACAGCAACACCGCTGTTTGGGCAAGTTGTGAACGTTTGAACATCTAATCCTTTGTTAGCTGATCGTTTATTGCGACGAGCTTTCGAGGTTTTTCGTTTGGGACATGGCATATTATATTCCTGATTTTTTAAGACGTTTAATTTTTAAAGCATTTTGGTCAATTTTTATAAGACCTGATAGAAATATCATACAAAAATATGCCCTAAATAGCAAAACTTTCTGGATAAAATCTTACTACTTCAATCTATTAGCCCAAGAATTATCAAACTCTTTTCCACATGCCCATGCCATCTTGGGCAATCTTGCCGTCTAAGCTCAACTCAAAAAGCTTGCGCTGAAGCTCATCAAGCGTCGTTTCAACCCGACTCAAAAGAGCTTGTGATGTTATCGGCGTGACGGTACAATGCATGATTGCTCGACTTAGATCATCTAAGTCATCATAAACTGGAGCAGAATGTGAAGCTTGTGATTTTAGACTTGATTGCCAACCTAAAGCCTTTTTCGATTGACTTGATGGCAAAGCCTTTGTTAACCCTTTTTCTTTTTTTTCATGACCTAAAATAGTCATTTGAACAAAATCAGGTTTTCCTGGGTACGAAAGTTCCTCTAAGATATCTTGCGTACTTGTCACCAGCTTTGCGCCCAGCTGAATCAAATCATGGCATCCAACACTAAGAGGATCAAAGATAGAACCAGGCAACGCGAACACTTCGCGCCCTTGTTGCAACGCACAATTCGCAGTGATCAACGCCCCGCTTTTTTTGGCAGCTTGCAGCACAAGGCATCCTATCGATAGCCCTGAGATAATTCGATTGCGCATCGGAAAGCAATGCGGTTCAGGTGGCATTTCCATATGAAAAACACTGACAATCAACCCACCATCGTACACAACCTGTTCAAACAAATCCCTATTTGATGCTGGATAGCGGTGACACAGACCAGACCCAACCACCATAATCGTTTTGCCTTTGTTATCAAGCGTGATTTGATGGGCATAGGTATCAGCACCGGCAGCTCCGCCACTCACAATCACCCAATCATCTTGGATCATTGGAGCGATCAACAGTTTTAACGCATCATGAACATACAAATGAGATTTTCTTGCCCCAACGCATGCAAACTTTTTTGCTTTTGCAAATAAAGAAACATCTCCCTGATAGTATAAAACCAAAGGTGGCACATCGATGTGCTTAAGTAGATTTGGATACTCATCACAAAAAAACGTAATAAAAGCAGCGCTATTTTGCTCAATGATTTTTAATTCATCAGACAGCCTTTGCTTGTTTTGCAATCCAAGGACAAGCAGCTGAGCTTTGTCAAATCCACAACCCAAGGCAACGAAATCTTGAACCGAAAAATTATACACTTCTGTTAATTTCTGAGCAGAAATCTTATTGATCAATTCATGCAAAAATCTATGAGGCACATACTCAATGAGCGAAAGATGTAAGATAATATTTTTCAGAATCATGTTTTATTCCCAGCCAAGAAAAACCCGGGGCTTTTAACCCCGGCAAAATCGTTTTCGAAAGCTCCGGCTTTTAAGCAGGAGTTCGTTACTTTACTGGCGGGATTAAATCAGATGCATTAATACTTGAACCAGAAGGCACCAATGTCAATTTAACAACGTATCCCTCTATCTCAAAAACGCCAACTTTATCTTCTCGAATAAACTCTTTTACTTTTTGAGCCAAGACAAAAGAGCTACCTTGACTTTCTGTTGTTATAGCCTCAGCAACGACAAACAACAAAGGCTTCCCGCCTCCCTCAGAAAAACTACAAATTGCACCTTTAATTAAAGATTGACCGATATTGGACAATTCCTGATTTGATTCATCAATGAATTTTTCCACATAAGAACGATACGTATCTTCATTCTTAGAACAAACAAATGCAACCTGTTTTCCATTTTTTGTTCCACAACCAAACACTCCCGGAGTAAACCGACAAGCAATAAAATAAGACCTTAATTTCAAATCTAAACCCATTGGATGCTTAGACGAATCATCAACATTTTTTGCGCTTGAATAAAATACTGCATAGTGACGATCGCCAAAAAGCCTACTCGGCATAACTCCTTCACTAACAACCGTACCGTCAGGCAATGTATTATATTTTTTTTCTGCAGAAACATTCATTGCCGCAAGAACGCACACCATCAACATTATTCTTTTCATATTTGTCCCTTAAAAAAACAAAAAGAGAGTTTGCAAGCACTGCGCTTACAAACTCTCTTTTTTATAAAACTATAAATTCTTTATTCTTGTTCGTCGCCGCCGTCTACAACTTCAGCTACTTGCTCACCACTACTACCTTGTTCGTCTTGCATAATACCAGAAAATGCAACAACTGATGATAACTCTTGCGAATCATCTAAGCGAATCAATCGAACACCTTGAGCTTGACGACCCATAGTGCGAACTTCTTTTGGAGAGATTCGAATGATTTTTCCAGCTTTATCAATCAATAAGATCTCTGAATCATCGCCAACACGAACTAAACCGATTACATCACCGTTACGAGTTCCTGTTGGAATAGTGCGAACACCAACCCCACCACGATGGGCAACACGGAAATCTTCAATGCGTGTACGCTTACCAAATCCGCGCGCTGTCGCAAACAAGATGTCTCGATCATCGCTGATAACTTCCATACCAACAACCGCATCACCACTTCGTATACGAATTCCACGTACACCAGCAGCTTGACGGCCCATGCAACGAACCTCAGGAACTTTAAATCGAATACCTTGTCCAAGCCTGGTTGCAATAACGATAGAATTGTCATCGGTACACACAGCACAGAATACCAATTCATCGCCTTCGTTCAAGCTCAATGCTCGAATACCGGTACAACGAATTTTTGTAAAATGCTCACCTAGGGTACGTTTAATGCTACCATCACGAGTTACCATGACCACATATTTATCGTCAATGTCCCCAGAATCAAGCAACTTAACAACGTATTCACCTTCTTGCAGCGGCAACAAGTTCACTAAAGCACGACCTTTAGAGATACGTGAACCTTCAGGAATTTCATACACCTTCATGCAATAAACACGACCAAAGTTACTAAAGAAGAGCAAGTCACCATGCGTTGTGGTTACAAAAAGATCTTGTACAATGTCATCGAAATCATCAAGTGACGCCATACCCATCTTACCTTTGCCACCACGATGCTGAACTTCATATGTTTTTAAAGTAACGCGTTTAATGTAACCCTTACGAGTAAGCGTTACAACCACATCTTCTTCAGGAACTAAATCAAGATCAGAAAGTAAATCAATCGGTCCTTCAATGCGGGTACGACGCTTATCGCCATACTGCTCTTTAAGGTCGATTAATTCTCTGATAATTTCTTTATCAAGCGTTGCCGGATCTTGTAAAATAATTTGCAAATGCGAAATGATAGTTTTTAATTCTTTCATCTCTTCATGTAATTTTTCTTGTTCAAGGCCTGTTAAGCGCTGAAGTCTCATCTCAAGAATTGCTTTTGCTTGTTCTGCAGAAAGCATATAAGCATCATTCAATTTTTCCATAGCTTCTTGAGCAGACTTTGAAAGCTTTAACAACTCAATAACTTTATCAATGTTATCAAGCGCAATAAGCAGACCAAGTAAAATATGTTCACGAGCTTGTGCTTTTTTCAAATCATACTCAGTACGTTTTGAAACAATAGTACGACGATGAACAATAAACTCATCCAAAATACGACGCAACGAGAATACAATTGGCTTATTGTCTAAAAGCGCAAGCATTAAAAATGAAACCGTTGTTTGCAAAGAAGTATGCTTATACAGCTGATTCAACGTTACGCTTGGGATGTCACCTTTTTTAAGCTCAATGACCAGACGCATACCTTTTTTATCAGATTCATCACGAATATTTGAAATACCTTCAATGATTTTATCTTTAACAAGGTCTGCAATTTTAATTATTAACTCAGCTTTGTTAACTTGATACGGCAACTCAGAAATAATAAGTTGCGTACCCTTTTTGCCTTCTTCTTCAGCAACAACACCACGAAGCACAAGGCTTCCGCGACCAGTTTGATAAGCTTTTACAATCCCAGCTCGACCACAAATAATCCCACCTGTTGGAAAATCAGGAGCTGGAATCAAACGAAATAGTTCGTCATCAGTTACAGATTTGTTTTTTAAAATAGCTAAGCAACCATCAATAACTTCGCCAAAATTATGAGGCGGAATCGAAGTAGCCATACCAACAGCAATACCTGCGGTACCATTAACTAAAAGATTTGGAAATTTTGTTGGAAGCAACACTGGTTCAATAGTTGATTCATCAAAGTTTGGCACAAAATCAACTGTGTCTTTTGTGATGTCTGCAAGCAACTCAGAACAGATTTTTTCCATTCTAACTTCGGTATAACGCATCGCCGCTGCATTATCACCATCTACAGAACCCCAGTTCCCTTGACCATCCAAAAGAGGATATCTCTTAGAGAAATCTTGAACCATACCAACCATCGTGTTGTAAACAGCTTGATCGCCATGCGGATGGAAACGACCAAGCACTTCACCCACAACGCGCACCGATTTGTGATACGATTTATTGTGAACAAAGCCTAAGCTATGCATCGTGTAAACAACACGTCTGTGCACAGGCTTAAGGCCATCGCGAACATCGGGAATTGCCCTTGATACAACAACAGACATTGCATAATCAAGAAACGATGATTTTAACTCATCTTCAATTAAAATAGGCGAAATTTCAGGTTTTTTCTTTTCTTGATTCGTATCAGAACTCATTCAAATCCTTTTTGGAAATACTTTGATTTTGTTTAATCTACTATGGGTGTTAAATTCTTGTCAATATTCAGAAAGATCACTAACTCAATAATACTACAATTCACCCCAAACCACAAGAACAAGACGCTACAACATTAAGGCCTTTCTCTGATATCGATTTCGCACAAAAGCTCTTCATATGTCAAAAAAATAACCGCCTCTGATAGAAGGCAGTTATTTACAACTCTTTCCAAATCAACCCATTTCTTTATGCTATAGCTGCTCGCTTCCATAGCCTTGCATCACTCGCACCAAAAAAAGGCTTTTTAGCTGCAGGCTTAAAGTCAGGTAGCGAAACACGACTTTCTGCTGGCACATTTGCTTTTGATTGTAACAAATATGTTTTCATTGCAACCAAATCATTTTTAAGTTCTTCAAACTCTGCATCAAGCAAAAGCTTATGATTATAGGACACTTGCCCTATCGGTGAATTTTGATCATAGGTAAAAACTGTTCCCTCATTATCATACAACTTGTCACCCATCTGAGCAATTTTTTCATCCAAAGAAAATCTCTCAGAATCGCGTTCTTTTAATTTTGTGCTATTTACGGATCCCCACCAAGAAAAAAAATTAGATGACCACTTGTCATCAAAATCTTTTTGCATAGTTGCAATAACGTCATCAACCAAACTTCTATACTCCTTTACAACTTCCTCTCCATTTAGTTTTTCTATCCAATTTTTGTAAAACATGACTATTCCAGGAATTTTTGTAGAGGCTTCAACACCCCCTGCTGCTTCTTCATACGCTTGCAAGTTCTTGCTTGCTTCTTGAACCGCTTGCTTTCTACGAAGCTCGGCCACTTCTTGCTCTTTAAGCTTATTGAATACATACATAGCACCAGCAGCACCAGCTCCTGGACCAACAACCGACTTTGCACTGCTTGCACTTGGAATGTTTTGCTTAAACGAATTCCAACGAGCACCTGTGTTCCAACGAGGCATGCTACCAAAAGCAAACTCTTGTGCCATTTGCGCAGCTGCTCTTGCAGCCGCAGAACCATCCACCATCGTTGCATCTGCTGACATATGACTTACAGGCGTAGTTCCTAACGGACCACTGCCTGCCACCCCTCGCCGAGCTGTGGTCAAAGCAGAAGATGCCATTGTACTTGCTGGCTGAGACACAAACCTTGTCATTGAAGCGTCAAGCGACAGCGAAAGCATTGCTGTCAGTATCGCCATAGCGCCCAAATTCATTTTTTTTAATTTCATAGAAACTCCTTTTTTCAGGACTATGCCATTCCAATCTCAAAAATCTGATCTAATCGACTAATTCGTCGTTTTTGAATAGGCCATTTCTTTGGCTTGAGCGATCTGAGAGCTTCTTCAGGAGTTTT
>Ga0247841_10012586_pt1 | contig 10996 bp, 9 predicted proteins | sample LaCruzMarch2015__2_FD_192410 | JGI IMG/M metagenome (GOLD analysis project Ga0247841, IMG submission 192410) | Freshwater microbial communities from meromictic Lake La Cruz, Castile-La Mancha, Spain - LaCruzMarch2015_18m | ecosystem: Environmental > Aquatic > Freshwater > Lake | place: Spain...
TGCACCATCGTATGGACAAACGGTCAAACCAGTCCCAGCATCTCCGTATCCAACAGCGGGACGTTTTCTGTGACCCAGACAGATGCTTGTGGACAAGTACGCACTTCGAATTCCATCACAGTAACAGTATTATCTGCTCCCACCGCTCCCGCCATCAGCGCACAAGGGCCTACCAGCTTGTGCAACGGAGAAAGTGTGGTGCTCACCGCCTCCAACGTATGTGCGGGATGCAATGTCAGTTGGTCTAATGGCCAAAGCGGCCTCAGCATTACGGTCTCTGCACCCAATATCTACACCGCCACCGTGGTCAATGCCTGTGGTCAAAGCATCGCATCGAACCCGATTGTGGTGACGACGGGTACAGCGCCATCGGCACCGTTAATTACCCCCCAGGGTTCCACGGCGTTGTGCAACGGAGAAAGTGTGGTGCTCACCGCCTCTAACGTGTGTGCGGGATGCAATGTCAGCTGGTCTAATGGTCAAAACGGCCTCAGCATTACGGTCTCTGCACCCAATACTTACACCGCCTTGGTAAGCAATGCCTGTGGCCAAAGTGCTTCATCAAACGAAGTAGCAATTACGGTTGAACAGGCTCCGCCAACACCCACGGTGGTGGTTGATGGCAGCGTATTCATCTGTGCTGGCCAAACCGCTATGCTGCTGGTAACCAATAAGTGTGCGGGCTGCACCATCACGTGGTCTAATGGCCAAACTGGCGACACCTTGGTGGTATCTGCTGCTGGCATATATCGGGCAACCATGAGCAATAATTGTGGAGCAGGGCCAGCCTCGGCAGAAGTGCAGTTTGTGGAAGCTCCACCGTTTGCACCTGTTGTTCAGGTGAACAATACATGTTTCATGGCTGCTCCTTCAGGCAGCAATTACCAATGGTATTTCAACGGCGCATCGCTTCCGGGTGCCACAGGCCAGTTCTGGGTTGCCCAGGAGACCGGTTATTACGGTGTACGAATGCAAAATCCGTCTGGGTGTACAGGCGAATCGGATCCACTGTTTGTGCAGGCGTGTTCGATCAGTGCGAGCGAGCCAGCTTCAGGGATCATCATGGCGCTGTACCCCAATCCGGCCACCGATAAGCTGTATTTGGCACTCCATCTTTCAGGTGCCAGTATTGGGTCGTTTGAAGTATTCACTGCAGATGGACGATATACCGCTACACTGTTTGAGGGCAACTTACTGGCGGGCGAGCAAACGCTGGAATTGACGTTGCCCAACTTGCCCGCAGGTGTATATGCCTACCGTTTTACGACCGAAAAAGACCAAGCCAGCGGGGTGTTCACCGTGGCCCGATGAGCGTGAAGTCCAAATCAACAATCACTCATAAATATCAAACAACATGAAGTCTTTCAAATTCACAGTACCCACATTTGCTGTACTGGTACTTGGTACCGTACTCCTGTTTTCCGCTTGCGGTAAAGATGAAGATTCCACACCTGCGCGGGATAAGTTTTTGGGCACGTATGACGCCACTGAAACGTGCACTTCTGGTCAGTATGCATACTCCATGACCATTAAAGAATCGACTCAAGGAGAAGACGTCATTCTGATCGACAATTTTGGTGATTATGGCGTGATCGTAGAGGCCACGGTGAACAACGATGTGTTCAGCATTGAAAAGCTGATTAACACGTCCGTTGGCCCAGTTTTAATTACGGGAAATGGTTCGATTAACTCCGGTGGAACCCTTCTGACCATCACCTACAATGTAAGCGGCGACCAATGCACTGCTACCTGTATTAAAATTTGATAACCTCGGAAAGCTTAATTGCTTTATTACAACCAGTACCGTTCAGTAGTGTGCTGAACGGTACTTTTTGTTGAGAAATAAAAAACAGCATAGATGAAAACGCACAAAAGGTTGCCCAAAGCATTGTTGCCAAATCCTCGGAGTAGGGGAACTATTGTCCGAAATCAGGTACAGGATGCATTAAATCGACAATTTGAATACCATGAGATTGTGTTGCTGGCCGGGATGCCTGCCATAGGCAAAACTACCTGTGCGGTTCAATATGCGGAGTCGCATCTCGGAAAACAGTACGACCATCTAATTTGGTTGGATTTACAACAACACCCTTACGAGTTGGCCACCACATTGGCTTCGCGACTTGCCAAACATACCGGCAGACACATTAGTCCTAAAGTTGATCATCAAAATTGTGAGCAGATACTAACGTCCTTGCTGCTGGAATGTTCCGGTACAACTGACGGTGAACTGCTGTTGGTTTTGGATCATTACACCCAAAGTGCTTTTACTGATGACGTTCTTCACACTACTGTACTGGGCGACCAATGGAGCATTTTAGTCGTATGTAACCACGCGGATTATTTACCAGGATACCCGTCGGTCATAGTACCTTCATTAACCATAGAGGAATCAATGACTTTGTTCCACTCGGGATATCGAGGTGGTGAAACCGCCAATTCAGTCAAAGATATGCAGGCGCTGTGCGCCTTGTTGGAAGGGCATCCATTGGCCATTGTTTTATACGCTAACTTGCTATCTGCTAATCCAGAATTGACCGTTCAAAAACTAATTAATCATGTGCAATCAAGAGCAATCAGTCCGGATTTTATTTACCGCGTAAACACACACTACGACAAGGTCAGGCGAACAAACAGCGAGTTATCCCTTTTACAAACTTTAAAAAGCGCTTTTTTGACCCATTTGGCTTTGACGCCAATGGAAATTGACGTATTGAAATTGTACTGCCTCTTACCTGAACGCTATTACGGGTACCACGAATTAAAAAAATTTTCCTCTCCGGACAAAAAATACCCTTTTCAGTTGTCGGATGCCTTGGGCGGTTTATACCAAAAAGGAATCCTCAAAAAAGAAGGCGACTCCTTTAAATGCCCGGAAATCATCAAACTGGTAGTTTATTTGACATACTGGGTCGATTCCCTTGACATACAACATGCCATCAAGTTCATTATTTCCGCTTTGGAATATGAGTCGGCAACCGAATTGAAGGAGCAAATAAAGTATTTACAAATCTGCGAATATTTGCTGCGCTTCACTTTTGAACAACATGAATTTATGGCCAAATTATACCACGCGCTCAACGAACTGTACGACACCCTGGGCGATCATACAAAGGCTGTATATTATGCGCAAAAAGAATTAAATGTACTGTCTTCATGGCCTCAAGCAAACGAGCCCCTATTGGCAGACGCCTGTAATCGTCTGGGTGTAAGTTATTTGTACACGCAGCAATACTTGCTGTCTTTTGAGCACCTAAAAAAGGCACTCGAATTAAAGATAAAAATATATGGCTATCAACATTACCTGACCGGCAGGACCGTTATGAATATGGCGGCCCTTTACGTGTCCACTTCCAACGGTGAAGCAGGTCATGCTTACCTAGACGAGGCGGAACGGATACTGACAGAAGATGTGTGTAATGCAGCAAAAGAAAAGGACTTGTTTCACCTTTACAATTTGAAAGGGGAGGCCTTCTGCGTCCAGCAGGCATTTGATCTGGCGCTGTCAAATTATATGAAGGCACTGACATTCATTGATGAATGGACAGGGCACAAAGAGCCGGATATGCACTTGTGTTATGAAAAAATAGCCTTATGCCACCTGCAAAGTGGAAAAGCCACTGATGCAGAAGAATGGGCACAGAAATCGCTTCAGTTAAAGCTTGAATTGTTGGGCGAGGGGCATCCGTATGTGGGCGACGCACACTATGTAATGGCTATTTTGCAAAAAATAAAAGGATTAGAGGCTTTGGCCCAGCTTCATTTTGATAATTTCTCTAAGATTTATCACATGAACGGGATAGCAGGCAATCAGGTGTTTTTGGATAGATGCCAGGAGTTTTCAAGTGTGAAAAAAAATGAAAAAATGTGGTTACCTGCTTAAGGGCTGTAAACTAATGTATATCATTTATGTCGTTCACAACCAAACATTTTCACAACCTAAATTTTTTCAAACATGGCCAATCAGGTTTTATTTGGACACGAAGTTGCCAAAAAAGTTATCGCAGTAGCAGGCACAGCTTTAGCCGTAAAAGTTGCGGTCGTAGCCCTTCCAATTGCCGCTATCGCTGCGTATGCAATCCACGAAAATCAAAAAAAGAAGGGCAAAAAGAAGTAAGCTTTCTTGAGCTGACTGCTTTATACTTTTCCAGCTTTTCCGGCAAATGGCACGTCCGTTTGCCGGTTTTTTTTATGGCCTATTCTTTCAGCTTTTTGGCCAGCTTTTCTGCTTCTTCCATGTATGGATTACCCTCGTCGGCAAGAATCTGTTGCAACAGCGCATCGGTCTCCGACTTTCGGGTGTCGTACTGCGCCACTAAGCACATCAGCAGGTTCCATTGTGCCTGGTCTTTCCCGATTTTACCCGTAGCAATAGCTTTTTGGAAAGCCTTGGTGGCTTTTGGGTACTGCTGTTGTTGGAAGTATACCTGACCCAGCAGCAACTGCGCATCGGCGTATCGATTGGAGGAGGGAGGTACTGCACTGGCCAGGTTCAGCGCCCTGGAATACGCTTTTTGTTGAAGCGCTTCCACGGCCAGTTCAATAGAATCGCGGTGGCTTGCAGGGATTTGTGCCTCACCCCGCCTCAGGAAACTGTCCGTTTTTTTGTATTGAAACCCGGTTTCTGCCATTGCGATGTATCGGCTATCGCGCCGGGGTGGGGGCGATACGGGCATCTGATCAGCTGGATTTTCCGGTTTTACCGGATTGGTTTGTGGCGTTACCGACTCATCTGGCTGTTGAACAATGGGCTGACCGCTTTGCTGCAAGCTATCACTCTGGGCAATCTGGGGTTCATCTTCCGGACGTCCGGGTTGGAAAAACAACACCGCAGCCAACACCAAAGTCAGTGTGGCTGCGGCGGCTATCCACAGGAAAAAAACACCATTGCGCTTGTTGGTCGATAATCTTGGGGGGTCATCGAGTGCAGCGGATTCTGCCACTTTGCCCCAGTCTACCTCTTTTGCCCAATCGTTCATCCAACCCTGCACTTCCTGGCCAATGAGCAAATTAGCCACCTCAAGGTCTAATCGTGCCTGGGCAACGGCCTCGGTCAGGATAGAGTCGTGGGCCATTTCAGTTTCAAATTGTATTTTTTCGCTTACGGTCAGTTGGCCTTTCACATAAGCATCAATGGCATCTTGTGATTGCATGATTCTTTAAAATTTGAGCTGGTTTTTCAACCAGGGGCGTTCATCCACAAATGCTTTCAGCTTTAATCGGCACCGATACGTCTCTTTCTTGGCCATATCGGCGCTGCTAAAACCAAATTCTTGTGCGATATCTTCGGGTTTGGCGTTTTGGGCCCAACGGGGGAGCAATGTCTTGCAACGCTCGCCCAAATGGGCAATAATTTCGTACAAGATGTTCAGCCGTTCAGCGTCTATGATGTCGTATTCAATAGCTTCTACAGCATCCAGCCCTCCGTGCAGGTTGGGGTCATACTCCCTCAATCGTCCTTGTTTGCGGCGTTCGTTGAGCAAGTGCCACTTAACAATACCTAAAATATAGGTGTGTATGCTGGCACGCGCTTCATATTTGTTTGAGCGAACCTTTTTTTCAAAGGTTTCCAAGGCAAATTGAAAAACTTCTTTGGCGGTCTCCGGGTCTTTTGTGCGATCCAAAACGTATTTAAACACTTTTTTTTGCAAGTCCTTGTTGGTGAACAAAGCATACATAGCCTGCCTTCGCAAAGCATCGTCTGATGACTGTAAATAAGCAATTATTTCCGCATCAGTAAGTGGCCTTGGTGGTTTGTCCATTGGTTTATGCATTGAAGATTGGTGCCCAAATGTCGACAAATTTTTTTCAAGGCATAAAAAATTTAAGCTTTGGCGTGTAGACCAAGGGCTAATTTAATACCTTTCAACGTTTCCCCTAAGCAGACAGTCCCGCATACACGGCTTTGGCCAGCGATTGCAAGGCTTTTGACAAGGCTTCCGGGTCATTGCCGCGGGTCATGACAGTAAGTATGTATGGCTTGGAGCCAATAAAAAAAACGGCAGTCTGGTGCAATTCGTACTGACCGGAAGCGTCGCTCCATTCTCCGAACTTGTGCCAAATTTTGGTTTCGGGTGGAAATGCACTTGAAAATCCTTTGGTAAACGCACTTTTGTGCAACAGCGAAGCGGCGTACTCCGATTTTTCAGGACTGAGCAGCGTGCTGTTGAAAATAGCCCGCAAAAAAGTGGATGTCTGTTTGGCATTCAACAAATAACGGTTTCGGTCAAAGTTGATTTCCGGGAGGTCAAGCTCCTTGAACAGGGAGGAGATTACCCTTTGATCGAGCTTCGACGCCAACAGTCGGGAGGCGTTGTTGTCTGAGTGCACCACCATGTATTCGAGCAATTCGCGCACCGTATACTTTCGTCGCAACCGAATGGATTGATCGGCAAATACCTGATTTTGCTGGCCAATGGTGTCTTGTGGACTCAGGGTAAGTGTTTGATTCAAAAAACCGGGCGACAACTCTTCCTGCCGCAGCACGGCCAGCAATAAACCCAATTTGAGCAAAGAGGCGGGCCTGTATGGCTCATCAGGGTTGATGATCGTCCATCGGCCCCTCTCAAAATCCTTCAGGTAAACGGATACCTGCAGCACTTTTCCGCTGTCTTTCAGCGTTTGAATAATGGCCGTCAGATCATCTTTCAAGGGTGCGTACTGGGGCGATTCGGTGGCTTGTGCAATGGAAATTACAGGCTTTGTATACTGATATTGATCCAAACGCTTAATAACATATTGATTGTCAATGGCATATTCTATCGCATCTGCTAAAGCCGTTTTCATGAGGAAATACGTAATCGCAATCCCGGACAAAAAGGAAAGCATAGAGAAAATTATAATTTGTTTAATAAAACGAAGGGTAGCCATTACATCGGTTTTTTTTGTGCACCACCAGAACAGGTAACCTCTCAAAGGTACAAGGCGGGTCGCACTACATCCGCAGGTTGCAGGTGTGTATTTCGGCCAATATTAGCAATTGATTACATATTGATATATGTTAATATTAAGGTGTAGTTGCCAGTGCTCAAAACCGCAACGTCAGCTCCACAGCATGCCCGTTGAAGCCAATTTCGGTTTGCTGCAAAAAGGGTTTCAAGTCAGGCTCCAGGTTTCGGTGGTGCAGGTAAGCGCCCAGGTCAAACACCATGAGGAAGGCCCCTTGCAGCAGGAGCGATTGTCCGAATCCCTTCAGTCGATCGGGGTTTTTGGCAGTGGTTTTGCTTTTTTCCTGCATCCAGGCACCAGCCATCATGTACCCGGCGTCGAGTCCGGCGTTGAAGAGGAACAGTTTCTGTATTTTGTGGTGTTCCAGCGTGGTTTGGTACAGGTCGAAGGCGGCAGGGTCGGCATGTGTGGCGGTCCACAGGCCACTGGCAGCCAGTCCAAGGTTGACGGCTCCCCAGCCAGCATTCATTTGGTGGAATGCTTTTTGGGCACCACTGGTTTGGCCCATGCCTATGGCCCCAACGGCAATGTTGGCTGCCGCCCAACCGCCCAATATCCACATGGCCTGTTCGGTCCGGTGCAGTCGATTTTGGTTAAACTGTTCTAAATGGAGGTCTTGGGCATACAGCGCTGCCGGGGCGAGGAAAGCCAGGAGAAGCAGCATTTTATGGGTATTGCCGGTGTGGTTGTTGGACGGGTGGGTTGATGGAGTGGTGTTGGGCATGTTTATCCTGTTTGGAGAAAAAGGGTTACTGATAACTTTAGATTTTAAGGTTATGGTTCTCGCGATAGAGCAACCAAATTTATTGACTTTAGTTTGAAAAGGAAAAGTTTATGATACTTATGCTTAATGTTTTGTTAATTTTATTAACGGCGCTTGTTTTGATAGAATAATGACTGCACTTTTGCCATGTAAAACAACAAACTTCCAATGAAAACGTTATATTACTACATTTTAATTTTGTTCGTTTCCCTATTTTTAAGTTATGATTTGTTGGGGCAAACGGAATGTCTTGAAGGAGATTGTATTAATGGTTTTGGACGATTAAAGGCATCGGGATGGAGTTATGAAGGTTATTTTTCCAACGGAAAAAGGGATGGAAATGGCAGATTAATCATTGCAAGGGCCGATGGCAACGAAGTCTATGAAGGTTCATGGAGTAATGGTGAAAAACATGGCTATGGCGAAATCGAATATACAAGCGGTTCAACTTACAAGGGGTATTGGAGTAACGGACTAAGACATGGTAAAGGTACGTATGACGATGACTCCGATTACCGAACGCATTATGAAGGAGAATGGGCGGAAGGGCGTAGGAACGGATTTGGTGTTCAGCGGTACAAAGATCAAAGCAGTTATGAAGGTTATTGGAGTAAGGACCGAGAACATGGGCGGGGTACACTTAAAATGTACAATGGAGACACATACGACGGCCAGTTTGCCTTGGGAAAACAAGATGGTAAAGGCGCATACACGTATGGCCCCCAATCCGTATATTCAGGTGATCGATTTGAAGGTAGCTATGCAAATGGACAAAAAAGTGGCGTAGGCGTTTATTACTTTGGCAAAGGAGGAAGGGTAGAGGCTCAGTTTCAATACGACAGTCCCAATGGTTATGGCGTAGAGTACGATATTAAAGGTAATATTACAAAATGCGGTGTCTGGCAACGTGGTATTTTTGTTCAAGATCGCGACCTGTCTGAAGTCGCCCCTTACTTAAATATTCAACTTTCTTCGAAAATACATGTAATCGTATTTACGGATAGGGACGATCCTCAAATAGGCATTTCTGCGGGAAAGACAAATGAATTTTTCGAGAGAATCTTCATAAAGGCACTCAAAGATCACAGCCAAATGTCTGTGAACTTTGTCCAACGCTCTGGAAGGGATCAATTCACGTTGCAAGAAGTCAACGCTGTGATAACGGGGTTAAACACTTCTTCCGACGATGCAATCCTGTTTTACTACGTTGGCCACGGCTTTAATAATGGGTACAGCTCCTTTCCAACTATGCTGTTGGGTAGTAAAACAGATGATCCGAGTTTGCGCAATAAAAGTCTCGATGAGGTGTATTACACCCTCAAATCCAAACCACACAGACTCCTGTTGTGTTTCGCCGAAGCCTGCAATAAGGAACAAGTGCAAGACCAGATGAGTAGTGTCAGTTGGAACAAAACTACTCATTATTCCGACCAAAATTGGGATCCCGCTCGCATACAAGCACTCTTCAAGCATGCAAGTGGTGATTTTCTGGTTTGCAGCAGTGAAAAAGGCCAGCTATCTTACACCATAACGGGTTTACACGGTTTCTTTACTACCGCTTTCATGTCTGCTTTTTCGGAAGCCATTAAGGTCGGTTCTCCTGTAAGCACGGATTGGAAGCTGCTCTGCAGTCGTATTTCAGAGAGTACAACAAGCCTTGCAAGACAAGCCGGTGAAACTCAAAAACCGTACTGGAAACAAAATTAATGTTTAACCAACATGCCAAACTTAAGACTTAAAACTATGCAAAAGTGCAATTTTCACAAAATATTTGTTTTCCAAGTGTTGATTTTGTGCTCAATAGTGTACAATGCCTGCGCACAACCGCACTCCGAGAACATTACTTTTTTGACCCCAAGCAGCTATAACCGCATGGTCACCAATGCAGATAAAGTTACAGCAGTGATGTTTGAACAAGACGCCAGAGGACATACCACCAAACAACCCGACAACGCACTGTTCGGATTCGTTGTTAAAGAGGAAAAAGTGATTGCAGATGACTACACCATCAAAACACTTAGAAACCTTCTATGTCAGGCCAACAATTATGACACTTCAGGCTATCTTCCAAAATGTGGTTTCGACCCTGATTATGGGTTAATTTTTCATGAAGGTGAAAAAACCACTCAGGTCATGCTCATGTTGCGCAAAAATTGCAACCCGATTAAATTCAGCGAAGGAGCAGACGTGATTACCACAAAAGAGTTGCTCAAACAGGGTAGAGATCTGTTACTACCCGTATTCAAAGGCATTTTCCAGGAAAGCATGGGCCAGACCGATCCAACTGTACCGCCTGCTACAACCAGCCCGAATCCGCCCAGAGAGGAAAATGCGCCTGAGCAGCAGGCAGCACAAGGGAATGCCTCAGCAACGCAATCCAACAATAGCAATTCGGGCAATAACAATAGAAGAAACCAGGCCAATAATACGCCTCCACCCATTGAAGAGTACCATGTGATTAAGTCTAATCATGATACCATTTACAGTCTTGCAAAAAAATACAACACTACCGTAGACAAAATCAAAGAACTTAATCCGGGCTTAGACCCCACCAAACTGAAAAAAGACGACAAAGTCCGCGTGCGCTGATGTTGTCTGCATTACTACTGACCTGCCACTTCCACTCCTTTTCTTAAACCAGCATACCTCTTACCATGAAAGCCTTTTCATTCACCCGCCAAATCACATTAACATTATGTTTGCTGATGTTTGGCCTCTCCGTTGTTTTTGCACAACAGCCCAAGTTGCACCTGTTCATCGTTACTCAAAATGCCCCCGAAATCGGTTCTACGGTCGACAAGCAGACCATGAGCCGGCTCGCACAGGAAATCCAAACCCTTACCGGTAAAACAGTTTCCGCAGTGACAATTGACGCAGCCAATGCCACAGAGTCCTACGTGGACCAACTGTTGAACAATGCATCCATCAGTTCGATAGACGCTGTTTGGTTCTACTATTCTGGACATGGTGTTACTTACGACAACTGGCCCCGAACAGACGAAACGGAACTGAAAGAAACCTGGGTGCATGCGCGCCTAAAAAGCACTGGTGCCAGGCTTACGCTGGTTACTTACGACTGCTGCAACTGGGATGAACCTATAGCCGCAGCTCCGGTAGGTCTCCAACCCAAAATGGTCAACTTTGTAACCCTGTTTTTTGAATCAAAAGGGAACTACATCTCTGCCAGCTGTAAATCCGGGCAGTATTCTTATGGCTCTCGTCAAACAGGCGGCATGTACACTGCGGTGCTGGTTGATGCTTTGAAAAACGAAAGCAGCCTCAACT
>Ga0247841_10012587_pt1 | contig 10994 bp, 9 predicted proteins | sample LaCruzMarch2015__2_FD_192410 | JGI IMG/M metagenome (GOLD analysis project Ga0247841, IMG submission 192410) | Freshwater microbial communities from meromictic Lake La Cruz, Castile-La Mancha, Spain - LaCruzMarch2015_18m | ecosystem: Environmental > Aquatic > Freshwater > Lake | place: Spain...
CAAATCCATACCTATGTATATAACAGACATGTGTATGTTTGTATTACTAGTAATTATGCGAGCTGACTAGGCAACGCATATCACATAGTATACTGGAGAGGGTTTTATGTTGTTACCATATTTTTAATAAAGAATATTCAAAAGAAGAATATAAAAAGATAATCGATGGTCTTAATCTTGGGTCTTACAATTCGATAATTGAAACAGAAAATAAAACAGAAAACATTATTAAAAATAGTATCAGAAAATATTATGATGGTCGTTATAATTCTAATATAACAGGTGAATATATAAATAATTCCAAAAATGTTCTATCAAGTTATTATGTAAATCAAGCAGAAGACAGTAAATATATACAACTTTTTTTCACACCAAAAGCAAAAGATTGTTTTGATTGTACTTTGTGGGGAGAAAATACAGAACTTGCCTATGAATGTTCTTCTGTAGGGGCTGAATGTTTTAATGTGAAGTTTGGCTGTCGCTGTTATAAAGGTGCTCAAAATTGTGAATACTCAATATATTGTATTGGCTGTTCAAATATTTTTGGTTGTTCTGGTTTAAAAAATAAACAATATTGTATTTTAAATAAACAGTATTCAAAAGAAGAATATGAAAAATTGGTGCCAAAAATAATTAAACTTATGTCTGATATGTCATATGTTGATAATAAGGGCAGAATATATAAATATGGAGAATTTTTCCCAACTGAGTTTTCTCCTTCTTGTTACAACGAAACCACAGCACAAGAGTACTTTCCATTAAATAGAGAACAAGCTTTAGCCCAAGGGTATAAATGGAAAGAAAAGGAGGAAAGAAATTATAAAATCGATTTAAAACCACAAGAATTAATAGATAATATTAAAGATGTTAAAGATGATATCTTAAACAAGGTCATTGAATGTCTACACCATAATCAAAAAACGCACAATTTCAATTGCGAAATTTCTTGTACTGAAGCTTTTAAAATAACTCCCGAAGAATTACAATTCTATAAACGAATGAATCTACCATTGCCACGCCTTTGCCCAAATTGTAGACATTATAAAAGATTAACCCAGAGAAATTCTATAAAACTCTGGCATAGAAAATGTATGAAAGAAGGTTGTAATAATGAATTTGAAACGAATTATGCTCCAGCGAGAAAAGAAATAATATACTGCGAACGTTGTTATCAGAATGAAGTTTATTAGGAAATGCCTGCCCCGTAGGAAGTAATCTTTCCTTCGGGGCTACCAACAAGAAGTTTATTGAGTAATTAAGAATTAAGAATTAAGAATTAGGAATTAGGAGTTAGGAGTTAGGAGTTAAAAATTAAAATTGTTCTTTTTACAATATAAATTATCTAGTCGGGATGGTTTATAATTATTCATCAATTATTTTTGCGTCGCGTATCAATCGACTTACGCGACGTGATTTGCAAAATCATATGCTTTACGAAACAGTTTCAAAAGAATCAAAAGATATCGTTTTTGTTTATACAACTTGTTCTGGATTAGAAGAGGCAAGGGCTATCGGGCTTTCTGCAGTCAACGAGAAATTAGCAATTTCTGCAGATTATTGGTTTATTAATTCAATATACCCATGGAAAAATGTTATTCAAGAGATAGACCAATGTATGCTTATGTTTTCGACCCAAAAAATACTTAGTGATAAATTAGTTAAACACATTGAAGCAGAGCATTCATATAGCGTTCCAACAGTTATCAGATGTGATACGGCTATAACTAACCAGCCGTATTCTTTTTGGGTAGATACGACGCTTACAAGTAAAGATAAATATATTACGGAGGAAGAATATCAACTTAAAAAGAAAAATGAGGAAGTTGGATATAGGTATGATAAACTTAAGTAAGTAGCAAGTAGCAAGTAGTAGGGGGTAATAATTACAAATTACGAATTACGAATTAGGGTATAAAAGAAGAATAATAATAATTACCAACTCAAACCCATAGGATTGACTTGGTAAAAAGAAAAAAAGATGAAAGAAGAAACAAAAATACCTGCCCCGTACTAATTTTTTGATTAAGTAATATAATAGATAAAGTAAATATATAAAATATAGATTAGATAAATATGGAAAAAGAATATAAAAATTTAGTACTGGGGTGTCACCCCGAAGGAAAGCAAAGCTTCCTACGGGGCAGGAAATTGTAAAAATATGGATTATAAACCACAAAATGTAATATGTCAGAAATGCGATGGTAATTTTACAATCGAACCAGATGATTTTTCATTTTACGAAAAAATAAAAGTTCCACCTCCGACTTTTTGTCCTGAGTGTAGAAATGAAAGAAGAATGAATTGGAGAGACGAGAGAACTTTGTATCATAGAAGTTGTGATTTATGTAAAAAAAATATTATATCTGTATATACCCAAGATGCAGTTTTCCCTGTATATTGCTATGAATGTTGGTGGGGAGATAAATGGGACCCAATTGATTACGGTCAAGATTATGATTTTTCTAAAACAATGTTTAATCAATTATTTGAATTAAGTATTAAAGTACCACACCAAAATCTAAATGTTCTTAACAATGTGAATAGTCCTTATGTAAATCAGGCCTGGAATAGTAAGAATAGTTATATGTGTTTTGATTTGGGCTATGGAGAGAATGTTTTATATTCAAACGCTTGTCATTTTGTAAAAGATTCTGTTGATAATAGTTACTCCAAAAAACTAGATTTATGTTATCAGTGTATTGATACAAGAGAATCAAGTATGTCTAGCAATCTTGAAAATTGCAAAAACTGTTTGGATTCCCATTTTCTTTTTAATTGTAATGGTTGTTCCTCGTGTATACTTTGTTCTAATTTAAGAAACAAAAGTTTCTGCATTTTAAATAAACAATACACTAAAGATGAATATGAAAAACTAAGAGGTATTTATTTTAATGGAAGTTTTTCAATAAGAATAAAGGCCACTGATTTATATAATGAATTAAAATTAAACTCAATACGAAAAGAAAATAATAATATTAAGACAAAAAACTGTATTGGCAATACTATATGGAACAGTGATAATTGCAAATGGTCTTTTAATGTTTTTCAGTCACAAAATTGTAAATTTGTGAACGATATTGATAGTGATTTAAAAGATAGTATGGATTTAAGTAATGCGGCTGAAGGTGAATTGATGTACGAAGGGACAGCAGTAAGTGGACATAATTTATTTTTTGATGTTCTTGTCGGCTATTCATTAAATGTTTCTTATTCTGTATCTTGCTTGAAAAATAATTCTAATTGCTTCGCTTGTATCGGTCTCCGTAATAAATCCTACTGTATCCTAAACAAACAATACACCAAAGAACAATACGAAGAACTAGTCCCCAAAATAATCAAACACATGTCTGACATGCCATACGTAGACAGTAAGGGTAGGGTATACAAATATGGTGAATTCTTTCCCTCAGAGTTATCCCCATTCTGCTATAACGAAACCATCGCCCAAGAATACTTCCCATTAACCAAGGAACAAGCCCTACAACAAGGCTACAAGTGGAAGGATAAAGAAGAACGTAACTACAGTATAGATATATACAATAAGGATATTCCTGATAACATCAAAGACACCGATGAATCTATCATCAACAAGGTCATAGAATGTATCTACAAATCATGTAATCACCAATGTACTGAAGCTTTCAAGATAATCCCCGAAGAATTCCAGTTCTACAAACGTATGAACCTTCCATTACCACGACTCTGCCCCAACTGCAGGCACTATGAACGTCTAGCTAAACGGAATCCATTAAAACTCTGGCACAGGAAGTGTATGAAAGAGGGATGTCTAAATGAATTTGAGACAAGTTATGCTCCCGCGAGAAAAGAAATAATATACTGCGAACGTTGTTATCAGAATGAAGTTTATTAGAAAATGCCTGCCCCGTAGTGAGCTTTGCTCTACTACTGGGGCTATCAACAGGAGGTTTACTAGATAATTAAGAATTAATAATTACGAATTAAGAATTAGGGTATCAAGAATAATAATTGCCAATTAAATGAGTAAGGCAAGACCTTACTCAAAAATCACTAGGGAAATCACTAGGGAAATCCCTAGTGATTATAGAGAGGTAATTTACTCACGGCCGTGTATTTTTTACCACTTAATTAAAAAATAAGTGTAACACTTGCCTACACCCGTTGGCATCTGTTACAAATTATGTTATGTATGCGAGAGTGTTACATGTTATGTGCTATATGATATAATGTAATCATGCATGTTGATGAAAAGACAATTATAGACCTTCTTAATGACTCAGGATTAGTTACAAAAACTGATATTTCTGTTGCTCAAAAAAAATCCAATGAGACGAATCAACCACTTGGTTTGATTCTAGTCAGTGAGGGAAAGTTGACTGAAAAAGATTGGAATAAAATCCAAGCGGTCTCGCTTGGAATACCTTTTGTTAGTTTGGAAGGTGAAAAAATTGACCCTGAGGTTTTAACTTTAATTCCTGAACCAATTGCCAGAAATAACAATATTATTGCTTACAAAAAATCTAAGCTTGGGCTAGAGGTGGCAATGCTTGATGTTGAAAATCTTCCAGTTATTGATTTTATAAAAAAGAAAGTTGGTTTGAGAATTCTTCCTCGAATGACAAGCGCTAACTCCATAAAAGAAGCGCTTATGCAATACAAAAAAAGCCTGCAAGCTGATTTTGAAGATATAATAAAAAAAGAAAGTGGTGCTATTAAAACAATATCTGATGAGGGTGTAGTTACTGAAGCAAAAACAGAAAAGGAATTAAAAGAATTAGCAGAAGATTTACCAATTGTTAAAATTGTTGACACTCTTATTTCACACGCCATTCTTCAGGGGGCTTCAGATATACACATAGAACCAGAAGAGCAATCTCTCGTTGTTCGTTATCGCATAGATGGTATTTTGCATGATGCGATGATTTTGCCGAAAGATACAGCATCAGGTATTGTTGCTCGTGTTAAGGTATTATCAAATTTAAAACTTGATGAAAAACGTCTTCCACAAGATGGACGTTTTAAAATTGTAAATGAACAGGGAAATATTTCATTTCGTGTCTCTACTCTACCGACATATTATGGAGAAAAAACTGTTATGCGTATCTTACGGGAAAACGCTAAAGGATTTTCTTTAGAAGGACTTGGTTTTCATGGTGAAGCTCTCGAGCGAATCCACGAAGGAATGAAAAAACATACAGGGATGTTGCTCGCAGCAGGACCAACGGGTTGTGGAAAAACAACGACACTCTATACTATGCTCGATATTTTAAATACAGCGGATGTAAATATTTCTACTGTTGAAGACCCAATAGAATACCAAATACCACGAATTAATCAAACTCAAACAAAATCAGAGATTGGGCTTACTTTTGCAAATGGATTAAGGACACTACTTCGTCAAGACCCTGACATAATAATGGTTGGAGAGATTCGTGATAAAGAAACTGCATCTTTGGCAGTGAATGCAAGTTTGACTGGACACTTAGTTTTATCTACTATTCACACAAACTCAGCAGCTGGGGCGATTCCTCGTATGATTGATATGGGAGTAGAACCATTTTTGATTGTTTCAACTGTCAAAACTGTTATTGCACAAAGATTGGTTCGTGTATTGACAGAAGAAAAAGAAAAATATCTTTTAAATGATACGGAAATAAAAGCATTAGGAAAAATTGTTGACCTCGACCGTGTCCTTAGTTTTTTGAAATTAGAAAAAATTGTCAGTGAGGATGCGACATGGGAGACAATTCCATTTTATAAACCGAAACCAAGCGAAGAATCAAAAGATGGTTATAAGGGGCGTCTTGGTATTCATGAGGTTCTCAAAGTAAGTTCAACAATTAAAGAACTTATTTTAAAAGGTTCATCTGTCGACGAAATAGAAAAGATGGCTAAAGAGGAAGGAATGATGACAATGATTGAAGATGGTATATTTTTGGCAGCTGGAGGAATAACTTCAACAGAAGAAGTCCTCCGTGTTGTTTCAGAATAGGTTAAAGGTGATGAATCCGGTAGTAGAAAATGGCATAGTTTAAAAAACATAATTTAAAGAATTTTTTAAAAATAAAAAAGTAAGGTATCGTTACCAACAAAAATAAAATTAAATAGTGGCAATACAATGCCATTTCTCACTAACCGGATGAAATTTAAATATAAAATACAAAGTAAAAATAATGAGATAATTGAGGGTGTTGCCGAATCACCAGATAAATTTACTTTGGCTAGAGAGTTAAGAGAGAAAGGAGAGAAGCCCATTTTTATAGAAGAATTAAAAAATAAAACTGGTTTTTCAATGAGGATAAATTTTTTTGATAGAATTTCTTTATCACAAAAAATAATGTTTACCAATAATTTAAGTGGAATGCTATCAGCTGGATTATCTTTAGATAGAGCTTTATCTATTTTAGAAAAACAGTCAACAAATTCTGCGTTGAATAATGTTTTAAGTAAATTAAGGGAAGATATAAACAAAGGGAATTCTCTTTCAGAAGGAATGAAAAAATTCCCCAAGGTTTTTTCTGGTGTTTTTGTGCCGATGGTTCACTCTGGAGAAGAATCAGGAAATTTACCAAAGATACTTATGGAGATTGGTTTAAACCTTAAAAAATCTTATGATTTAAAGAAAAAAATAAAGGGAGCGATGACATATCCAACCATTATTCTTGTTGCTATGCTGGGGATTGGAACATTCATGATGATTTATGTAGTGCCAACGCTTACTAAAACATTTAAAGATGTCGGAGCTGATTTACCGGGTTCTACGAAATTTATTATTTGGCTTTCTGATACTATTAGTCAAAATATTTTATTATTTATAATATTTTTATTTATTGTTATTTTTGGTTTTATTTTTCTTTCCAAGATTAAAATAGTTCGTCGATATTTAGACCTTTTTATTTTATATATTCCAATAATTGGCAAAATAGTCAAAGAAGTTAATACTGCTCGTACTGCAAGGACATTATCATCTTTATTATTATCGGGAGTAAATATTTCAAACGCTTTATCTATAACTGAAGATGTTCTTCAAAATGTTCATTATAAAGAATTAATCCACGGGTCAATTGTTTCAGTTGAAAAAGGAACAGTGCTGTCTGCTTCTTTTAAAGAAAATCCTTTTCTTTATCCAGTGATGATGGGGGAGATGATTGAGGTCGGAGAAGAAACAGGTAATTTATCACAAATGTTGCTCGATGTTGCGAATTTTTATGAAACAGAAGTAGATAATAAAACTAAAGATTTATCAACAATCATTGAGCCCATACTTATGGTCTTTATTGGTGGAGCAGTTGGATTTTTTGCTGTATCAATGATTACTCCAATGTATTCTATGATGGATAATATTAAATAATTTTTTATGATTAAAAATAAAAAAAAGGCCTGCCCGCAATACTTACAACATAGCTTTTGTAGGCGGGGAATAAGTTTGATTGAAATAATTATTATTATTAGTATTATTGGTATTTTAAGTGCAATTATCACCCCCAATCTTTCTAGATTTCATAATCAGCAAGCTCTAAAAAACACGGCGGAAGATATAATTTCTTTATTAGATGAAGCACGTGGTAGCACTATATCTTCCAAAAATTTAACTACTTACGGAGTTCGTTTTTTATCCGACAAGGCAATATTATTTCCGGGGTTATCTTATACTGAATCTGTGTCAAATAAACAAATCGATTTTGATTCTGTTGTCCAAATACCTGAAACTGGAGGGGTTAATTTAAATGGTGGTGGAATTGATATCGTATTTGATAGATTAACTGGTGATACATTAGGATATGGTACAATTCTTATACAATTAGTAAATGATGCCACTTTACAAAAAGTTATTAGTGTTAATAAAATTGGAGTTATTAGTATAAATTAGATGAAAAATATTTTTAAAATAAAGAAAAAGATAAATTATAAAAGCAGAGCAGGTTTTTCTTTAGTAGAAGTATTGATAGCTTGCGTCATAATATCTCTAACGACTCTTGCTTTAATGTCAACAGCTTCAAAAGGGATAGAACTTTCAAATAGAGCATTGAGACAGGTTCAAGCTAGTATGCTTATTGAAGAGGGAGTTGAAGCAGTTAAATCAATTAGAGATACTAATTGGGAAACAATTTCAAGTTTAAATTTAGATACAAATTATTATTTATTTTTTGACACAAATACAAATACTTGGTCTTTAAGTACAACTCCAGAGTCACTTGTAGATGAAATTTTTACGAGAACAGTTATCTTGACTGCAGTTAATCGCGATGATAATGATGATATTTCTCCTTCGGGGACTATTGATACGGGAATTAAAAGAGTGAATGTTACAGTTTCGTGGCCTTCTAAAAATGATACAATTTCAAAAAATATTACTTTTTATTTAACCGATCTTTTTAATTAAATGAATCCGGTAGTAGAAAATGACATAGTTTTAAAAACAGAATGTTATGTTTTAATATATAAAGATATTATTATGAATTAATAAAAAAAGAAAAATGATAAATTTATAATGTCATTTTTCACTAACCGGATGAATATAAAAAATAAAAATGGATATACCCCCACACCAAATTTTCGCAAGAAAGGAAATTTGGTGTGGGGGTATAGCATCATTGAAATAATAGTTTATTTAGCTATTTTTACTGCACTTTCCATTTTAGTTATTAACTCATTTATTTTAATTTTATCATCTTTTAATACTACAAATATAAATCGTAAATTACTTGAATCAGGAGTTGTATCTATGGAACGAATGTCTCGAGAAATTCGCAAAGCTCAGGGGGCTATTTTAAATGGCCCATCTGATGTTCTTCTTATTGGTGTTGGTGGTTTTGGAAACCCATCAAGAACTAGATTTGTAAATGAAAATGGAGAATTAAATCTGTATAAAAATAATAATTTAGAAAAAGAAGGTAATTTACTTGGACAGAACATATCTTTAACTTCTCTAGTATTTAGGTATATTACCACAGTCGAAAGTAAGGCCATAAAAATAGAAATGACCTTACAATATTCTTTAGGAAATAATAATAAGTCAGAGAATTTTTATAATACAATTGTTTTGAGGGGAGGGTATTAATAATTACCAATTACCAATTAAGAATGAATAAAAAAATAAATACAATTCAAAAAAATAAAGGGGCGGCAATGATTATCGTTGTTTTGTTTTTTATGTTTATAAGCTTAACTATTTTAGTTGGTATTATAACTCCTGTTGTTCGAGAATTTGCAATTGCTTCTGATAATTTTGATTCAAAACAATCTTATTTTATTGCTGAGTCAGGAGCAGAAGATATGGCCTATAGAATGAAAAACAATATGAATATTGGAACAATTGGAGAAGAGAGAACTATTTTTTTGAATGACTCATTTTTCCCAATTCCAACTGAAGTTACTAATATTAGTAGTGAACAGAAACAGATAACCACCATAGGTAATGTAGATGAAAATCAAAGAAAAGTTGATTTAACTCTTATGACATCCACTGGGGTTTCTTTTAATTATGGAGTTTTAGTTGGGCAGGGTGGAGTATATCTTGATAGCGGAATAGTTGAAGGAAATATATATGCAAATGGTCCAATAACAGCAAGTTTATCGGGTAGTAATGCAATTACCGGTACAGCTATATCTGCAAACAGTCCTGACATTGTTACTGACCAATCAAATGGGACAACTCCACCAGCTTATAATATTACTTTTGGTAATGCAGATAGTACTCAAGACGTTGCTCAAAGTTTTAAAGTTTCGACCTCAAGTCCAATAAATAAAATGCAACTTTATATAAAAAAAGTTGGTTCACCAAGTAATGTCACACTAAAAATAATGAATGATGTAGGAGGACATCCAGGAACAACGCTTATCGCAACAGGAACATTTTCATCAATTGCTACTACTTATGGTTGGGTAGATATTTCTTTTAATCCAAATCCTTTGCTTACTGTGGGAACAACTTATTGGTTAGTTGTTGACGCAAGTTCGGGTTCAGGCACAAAAAATTATATTATTGGAGCAAATAACAATGGTTATGATAATGGGGTAGGGAAAATATGGAATAAGACAACAAGTACGTGGAATAATACTACTCCAACTGGTCTTGATTATTTTTTCAAAATTTACCTCGGAGGACTTACTGGAAAAATATCTGGAGTAAGCCAGTGGAATCAGTTACATATCGGGACAGAATCAGGGACAGCACAAGCACACACTGTAAATAGCACGAACTCCACAGGTAACATTTATTGCAAAAGTGGCGTAGAAAATAATAAAGCATGCATTGACCAGCCAGACCCGACTTATGTAGCCTTTCCTGTTTCAGAAGCTAATATAACAGAATGGAAGAATGAGGCATTGGCTAGCCCCGAAGGAATTTATTATGGAAATTATACAACTAGTTACCCCGGGGGACAGACCTTAGGACCTAGAAAAATAGAAGGTAATTTAAATATAAACAGCTGGGGGCTGACGATTACTGGAAATATATGGGTTACTGGAAATGTAGTTATGAATGGGGGAGGACTTACAAAATTGGACCCAATAATTTATGGGGAAAATGATGCTGTTATTGTTGTAGATGGAACTATTACTGTCTCAAGTGGGGCCACAGCAACTGGGTCTGGTGAGGACGGGAGTTATTTGATGCTTTTATCACAAAGTAATTCTACAAGTGCAATTAATATTGATGGTGATGCCGGAGCGGTTATTGCATATTCTCCTTATGGAACCATTAATGTTACAGGCGGTTCAAGAATTAAAGAAGCTACAGGTTACAAATTAAATGTGACGGGAAATTCAAGTATTCATTATGAAGAGGGACTTATAAACAACAATTTCTCTAGTGGGCCGTCTGGTTCGTGGGGAATAGATAGCTGGAAAGAGGTAGAATAATAACCTTACAAAAAGGGTTATTTTGTGGTAACAACATAAAACCCTCTCCAGTATACTATGTGATATGCGTTGCCTAGTCAGCTCGCATAATTACTAGTAATACAAACATACACATGTCTGTTATATACATAGGTATGGATTTGCACAAA
>Ga0247841_10012588_pt1 | contig 10994 bp, 11 predicted proteins | sample LaCruzMarch2015__2_FD_192410 | JGI IMG/M metagenome (GOLD analysis project Ga0247841, IMG submission 192410) | Freshwater microbial communities from meromictic Lake La Cruz, Castile-La Mancha, Spain - LaCruzMarch2015_18m | ecosystem: Environmental > Aquatic > Freshwater > Lake | place: Spain...
CGACGACGATGAATCCTTGGGGAAAGTAGTCGCTGCGGTAGACGAGAAGCGGCCGGTCGGGGGTTCCGGCGACGAGGGCGAGGAACTCCCTTCCCTTGGCGTAGAGCACGCTGTCGCCGAGGGGACTCCGAATTCTGTAGGCGTCAAACTCGATCAGCAGATCACCTGCCCGCGCGGTCGCTGTTCCTGCACGCTCCACGACGATCGTGGGAAGTCCTCCGCCGTCGGCCGCCGCGGCGCCCGGCGGGCCGCCGAACAGGAGGACGTCAAATGACGCGGCGCCATCTCGCTGCCATCTCTCGAACCAGAGCGGAACGAGGGTGTAGGTGCTGAACGTGCCGAGGACAACCGTCCGCCCAGGCACGATGGAAAGGCTCGTCTCGTCTCGGTTGCGCCGCACGGCGAAGCGGTCCCCGTCGAGCGCGCCGGCAACGTCTTGTCCTTGTCCGAAGGGCGCGTCCATGTGCAGCGTGTAGAGCGTCGGCTCGAGGCTGGCTCCCCCCTCCCAGCGCTGCTCGAACGCCACGTCGATCGTGGCGAGGAGGATCTTGAACCGGAAGCGGCCCGAGGATTCGAGCATCGCCCCGTCAACGGAGACGCTGAGTTCGTAGGTCTCTTCGCCGAACGAACGCCCGTCGGCGGTCAGGGCGAGCGCGCCCGTCGACCGCCACGTCGCCCGGGCGAACGAAGTCGCGGATTCCTCCGACGTCGGCTGGTCCACGGGGGCCTCTATCCAGTCGGATGGAATCGCCTTCACCGCGACCTCAGGCACGTCGCCGGGCGGAACAGGTGCCGTGAAGTGGAGCACGAGGACGAAGGCAAGGAGGAGCAGTCCGAGAGAAACGAGCGCCGCGAGCGCAATCCACGTCCACCGTTTCCACCGCCTCGACCACGTCACGACTCTTCCTCCTCACCTGCTCGTCAAGGCTAGATTGACCGAGTGGAGGCACCGTGAGCAAGGCGTCGAGGCGCGGTGTTCGTTGTCTCTCCACTCCCGTGCACCTAGAATCCAACGGGGTTCGTGATCGGAGGTCGAGATGAAGCGTTCGCTCGTTCTTGCGCTCGCGTGGTGTGCGGCGCCGGCGGCTGTGCCTGCCAAAGCCGTGCTGGTGCCCTGCTTCGTCGTCCATGCCGAGGCGGTGAAACCGTGGACCAATCCGTAGAAGCGCGCCGCGCGCTGCGCGTCATTGACATCGCCACGTGGAGTCGCCGCGAGGCGTTCGAGCTCTTCCGAAGCCTCTCGTTCCCGTACATGGGCGTGACCGCCGACCTCGACGTGACGCGGCTGCGAGAGACGCATCGCGCCCGCGGGTTCTCGTTTACGGTCGGCCTCGTTCATGCGCTCTGCACGGCAGCGAACGACGTCCCGGCGTTCCGGCAGCGCATCCGCGGGAACGACGTCGTCGAGCACGAGGTCGTCGACCCGTCGATCACGGTGCTCGGAGAGGGAGACGCCTTCCGCTTCGCCACGCTGCGGTACGATCCCGACATCGGCCGCTTCGCCGCGGACGCCGACGCGCGCATCCAGCGGGCGCGCCGCGCCGCCTCGATGTGGTCGGAGCCGGACCGCGACGATCTGTTCTTCATGACGACCTTGCCGTGGGTGTCGTTCACGGCTCTCGTGCACCCGGTGCCCCTCGATCCTCCGGACTCCGTACCGCGCATCGCCTGGGGCCGCTTCCGCGAGCAGGGTCGCCGTGTGCTCCTGCCGCTCAACGTCCAGGCGCATCATGCGCTGGTCGATGGAATCGATGTCGGTCGCTTCTTCACGGGGGCGGAGGAGATCGTCGCCGGCTCCGGCTCGTTCGCTTAACAGCCCGCTGCTCGCAGCCTGCTGCTAGCGGACGGCGGTCGCGGTCAGATCGAGATCGGAGGATCCGGTGATCCGCGCGCGAACGAGGGTGCCGGCCTTGTGCCGACCGCGGACGAGAGTCACCGGGTCGACGTCGGGCGCCTGAGTCGCCGTGCGCCCGATCGAGATCCCCGGCGTCTCGTCGGCACCGTCGATGAGGACGTCCACTATGTCGCCGACGCGGGAACTGTTCTTCTCCATCACGACCGCGTGTTGCGCCGCGAGCAGTCGCTCCAGTCGATCGGCAACGAGGTCGGGCGGCAGGCGACCGGGAAGCTCGGCGGCCGGGGTACCGGGCTCCGGCGAGTAGGCGAACGCGCCGAGGTGGTCGAAGCGGATCTCCTCGACGCCGCGGAGGAGCTGGCCGAACTCCACGTCCGTCTCGCCGGGGAAGCCGACGATGAACGTCGTCCGCAACGCGAGGCCGGGCACTTGACCGCGCAACGTGCCGAGCAGTCGGTCGATCGCCGCGCGGTCGACGCGACGCCCCATGGCGGCAAGGATGCGGTCCGACAGGTGCTGGAGTGGCAGGTCGACGTAGGGCACGAGCTTCTCGAGCCGCGTGTACGCACGCACAAGGTCGTCGCGCAGATGAGCTGGGTGAGCGTACAAGAGACGGATCCAGCGCACGCCGTCGATCTCGTCCAGGCGTTCGAGGAGGCCGACGATGCCCGGCTCCCCGGGACGATCCACGCCGTAGGCCGTCGTGTCCTGGCCGATAAGGTTCAGCTCCCGCACGCCGAGCTCGGCGAGCGAACGCGCCTCGGCGACGACGTCGCCCGCCGGGCGACTGCGGAAGGGCCCGCGAATCAACGGGATCGTGCAGTAGCTGCAACGGTTGTCGCACCCGTCGGCGACGCGCAGGTAGGCCGTGTGGGAGGGCGTGAGCAGGAGACGGGTGTCGCCGGTGTCTTCGTCGGCGAGACCGCTCGCGCGAACGATGTCCTCGTGGGCATCGATCCCGAAGAAGCCATCCACATCGGGCAGACGATCGCGAAGCGCGTCCCCGTCGCGGACGACGAGGCACCCGAGGACGAACAGCTTGAGCTCCGGGCGCTCGGCCTTGAGCGCCGCGTATTCGTCGATCACCGACATCGATTCACGGCGCGCCGGGTCAATGAACCCGCACGTGTTCACGAGGATGATGTCGGCCTCTTCGGCCTCCGCGCCGACGAGGGCGCCGGCCGTCGCTAGGCGAGCGAGGAGACGCTCGGAGTCCACGAGGTTCTTCGCGCACCCGAGGCTGGCAAGGTGAACGCGAACCGGCTTCGTCCTCTCCCGTCGCGCGGCGGCCATGGCCTCATCTTACCCCACTTAAGAGCAAGCGCCGTTGGGGAACCGGGTCGCTCTTCGCCGCTTCGCGGTCGGCGTCTCGTTGCGGTGAGGTGCGAGGCGAGACGCCTTACGGTAGACTACTCCATCATGGAATACCGTGGCGCGCGAACGTTTCCCGCGGAGTACGGCGTGCTCGGCCTCCTCTTGGACGGGCCGGCCCACGGTTACGACCTGCAGCAGCGTCTGCACGCGGGACTCGGGTCGGTGTGGCGAATCGCGTGGAGTCAGCTGTACAACGTCCTCCACGGCCTCGAGGAGCGAGGATGGGTCCAATCGTCGACGGGGAAGCCGTCGAGTGGTCCTCCTCGCCATACCTACGCGCTGACGCCCCGCGGGCGAAGGGCCTTCTACGAGTGGGCGGCCGCCCCGGTCAGTCGGCTTCGCGACGTGCGGGTCGAGTTCCTCGCGAAGCTCTTCTTCCTCCGCCGGCATCGGCCGGACGAGCTCGAACCCCTGCTCGAACGGCAGGCCGAGGCGATGCAGCGGGCGCTCGGCGGGATCAGCGTAGCGGGAGGAGACCCTTGGGTGACGTCGATCGCTCTCGCGTTTCGCCGTCGCCAGACGGAGAGCGTGCTCGATTGGATCGGCGAGGTTCGGCAGCTTCTCAAGGAAGAGAGAGAGGACGTCGTATGAAGAACAGGCATGTGTTGAGACTCGCTGTGGCGCTCATCATGGGACTGGCGGCAACTGCGTGCGCGAGCGATGTGGTGGCTGTCGTGGACTCCACGGGGCGAGCGGTCTCCGTGCCGCAGCCTGTGGAGCGAATCGCCAGCGCGTACGGGATCGGCACCTACTACGTCTACGCTCTCGGCGCCGGGAATCGGCTCGTCGCGGCCTGGTACGTCGGGGTGAAAACCCTTGGACAGGCGCCGGATTCTCTGCGCGCCATGGAGCCGCGCCTCGACGAACTCTTCTCCGTTGGGGACCCGAACATCGAGGAACTGGCAGCCCGCAGGGCGGATCTCGTGCTCGCCGACGCCGCGAAACACGAGGCGTTCGCGGCGCAGATGCAGGGGATCGGGGTGCCGACTCTTCTCCTGGCGCCGGAGACAACGCAAGGCGTAGTCGATACCACGCTCGCCCTCGGGGCGGCGCTGGGCGAGGCGGCGGCTGACAGAGCGGCGCGCTTGGTGTCCGACTTCTGGCGCGTCTTCGCTGCATCCGAGGCGGCGACTCGGGACGTTCCGAGCGGCGAGCGCCCGCGTGTCCTCTTCGTCGGATCGAGCGCCCTTCAAGTCGCGAGCGGCGCCATGTACCAGACGCAGCTGATCGAGGCGGCCGGCGGCGTCTCGGCCTCCGCGGACCTCGTCGGCGGGTGGAACACGGTCAACCTGGAGCAGGTCCTGGTCTGGAATCCAGACGTCGTCATCATCCCGCCGTACGGCAACGTGACCGTGGACGACCTCCTGACGAGCGCCGATTGGCAGTCGGTGCGCGCCGTGCAGATGGGGCGTGTCGCACGCATGCCACGGATCTTCGCGCCGATGGATACCCCGCTGCCGGAGTCGCTGCTCGGGGTCATGTGGCTCTCCTCGGTCCTCTACCCCGAGTGGGCGACGTTCGACGTGCGCGCCGAGGCGGTCGCGTTCTACAAGGCGTACTACGGCCACACGTTGAGCCAAGTCGAGGCCGACGCGTTCCTCGTTCCATGAGCGCTCCGAGGCGGCGGTGTCTCTGGCTTCTGTACGTGCTTCCCGTCGCCCTCTTCCTCGTCGCGCTCCTCGTCGGGAGGTACGGCGGCGGCGTTGGCGATGCCTTCCGCGCGCTGTTCTCCGCGGACCCAAACGATGTCCTCCGTTCGCTCATCCTCCGCGTGCGGTTGCCGCGCGCGCTTGCCGCACTTCTCGTCGGCGCCAACCTGGCCGCAGCCGGCGCCGTGCTCCAGGGACTCTTCCGCAACCCGCTCGTCGATGCACGCATCCTCGGCGTCAGCTCCGGAGCTGCGTTCGGAGCATCCCTGGCCATCTTGCTCTCCGGAAGCGCGCTTGCCGTCCAGACGGGAGCCTTTGTCTTTGCGCTCCTTGCGGTTGCCGTTGTGCTTGCGGTCGGCTGGCGGCTCGGCGCGACGCCGCTCGTCCTGCTGCTCGTCGGCATTGCAGTGAGCGCGTTGTTTGACGCGCTGCTCGGCCTCGTCAAGTACGTGGCTGACCCGCTGAGCAAGCTTCCGGCGATCACCTATTGGCTCCTCGGCGGTTTGGGCGGAGCGAGCTGGTCGAACCTTGTTCCGCTGGCACTCCTCTCGGCTGTCGGCCTGGGGTTTCTCTTCCTCGTCCGCTGGCGACTCAACGTTCTCACCCTCAGCGATGACGAGGCCGCGTCGCTGGGCGTGCGGGTGCGTCCGTTGCGCGCCGCCATGGTCGTGGCCGCCTCGATCCTTGTCGCCGCGTCGGTGTCGCAGGCTGGGATGATCGGCTGGATCGGCCTCGTCGTGCCGCACGTCGCCCGAGCTTGGGTCGGGTCCGATCATGCCCGTCTCCTCCCCGCCTCCGCCGCCCTCGGGGCGGCGATCCTTCTCGCGCTCGACACCGTGGCGCGGACGGCGCTGCCGAGTGAGATCCCGCTCGGCATCCTCACCGGCCTCCTCGGCGTGCCCGCGTTTCTGTTGCTCCTTGTCGGCTACCTTCGCGCAAGGGGGGCGACGCAATGAGACTCGAAGCCGATCGCGTCTCCTTCGCCTACGGCCGCGGCGCCCCTTGTCTGCGCCGCGTCTCGTTCGCAATTGAAACACAAGAGATCGCCTTCGTTCTCGGCTCCAACGGTTCGGGAAAGACGACGCTCCTCGGCTGCCTCGCTGGAACGAGGAAGCCGACGAACGGCACGGTCGTTCTCGACGGCCGCCCGCTCCACGCGCTTGCGCCTCGCGAGCGCGCGAAAAGGATCGGCGTGGTCCCTCAGCTTCACGACCCCGCTTTTCCGTTCAGCGTCGAGGAAACCGTCGCCCAAGGACGCGCGCCCTACGTCGGGCTCTTCTCGCAGCCGAGTCGCGAGGACCGACTCGCCGTGGAGCAAGCGCTTGACGCCGTCGGGCTGGCCGCCCTGCGCCGACGATCGACGATGCGCCTTAGTGGCGGCGAGCGCCAACTCGTCTGGATCGCTCGCGGTCTCGCCCAAGGAGCGAGCTGCCTCCTTCTCGACGAGCCGACCGCGCACCTAGACCCGCAGCACGAGCATGCGCTTTTCGCCGTCGTGCGGCGGTTGGCGGCCGACGGGGCGGCGTTCGTCATCGCGTCGCATCATCCGGGAAGCGCGCTCCTCTACGCCACACACGTGGCCTTCCTAAAGGGCGGCGGAGTCCTCCGCTCGGGCACGCCTGCGGAGACGATTACCGCTGGCGTTCTCCGCGAAGCCTACGGAATGGAGTTCATCGTCGTCACCGGGAGTGAGGGAGAGCGTGCCATCCTTCCCCGCGTCTGCGAGGATCTCTGAGTTGGCGGTCCACGCGCCTCGACGGACGAAGGCCAGAGATGCTCACAACAGCAGTGACAAGAGCGCGGGCAGCGTCGCGAGGCTCCCGACTGCGGAGAAGACAAGCGTCGCCGCGACAAGATCGGGCCGAGCGGCGATGAGTAGTACGGGAACGACGGCCGCAATGAGCGTCGACAGCACGCGCCCTCCCCATGATCCTTAGCAGGTTCACACGCGATGGTGGGGGCTTGCGCGGGGAGCGTCAACGACGCGGCGGTCGGCTCCGCTACGCGGTCGCCTCTTCGGAGGTCGGCGGGTCGATGCGCGACCGTTGCCAACCCCCCTTCCAGGCGAGGTACCCGAGCGCAACCAACCCGGAGAGGACGTTCGAGGCCGACATGCCAATCCAGACGCCGTCCGAACCCATGCCAAGCACGAACGCGAAGACGTAGGAGAGCGGAATGCGGAAGACCCAGAGCCGCAGAATCCCGAGGATTGCGGACGGAACGTTGTGCCCCGACCCGCGGTAGATCGCCTGCGCGGCAAAGAAGGCGCTCAGGAAGGGCATGCTCGCGGCGAAGAGTTCGATGAATCGTATCCCCTCGCGCAACGAGTCCGCGGCGCCGGCGGCGTCTCCGTGGATGAAGATCCGCAGGAGCGGCACGCGAGCGAAGTACACGAAAGCGGCCTCCACCACGACGATGAGGAGCAACGCCTGCATCCCCTTGCGCGCCACCTCGCGCGTGCGGTCCAACAGCCCGGCGCCCAGAGCCTGTCCGATCATCGTCGTGATGCCGACCCCGAGCCCGTCGGTGGCGATGAACAGGAGTCCGAAGACGCGGTCGGCGACGCCGTAGCCGGACAGGGCGGCCACCGCGTTGCCCAGCTTCCCGATGCCCACCATCATGACCACGAAACCCAAGGCTACGCTGGACTGCCCCAAGGCAGCCGGTAGGCCGATTCGGAAGGTCTTCCCGACCCACGCTCGCTGAATCTTGAGCGAGGCCCGATCCAAATGGAGCGCCCCTCGCTTGCGCCAGAAGATCGCAAGGAAGATGACCGTGGACACGGCCTGCGCAATCACCGTGGCGATCGCGGCGCCCGCAATCCCGAGCTGCGGGAATCCCCACAGGCCGAGGACGAGGGCCGCGTCGAGGGGAATGTTGAGGAGAACGCCGGCCAGGATGATGAGGAGCGGCGTAAGCGTGTCCCCGGTCGCCGAAAGCGCGTCGGAGAAGAGCCGCGGCAGCATCATCGTCGGGAGGCCGAGGAAGATGATCCGCATGTACAACGAGGCCTGTTCCGTGACGGCCGCCTCGTGGATGAAGAACCGAAGGACCTGAGGCATGAACGCGAAGCCGACGATGCCTAGAACGACGCTAGCCACAACGGAGATCGTGAAGAGCTGGTTCAGAGCGACGTTCGCTGCCTCGGGCCTCCGGGCGCCGATGTTCTGCGAGACGAGGGCCGTGACAACGGCGCCGACGAAGCCACCAATGAACGAGACAAGAAACCATACAAACGGCCACGAGATCTGGATCCCCGCCATGACGGCCTGCGGCGCGCCGCCGGGCAGGAGCCCGATGAAGATCGCGTCCGTCAGGTTGTACGCCGTGTGCAGGATCGCCGCGAGGACCGCGGGTCCGCCGATGCGAAACATGGTTCGCAGGGCCGGTGCGCCGAGAATTTCCTCTCGCTCGGGGGGCGAGAGCCATCGAGTGTTCATACCGAACCTTCTCTGTTCTCCTTGAGGTGAAGTGACAAAGCGACGTTGCCGTCAGGAATAGCGTTCGGTCCATGCTACCCCACCAAGAGCTGCAGCGCATGCCAAGGGTCGTACTGCAACTCCAACGACAGAAAGCATCGGGACGGTGCGTCTCCGCAGAGTCTCGCGGGACAGGCCGCTCGCCTCAGACCGAGACCGTCTCCTTCCAGGCGGCGACGTGCGGATCGAAGGACAGCTTCGCTTGAATCTCGCTGCGGAATCCTTCGAGCGACGACGCTTCCCCATGCACAAGGAACAGGTGACGCGGTTGGGCCTTCCCAAGCCAATCCAAGAGAATCGGCTGATCGGCGTGCGATGAGAACCCGTTGACCGTCCAGATCTTCGCCCGTACGGCGACGTCCTCTCCGAAGACGCGCACGCTCTTCGCTCCGTCTACGAGGAGTCGGCCCATCGTCCCCTGGGCCTGATAGCCGACGAAGGCCACGCCCGCGTCCGCGTTCCACAGGTTGTGCCGGAGGTGGTGGACGATGCGCCCGCCGTTGCACATGCCGCTTCCCGCAATGAGGATGTTGCCGCCCGGCTGGGCGTTGATTCGCTTGGATTCGTCGATCGTCTGGACGTAGTGCAAGGGGGCGAACTCGAAGGGATTTGGATGCCCTGCGAACACCTTGCGGCCTTCCTCGTCGAAGTAGTCGAGGAACCGCTCGAACACGCGCGTCGTCGATGTCGCCAGCGGGCTGTCGACGTAGAGGGTGCAACGCGGCAGCTGTTTCTTCGTCCAGAGGAGGAAGAGTTCGTACAGGACTTCCTGCGTGCGTTCGAGAGCGAACGACGGAATAAGGAGGTTCCCGCCGCCGGGGAGAATCGTCTGCACGGCGTCCCGCAATTCGGCGACTGACTCCTCCATCGAACGATGCCGGCGGTCGCCGTACGTCGACTCCACGAGAACAACGTCGGCGCGGGGCGGCACGCTCGGATCCTTCACGATCGGCTGGTGGCGATTCCCGAGGTCGCCGCTGAACAGGAGATTCCCGTTCGCCGTCCTCAGCTCGACGCACGCGGATCCGAGGATGTGTCCGGCATCGTGGAACACGCAGCTCGCTGCCCCCTTGAGCGCCGTCGGCTTCCCGTAGCCGTCGATTGGCTGGAATCGCTCGACGCAGCGGAGAACGTCGTCCATGTTGTAGAGAGGCGGTACGTCCTCTTCCCCGCGACGCCGCGCCTTGCGCGATCGGTACGCCGCATCTTCAACCTGAAGGTGGGCGGAGTCTGCCAGCATTAGCCGCGCGATTTCGGCCGTTGGTCGAGTGCAAAGGATCTTCCCTGCGAATCCATCTCTCACCAGGCGGGGCAGAAGACCCGCGTGGTCGAGGTGGGCGTGCGACAGGAGGACGGCGTCGAGGCTCTTCGGGTCAAACGGGAAAGGATCTCGGTTGTGCTGGTCCTGGTCGCGCGCACCCTGGAAGAACCCGCAGTCGAGAAGAACGCGCAGCCCGTCGACCTCCACGAGATGGCACGAGCCCGTCACCGTCCCCGCCGCACCGTAGAATGTGATCTTCAATCCGCCCTCCCTGCCCTGTAGAGAGGCATCCTAGACTCTGCCGACGCGCACCGCAAGCCGGCGACTCCCTCCCCGAGCCTCATGGGAGTACGCTCTTCTCTCCCATCGTCCTCGGTCACGCAGCCACGCAGGCGAATGGGATGAGTCTGGGTTCGGAGACCGCACCGGCTATCGTCCTCTTCTTTTGGCTGGGTCCAGTTAGCTGGGTCCAGCCGCCGACAGGCGGGCCTCGACCTCGCGGAGTAACTCGCCCAGGGGACGCTCGTCAAGAGAGGCCATGATGAGGTCGGCGTCCGGGAACTCGAGGTGACGCGTCACGCGGTTCGGGACGGCAACGCAGAACAGTCCGGCGTCCTTCGCCGCGCGAATGCCGTGCGCGGAGTCTTCGAAGGCAATCGCGTCCCCTGGAGCGACGCCCAAGCGGCGGAGTGCCTCCACATAGAGATCCGGAGACGGCTTGGTGCGGTCCACATCCTCGGCGCAGACGACGGCGTCGAATCGATCGCGCAGCGCAAACCGGCCGAGGTGTCCCTCGACCCACGCTCGCTCGGAACTCGAAGCGACAGCGAGTCGCAATCGCAGCCTCACGGCTTCGTCCAGCATATCTTGAACTCCCGGAAGAGGGACTTCGCTCGCCAGGTGCTCGTTCTCTCGCGCTAGACGACGAAGACGAAGCGCTTCCCGATCGACTGATCTTCCCAGATGGCGCTCCATGAGGGCGTAGGGTGCGGGTGGGTCCGCGGAGGCGCCGAGGAAGCGGGCCCACTCAACCGGCGAGATGGCGAGACCTACTTCGCCGCAGATCTCCTCCCAAGCGAGGCGAAGCGGTGTCTCGGTGTCGAGGATCAGGCCATCGAAGTCAAGGACCAGAGCGCGAATCAACCCACCCCCCCCTCTGGCAAGACTCCCAGGATTGACCTCGCGCCGCGAGAGCGAATCTGCATCGTCTTGACCTCCGTCGGCGTCCGTGTTCATGAGAAGGCGCTCGTTGGAAAGACGGAGCGGAACCCGGACGCAGATCCGGGTTCCGCTCTTCCCATCACTTCCCTACACGAGCAGCTCCACCGAGCCACCCAGCTTCGCGTCGGGCACAACTCCCGTCGGGAGTCGCCCCG
>Ga0247841_10012589_pt1 | contig 10994 bp, 6 predicted proteins | sample LaCruzMarch2015__2_FD_192410 | JGI IMG/M metagenome (GOLD analysis project Ga0247841, IMG submission 192410) | Freshwater microbial communities from meromictic Lake La Cruz, Castile-La Mancha, Spain - LaCruzMarch2015_18m | ecosystem: Environmental > Aquatic > Freshwater > Lake | place: Spain...
CCGCGCATGTCGGCCGGCGCCTGATTGCCGCCGAAATCATTGCCCGGGATGTAAACGCCTGGTGGCAAACGGCCCGCCTGAATAAGGGCGTGGCCGACGGCATTGCCTTGGACATGGCCGTCATCACGCCCGAAGGACTGGCTGGCCGCATCATCTCTATTTCCAGCACCACAAGCGATGTCCTGTTCCTGGTGGACCCGGCCTGCAGGATATCGGCCCGGCTCACCCGTCTGGATGCCTTCGGCATTGTTCAGGGCCAGGGTGTATCCTGGCGCGGTCAGGCTTCCTGCCGGATGGATTTCATCAGCAAGGCGGCGCAGATCATGCCGGGAGATGAAGTGATCACCTCTGGACTGGGCGGCACTTACCCGCCCGGACTGGTGATCGGGCGCGTGAACCAGGTGCGTCTGGATCACTCGGGGTTGTACCAGTCGGCCGACATCGTACCGACCTCCAATTTTCGGTCACTGGACCTGATGTTTGTGGTAAGCCGCGACATAATTCCGTTGAGCGTTGAGCGTTGAGGGTAGAGCGTGAAAACGAAGAACAAAGAACGAAGAACTAAGAACGAAAAATTATGAACCTTGTCATTATGGCCGTGGCCCTGCTGATCGGCGCCGTGGCGCAACAGGTATTGCCAGGACTGACTCTGTTGGGTCAGGCCAAGGCGCCAATTGTGCTGAGCGTCGTGCTCTATTACGCGCTCCACCGCTCGCTCGCGCTGCTGCTGCTGGCGGCCATCGCCGGCGGAGTGCTATGCGACAGTCTCGAAGCCATGCCGATGGGCTATTCCGCCATTATCTTCAGCATGCTGGGGATCGTCGCATGGCTCTGCCGCGACGTGGTCTTTAGTGCCCGGGGAGTGACACATATGGTGTTTGGCCTCTTGGCCGGCCTTGGACTTACGTTCGGCCTCTATGGCCTTTTGCTGGTCAGCGATGCGAGCCTGCGGGAGGTATCATGGAGTTGGATCGCGCTCAAGGCCATCGGCACCGCTTTGCTGGGCATGATCCTGGCGCCGATCATTTTCACCGTTCTGGAGTGGCTTGACCGGTTGACGGGCAATATTATTGTGGAGTCTTCAACATGAGTCTGCACCTGACAACACATGAACTGACGCGACTGCGCCAGCTGAAGATCGTCATCCTGTCGGCTTTGGGTGTCCTGGTGATCGCGCTCTTGAACATCCAGGTGGGACATGGTGCGCATTATCAGGACAACTTGGAGCAACAGTCCGTGCGCCGTGTGAGCATCCCGGGTGTTCGTGGAAAAATATATGACCGCCAGGGCGTATGCCTGGCCGACAATGCGCCCAACTATGGAATCGCGCTCTACCTGGAGGAACTGCGGCCTCCCCGCAATGCTACGTCCGTCAGCCGACGGATTGCAGGCGGGCCAGCGGGCAAGCGACGGAACACAGCCATTGCCATCTGGAAAGTTTTGCATGAAATCTCCGCCATTATCGGACGCCCACTGCAGATTGATCAGACCCGGATTGCCGACCATCTCTACAGCCGTAAAGCCCTGCCGCTGGTGGCCTGGCAGCACGTGGACGAACAGGCCATGGCTCGTCTGGCGGAAGCCGGTGCGCGCCTGCCGGGCGTGGATATTGTGGTGAACGCTGACCGGGTTTATCCCCAGGGCCCTACCCTCTCCCACCTGCTGGGGTACGTGGGCACGGCTGAAATTCAGGGCGAAGAGGATGATCTCTACCATTATTATCTGCCCGACTTGACCGGTAAAACCGGCTTGGAAAAAAGATTTGATGAACTATTGACCGGCAGGCCGGGTGGACGGCTGGTCCAGGTGGACGTCACCGGCTTCAAGCATGACGAAGCGGCCCTGCGCGAGCCGGTATCCGGCGGTGACTTAAAGCTGGCCATTGACCTGCGCATTCAGCGGGCGGCGGAACAGGTAATGGGCGACACCGTTGGCGCCGTGGTGGTCGTGGACCCGCGTAACGGCGACGTGCTGGCCATGGTCAGCGCCCCGGGCTTCGACCCCAATCAGTTCTGTCCTAAAATCACGCCGGACAACTGGAATCTTCTGTTGAACGATTCGCGCAAGCCGCTTTTTAACCGCGCCTTGAACGGGCTCTATGCGCCGGGCAGCATATTTAAACCACTGGTGGCGCTCGCGGCCCTGGAAAAGGGCGTGGATCCCGACCTGATGCTGGATTGTCCCGGGTATTTCAAGTTAGGCAATCGGAGTTTCGCCTGTTACATGGGCGAGGCGCACGGCCGTGCTGATATTCGCCGGGCCATCCGGGTTTCCTGCAACGTGTTCTTTTATCAACTTGGCTTGCGGTGCGGTATCGACGGTATTTACCATATGGCGTTAGCCTCGGGTATCGGCCAGAAAACCGGTATAAGCCTCGACGGTGAAAGCGCCGGACTTATGCCGGGCAAGGCTTGGAAACGCGCGACCTTCAACGATGCGTGGAGCGATGGCGATACCTGCAATATCGCGGTCGGTCAGGGTGCGCTCCAAGTAACGGCCCTGCAAATGGCCATGCTGACGGCGGCCATTGCCAATGACGGCTACCTCTATCAGCCGCGCCTGGTCCTGGCTGAGCGCGAGCCGAATGAAAAGGAATTTCAGGATATTCCACCGACCATTGTCCGGCGCGTGTACTGGTCGGCCGACCACTTGGCCCTGGTTAAAAACGGTATGCGGGATGTCGTGCAGGACGCGGAAGGCACCGGCCGCCTGGCCCGGCTGGAGGGTGTCGTCATGGCGGGCAAGACCGGCACGGCCGAATATGGCCGTAAAGGCGCCGGCCAGAAGCACGGGTGGATGATTCTGTTCGCCCCGTTCGAGCATCCGCGTTACGCCGTGGCCATCGTGATGGATGACGCCATTTCGGGCGGGATTTCGGTGGGCCCGCGTATGCGCCAATTGATGAATGAAATTTTTGCCGGGGAAGGAAACGGCTGAACGATGCTGACAGGAAAAGCAAACGCCCAACGCCGAACGCCCAATATCGAATTGATAAAGCAATTTGTTTTCATTCGATTGGATCTGTCATTCCCGCGAAAGCGGGAATCCAGCGGCCAATTTGCTCTAATACTGGATTCCCGATTAGATCGGGAATGACAACCAGTAGCCAAAATCGCTCACACTGAAACCAGAAACATGTAATTATTAATGCAGAACTTTGAAGGCCGACATCTTTTATGAGCTTTTTACTTCTCTTGCGTCCTTTGCGCCGGCTGGATTGGAGCCTGGTGGCCGCCATGCTGGCGCTTCTCGGCATCGGGATTGCCTTCATTTTCAGCGCAGGCTACGGCAACCCGGATCCCGCGGCTCAGTCGTTGTTCCGCAAACAGCTCTGTTGGGCCGTTTTGGGCATGTTGTTTTTCGTGATGTTTGCGATCATTGACTATCATCGCTGGACACGCACGGCCTGGTGGCTGTATGCCGCCGGCCTGATCCTGTTGGCGTTGGTGTTCGTGCCGCACATCGGGCTGAAAATTTACGGCGCGCGGCGCTGGCTCCAGTTGGCCGGGTTCCGCATCCTTCAGCCGGCCGAGTTAATGAAGCTGGCAATGATCTTTCTGCTGGCCAGATTATTCGGCTGGCCGGGAAGGAATCTTCGTCGTGGGCGATTAGTGATTTTTGGTTTGGTAATGGTGCTGGCGCCCATGGCGCTGATCATCAAACAGCCGGACATGGGTACGGCGCTTGTTTTTCTGCCCATTCTGGCCGGCATCATGTGGGCGGCCGGCGTATCCGGCCGGCGGCTGGCCGCGTGGGCGGCACTGGGGATCGTACTGATCGGTAGCGCGCTGGCACTTATCATTGTCCCGCCCAAGTTGGGCATGGATGAACACTCCCACGAACGGCTTATGCGCCGGATCGGCATCTCGCCTTACCAGCGGGACCGGATTGCGGTTTTCCTGGACCGTGACCGCGACCCTTTAGGCGCCGGCTGGAACAAGGCCCAGTCCCAGATTGCGGTGGGATCGGGCCGGCTGATGGGCAAAGGCTATCTTCAGGGGACGCAGAATCTCCTGGGATTTCTGCCACGGACCGTGGCGCCCAACGACTTCATTTTCTCGGTGATTGCCGAGGAAAAAGGGTTTACGGGCTGTGTCATCACGCTCGCGCTGTTTGGCGTCCTGCTGGTCGCACTTTTGCGGGCGGCGGAAACCGCGGTCGATAAAATGGGCCGCCTGTTATGTGTGGGGATTGCGACCATGTTGTTTTGCCATGTCTTCATCAATATCGCGATGACGATCGGCCTCCTGCCTGTCACGGGGATACCCCTCCCGCTGATCAGTTATGGCGGAACATTTATGATCAGCACAATGTCCGCCCTAGGCATTGTGCAAAGCGTATATATCCGGGGAGAATGGAGATAATGTCAAGACCATGAAAGGATTAAATTTTATGTTCGCATTCCGGCGAAAAAAAAGCAGTGACCAAAAGCAAATCATTATCAGCGCGGAAAGCCTGCAAACGCGCGTGGCCGTGCTCGAAAGAGGCAAGCTGGAGGATTTCAAGATTGAGCATCCTTCCGAGGAAAGGATTGTCGGCAGTGTCTTCAAGGGGCTTGTGCAGAACCTGGAGGACGGACTGCAGGCGGCTTTCGTGGATATCGGCCTGCGCAAAAACGCCTTCATCCATTATTGGGACATGTTCCCCGAGGACGTTTCACGCCTGGAAGCCATGGAGGGTGTGGCGGCCCGATCCATGCCCCGGCGACGCCAGTTCACCCGGGAGGATATTTCCAAGCATTTTCCGGTAGGCTCGGAAATCTGCGTCCAGGTTTCCAAGGGCCCCATCGGCACCAAGGGGCCGCGTGTGACGGCCAGCCTGAGCATTCCCAGCCGTTACTTCGTGCTGATGCCGGGCAGTAAACTGCGCGGTATTTCGCGTAAAATTGAGGATGACAAGGAGCGCAAACGCCTGAAGAAAGTGCTCAGTCGCCTGCCGGTGCCCGATGGATGCGGGCTCATTATTCGCACGGCCGGCGCCGGCGCCGCCAGCACGAGCTTTGTGCGTGATATGCGCTCATTACTAGCCACCTGGCAGGATATCCAGAAGGCCTCCGGTGAGAAACGCGCCCCCTGCTGTTTATACCAGGAACCCGATCTCGTGGAGCGGATTGTGCGCGATTCCGTCACCGAGGACCTCGACAGTATCGTCATTGATTCCAAGGAGGAATATAACCGCATCAAGGAGGTCCTGTCCCGTATTTCGCGGCACGTGCGCGCGCGCGTCAAGCTCTACGAAGAGGCCCGTCCGATCTTCGAGCATTTTGACGTCGCACGCCAGATCGAGGAAGCCTTCCGCCGGAAGGTTACGCTGAAATCAGGCGGGTGCATCATCTTCGATGAAACCGAAGCCCTGATCGCCATTGACGTCAACACGGGCCAACACAAGGGCGCATCCAATCAGGACGACACGATTCTGCAGGTTAACCTGGAAGCGGTGCAGGAAATTGCCCGCCACCTGCGGCTCCGGAATATCGGGGGGCTGATCGTGCTTGACCTGATTGACATGCGCCACAAAAAGCATCGTAACCAGGTCTATTATGCGTTCAAAGAGGCGCTCCAGCGGGACAAGGCGCGCACGAACGTCTTGCCGATCTCGTCAATGGGCCTCTTGGAAATGACGCGCCAGCGGGTGGCTGAAAGCATCGAATCCACCCTGTACGTGGACTGTCCCTATTGCCACGGGCGCGGGAGCGTCAAGTCGCCGCTCAGTATGAGCGTGGAAATCCAGCGCAGGATCCTGGCCATCCTGCGCAAGCATCAGATCGAAAAGAAGGAGGTGCCGGAACTGCGCATAACGGTCAATCCGACCATTCTTAAGCGCTTGCGCGAGGAGGACGAGGCCCTGCTGATGGATATGCAACAGAAGTTTAACGGGCGCCTCAACTTCCGGGCGGACCCCGCCTGCCACATGGAGGAAATCGCAATCGTCAATGCCGCGACGGGTGAGGAGCTGTTTGCTAATGTGTCCCGCGAAAAAACTTCCTGATTTGTGCTTGGTTTGCCGGCGGCAAACATTTAATCTTATTTATTCAAAACCGCTGTAAATAACAACTACTTATTTAGCCGGCAGACATGGCTATTCGCTGGAAAGTTTTATTCGGCATTGCGGCGAGTGCGCTGGTCCTGGTCGGGTGCGGCTTTGCCGGGGTTGCCTTGGCCGTGGAGTCCGATACACCGGCGGTGTCGCCGTGGCTCTTAAAGAGCGACCAGTTGGCGGACGCGCCGGGCCTGATGCTCAAGCTCCGTAACGCGGTCGATCCAGTTTCGGCATACCTGCAGGACGCCTGTAGTCCCGCCACGTGCCGCCTGCTGGCCGATTACCAGGCGAACACCACGCCTTCCCCGGAGCTGATCCAAGCCGTCGTGGCCGATCTCAACCGCCTCATGTGCGAAGATCTCCTGTTCGATGGCATGCTTTTCGAAGATGTTGCGCTCTCGGCGCGGACCAGGGAACTGCTGGATCAAGAGCCCGGGACGGTTGATCTGTCCAAGCTCAATCGGCGCCTGTTGGAAGACGCGTATTCCGATGAAATTGCCCCGGAAATGGCATTGGCCTGTTTTATGACTGACAAGGATCTGCTGGAACCCCGCGCATTTGCGCTCAGCCTGCGGATCGGCAAGGATCCGGTATCACTTTACCTGCGCGACTGCCTGAAGCCGCCTATCCGCCAACAGCTGATGGACTATACCGGCGCCGCGCCGCCACCGCCTGCGCTGCATAACGCTCTGATTACTTCCCTGAACCAGGTGATCCTTAGCGACGCATTGTATGACAAGGACCGGTTTGCCGAAGTATCCCTGGCCAAGAAAACCAAGCTGTTGATTGACCAGAAGCCGAAGGGTGATGCCCTGGCCCTGATGAACCGGCTTCTCCTGGAAGACGCCTATCCCAAGGCCATTCGCCGGCACGCCCCCTCCCCGATCGAGGTGCAGGCCGACAGCCTGGAGTATGAGCACGAAAAGAACCTGATGATTGGAACCGGTCATGTGCTCGTGCGCAGGGACAACGAATCCCTGCGGGGCGATCATGCCGTCGTCAACATGCAGAGTTACGATGTGCTGGCGGAAGGCAACGTGACCTTCGAGCGCGGCAGTGATATCTGGGTTGGTAACAAACTGCGCTACAATTTCAAAAGTCAAAAGGGCGATTTCGGCGGGTTTGACGCTTATTTGGATCCGTTTTATGCCAAGGCCGATTCCTCGCACCGGGTCGGCGCCGATGAATATCTGCTCGAAAACGCCAAGTTGAGCACCTGCGAGGGGGACCACCCGGATGCCTATTTCCGCGCAAAAAAAATATGGATTGTGCCCGGCCACCATATCCGCGCCGAGCACGTTGTGCTCTACATCAAGGGCGTGCCCGTCATGTACAGCCCGTACTGGAACCAGAACATCGGCGACAAAAACTTCATGAGCATTGTGCCCGGGTACAGCAGCCGGTTTTACGCGTACCTGCTGACCGAGTTCAATTACCGCATCAGTCGCAAGGTGGAAGCGTCTTCGCACGTGGATCTTCGCATGCGGCGCGGCGTGGGGCTGGGCCAGGATTTCATGTGGTCCTCCAGCGGCAACGCCAAGGAGCTTTCTACCGAGCGTAATATGGATAACAAGGACGACAACTTCTGGCACTATGGCCAAATGCTCCAGAGCGATCAGTCCCAAGAGACGCCGGAAGAGGAACCCTGGGCCGGCGACCTGATTACGTATTACACCCACGACGCCTGGCCCGATGAGGGCGATACCCAGCCCTATAAAATTGACAACGATCGCTACCGCCTGCGGCTTTACCACAACCAGTCATTCGACGAACAGAACTATTTAATGTCGCAGATCAATTATTTGAGCGACCCGAAGATTATCGAACAGTTCTTTCGCGAGGAATACAAGGCCAGCCCGGAGCCGGATAACTACATCGTGCTGGGGCACCGCGCCGAACATTATACCGCCAGCCTGATGGTTGAAAAACGCCTGAATGATTTTTATACCACCGTGGACCGTCTCCCCGAACTAAAACTCGATTTTTCGCGCCAGAAAATCTGGGAAACACCGTTCTATTACCAGGGCGATACGGAAGCATCCTATCTCCAGAAAAATTGGGAAGCCAATCTTACCAACATGCAGGATTACGCGGCCGGACGCTTCAACACGGCGCACATGATCTATTATCCGATCAAGCTGGTGGGTTTCCTGAACATCATCCCGCGCGCCGGATGGCAAGGCACCTATTATTCCAAGACCAAGGAAGACTACACGAACGTGACCACCGTCACGACCTATGACACCAACAACCTGCCGGTGGTGACCTCAACGACCAACATCCTGAGCCGGGACGCAGATGCCGCCTTTCGTTCGTTGCCCCAGTTGGGCCTGGAAACATCCTTCAAGGCCTTTAAGGTCTGGGAAACGTATCCCGGCGACATCATTAACAACGTGCGGCATATTGCGGAGCCATATGCCGATTATACTTTGGTGCCCGAGCCCAACGTGACCCCGGATAACCTCTACCAGTTTGACGATATCGACGCGCTCGGCAAGGCCAATCAAATCAAGTTCGGCATGCGCAATAAAATCCAGACCCAGCGTTTCAACAAACAGCAAATGAAAAGTCATGCGGTGTACGACCTGATCAACGCTGACTTATGGGTGGTCTATCACCTGGATCCCCAGCCCGGCGAGAACACGTTCAGCAACATCTGCTGGGACGTGCGCTCAACCCCCTTTGACTGGATGGAATTGAAAATTGACGGGGCCTACGACCAGAATACCAACCAGTTGCAGACCATCAACACGCGCCTGTCGGTGTACGACGGAACACTCTGGAAATACGCCGTCGAACACCGCTTCAACAACGGCAGCAGCAGCTTGCTCAACAACGAGCTCACGTTCTCGCCTTTTATTAACTGGGAATACGGCGTCTATGCCCGCTACGAATTCGAAAATTCCACCATGCAGGCCTGGGGCTTGACCGTCCAGCGAACCATGGAATGCATTGCTTATAAGGTTGGCTGTGAATTCCAGGACGATGAATACACGTTCTGGCTCCAGTTCTGGTTCACCAAGTTCCCGAAGGTGCGCATGGATGTCGGGTTATAATGCCGCAAGCGCTTAAGCGCGCCTGAAGGCCATGCCGTGCCGTTTCGGCGGCGCCGCGTCGTACAGTTCGTTCAGCATAACCACCGCCTGATCAACCATCGCTTCGCCCGTGCCGGTCTCCAGGATGCTGTGCCAGCCTACCCACGTCTGGTAGCCGCCGTCGGCATATGCCTTGCGGTCCGGGATGTAGCCGATCTCTTCGTTGGCCAGCCCGATAATACACGTGTGCCGGAACGGCGAACGGCGCCGAAGCTCCAAGCCGAGCCGGGCATACATTTCGCCGGGAATGCCGACAAACACGATATCACCCAAGCGGATGACCTGCAGGCGCGTTTGGCGTGCCTCGCCCTGGTGCGGCGCCATCTCTTCGCGCATCTTGCGGAATGTATCGATCTGGACGGCCGCACCCTGCGGGTCGTACTTTTCCATATAAAACTTCACGGCTGCCGCCTCCCTGGCCTCGTCGAAGTGACGCACGTGGTAGGTAAACTCGCGGCTGAGGACCTTGACCGGACCGGGAAGCGCCGGTTGCGCGCGGCTCAACGCATCTTCGATCGCATCGACGACGCGATGCACGCACTCGGCGGCGGGGACGCCACCGTTGTTGTATGTGATGTTATGTGTCGACCCGAATGCACTCGGCAGGAAGAGTGTCGTGGCGTTGTGCCGACGTTCGATCTCCAGCGCGGCCAGTCCGTAGAAACACGGCGACATGCAGTCTGTGCGGATTTGGCCAATGTTGTGCACCGAATGGTTGAACACCAGCCCGCCATACTCTCCGTTCGGACGTCGCACAGCCATGACGTAAAGGTCCGGGTCGTACGGGCCCGTCGGCCGGACGGTGTCCTTCTCCTCGTATCCGTACCAGCCAATAGTCCCATCCTTGAGCAGTAACCGGCTGTTGCGGCCAACGGTCGCCTCCTGGCTCAACCCGAACAGCAGCTCGGCCTTGGCGCCGGAGCGCGCGTCGCCCAGTGCCGCCACCGCCTTGACCACAGCCAGGACACTGCCCTCCTCCAGCCGGCGCAAAAACTCAGTATTCGGCTTGAAACCAAAAGAGTCGATTGCATTTGGTCCCCGGTGAGTGTGCGTGGCGCAGATGAGGATATTGTCCTCCGGGATGCCCGTGGCAATGGTAATACGCTCAGCCGCCGCCTTCACCACGTGCCGCGGCACGATCATCGAATCCAGCGACACAAGACAGATCCGCTGGTCCGCGTCCAGAACGAGCGCGTTGGCGCGAAATTCACCTTCCCAAGGCTCGTCAAAAACTTTGGTTTGGCTCCCCAACTCCTCCATGTTGTCGTCGGTCAACTTCACCGATGCCGCTGTTGCGCGCAAGTGTGACATGCTGTTCCTCCCGGTAATTGCCGAAATATTCCGTTTAACTGTTGAAAATATGCCGAGTTCTTATGTTCGAGTCAATTTTTATTGGCTTTTCCCCGTGAAAGAATTGCAAGTTAATATGTTCGGTTCGATTGCCATAATCGGATGGCCCCGTTAGGCTTTCCGCGCCCGGAAATAGGCCACCTGGTAGCTGGCATATACCCCATCCCCCTCACGGTAGCGACGATCATAATCCAGTGCCAGTCGGCGCAGGTCCGCGCGATTCAGCAACCGTCCAGCCCGGGCTAACGGCCCGCCGGTCAAGCCCTGATCGTGAAGTTGACGCAACAGGTCCCCGGCTGAGGCATATACCTGACGCCGGTATTCCTCTTGTTCGGTCTCGATGCGCAAGCCGGTGTGCGCCAGCGTGGCGCGCACGGTATGCGTCGTCGGTAACCGGCGGGCGGGCAGCTTGTGCGGCGCCACGCGCTGGCGCGCGGCCTGCAGTTCGACCAGCGTGCCGCGTACCATGAGAGCGAATACCAGCTGACCCTGGCCGCTCAGCATGCCGGC
>Ga0247841_10012591_pt1 | contig 10990 bp, 5 predicted proteins | sample LaCruzMarch2015__2_FD_192410 | JGI IMG/M metagenome (GOLD analysis project Ga0247841, IMG submission 192410) | Freshwater microbial communities from meromictic Lake La Cruz, Castile-La Mancha, Spain - LaCruzMarch2015_18m | ecosystem: Environmental > Aquatic > Freshwater > Lake | place: Spain...
AATAACTGCATATTGCAAAATTACCGCTTTTCCTCTTTGCGGCATAATTGCTGAATATCTTATTTTTATTTGAAGAGGTCAGGAGTTCTGAAATTTATAATCCTTCCGCTTTTAATATCTATCATTTTGTACATTTGTCAGCCCTTATATGGCCATCCCTTATAATGGTACTATTTTTTGGATAAAAGTATTTTGGAACTTTATACATAGAATTATGTGCGGAATAGTTGCTTATATTGGCAGTAAACAAGCCTGTCCCATCCTGATCAGCGGGCTGAAACGATTGGAATACCGGGGTTACGACAGTGCCGGCATCGCATTGCTGAATGGTGGCCTGAAAGTGTATAAAACCAAAGGCAAAGTTGCTGATCTGGAGCATCTGATCGAAAATGTTGATGTTTCGGGCACCGTTGGCATTGCTCATACCCGCTGGGCTACCCATGGCGAACCTACCGATGAGAACGCCCATCCGCATTACTCTTCCTCCGAAAGGCTTGCGATAATCCATAACGGTATCATCGAAAATTATGCGTTGCTCAAGCAGGAATTGCAGCAAAGGGGGTACATTTTTAAAAGCGACACCGACACGGAAGTACTTGTTTACCTGATTGAGGACATCCTGAAACATGAAGACCACTCCTTAGCCAATGCGGTTAGGATCGCGTTGACGCAGGTTACAGGGGCGTACGCCATCGTCCTGATTTCGGAGGATAATCCGCATATGTTAATTGCTGCTCGCAAAGGCAGCCCGATGGTTGTCGGGATTGGTGAAAACGAGTTTTTCATCGCATCCGATGCAGCACCCATTGTAGAATATACCCGACAGGTGGTTTATCCCGGCGACGAGGAAGTTATTTCGATCAGCCTGGCTGAAGGGTTAAAAATCCGTACCATCGCCGATATTGAAAAAACACCCTATGTACAGTCGCTGGAAATAAATTTGAGCGCCCTCGAAAAAGGCAATTTCGATCATTTCATGCTGAAGGAAATCTACGAACAGGCACGGACAGTTCGCGACAGTATGCGGGGCAGGCTGCACATGGACCAGGGAATAATCGTTCTCGGCGGCATCCAGGACTACCTGCGCAAGCTTCTCAACGCCCGCCGCATCATTATTGTCGGATGCGGGACCTCGTGGCATGCCGGTATTGTAGGCGAATATTTGATCGAAGATCTGGCACGTATCCCGGTTGAAGTGGAATATGCATCCGAGTTCCGCTATCGCAATCCACTGATTTATGAGGATGATATCGTTATTGCCATATCGCAGTCGGGCGAAACAGCCGATACCCTGGCAGCCATCGAAATGGCTAAATCAAAAGGAGCAACGATCATTGGTATTTGCAATGTTGTAGGTTCTTCGATAGCACGGATGACCGATGCTGGTTCTTACACCCATGCAGGCCCCGAAATCGGCGTGGCTTCAACCAAAGCTTTCACTTCGCAGGTTACTGTCCTTACCCTGCTTGCCCTGATGTTGGCAGAGAAAAAAGGCACCATTGCTGCTTCACGTTATTATCGTTTGCTTCACGAATTCAACGCTATTTCCGAAAAAATAGAGCAAACCCTGAAATGCAACAATCAGGTGAAAGAGATCGCACGCATCTTCAGCAAATGCAACAACGCCCTGTATCTTGGCAGGGGGATCAATTTCCCCATAGCGATGGAAGGTGCGCTCAAGCTGAAAGAAATTTCATACATCCATGCCGAAGGTTATCCCGCAGCCGAAATGAAACACGGCCCCATTGCCCTGATTGACGAAGAAATGCCTGTAGTTGTCATTGCTACACGGAAAGGCCAGTACGAAAAGGTGGTGAGCAATATTATGGAGGTGAAAGCACGGAAGGGAAAAATAATCGCCATCGTTTCGGAAGGTGACGAACAGGTGCGTGGCATGGCCGACTACTGCATCGAAATACCCGAAACCGATGAAATGCTCGTTCCCCTGCTTGCTACCATTCCCCTTCAGTTGCTGGCTTATCATATCGCATTGCTCCGTGGTTGCAATGTTGACCAACCCCGCAACCTTGCCAAATCGGTTACGGTGGAGTAACTCAAAACCAGGACAAGCCGAAGCTGAAAAAGGAATTCTTTATTGGAGCAGGTTAAAACTTAAGAATTAAATCTGCAAAAATCAGTTCTTGCTGCGTTATACATGTTCTATTTGTTTGTAGCCTGTTGCTACTTTATGTTATACGCAAAGTATAATCAGGGCTTTTTCACCATCATAAATCAGTCTGCATGGTTGTCAGCCATTTTCAGGTCGAGGGCATTAAAAGCCATTCACTTTTCAGGTTTTTCCATTCATATGCAAGTATCCGGATAACCCTGCAACTTGTATAAAACGACACTGATCGTAAAAAATGTCATTCACTGATGCAACGAATAGAGTAACCGAAAGCCTTGAAGTTATAGTCCATGTAGCACTCGCCACTGCTGAAGTACAGGTAATGGCTATGGGTGTGCATGATCGGTGTTTGACTCCAGTAGCAGCCGACTAAGCCGCGGCTGCTGATTGAACCACTGCTTGTGTCCAGTCGGCCAGCAGCATGGAGTTTCAGTAAGGAATTCCAGGGGCCGTTCCCGGTATCCCATAACCCGGTTGCATCCACATTTGCCCATTCTGTAGAGGTAGGAACACGCCAGCCACTTCCAAGTTCAAGGGTACAGGGATCGTTGGCTGCCTGCCAGTAAAGGTTCTCGTTTATAGAAGTTATCCAGGTGGTATTTGGAGTTCGTGTCGAGCCATCATGTTTATAACCTTGCTTTCTGTTAAACTGCCAGTACCAACCTGCCGATGGTTCAGTGGCATCGTTTAGAGCAGTTGCCTGGTTGGTTGCGCCAAGGTTGCTGGTTATCCAGCATTTTGAGGTCTCACCGGCAACATTTCCGACTATCCCATATGTTACTGATTTATTTACCGGGGCAACCATACCTTCCACATGGTTGATAGTAATTGATTCACCACAAGTTAAACCGGCAATTGGCAGGGTAGTAAAACTCACTTCATTTCCATACTTGGTCCCAGCGCTGTTGGTGGCATAAGCCCTTACATAATAAAGTGTGTTTGCTGTCAGGTCTGTCAGGCTGCTTGAAAAAGACCCTGTGCTGTTTCCGTCAGTTGTATGGCTGTCCGAAATTGCCGGATCGTGGAAAGTGCCCCAGCAAACCCCTCTTACTGTTATGGTTCCCCCGCCATCAAAGGTTACATTCCCTCCGCTGGTGGCAGTGGTTTGGGTGATGTTGGACACAGCACCGGTGGAAACGGCCGGAAGCAAAACAGGCATTCTGGCTGACGCAAAACTGTTGGCGTTGTTGCTGATCATCGTCAGATCAGCGGTGTTCACCAACCCGTCGCCGTTCGCATCGGCGGGTAAGTATCCTGATTGGAATCCCACTGACTGGTTGTCCGTTTCAATCAGATCGAGCGCATCAACCCTGTGGTCCTGGTTCACGTCCCCGGCATAAACGGCATAAACTCCGTTGATTTCCTTCAGGTTGTTTCCATAGGCCTTTTCGGCAGCCATTGTAAAATCGTAGCCTGCCGAGGCATTATCCGTCAAGATGGGAACCGACCCCCATGTTTCGATGCTGTTGCGGTGCGTCAAAGCAAGGGTATAACTGCCTGCCGGATTAACAGGAATGAATATGTAACCATCCTGATTGACAGAGATGTTGTCAAATTGAAACAATTCAACCGGGGGGGAACTATCGGTCAATAATTTAACTGAAACTATCTCGGCTGTATCGCCGCCAAACCGATACCCTGTAGCACCCATAGCCTTGTTCATATTTCCCATATCCGGGTTGTAAAGGCCTTCGAGGTATGCCTTTATGGAAGTTATATAAAAATCATGGTTGTAGGTAACCGACCATGCCCCTGCTTCGTTTTTTGCCCTCACGAATAAGTGGTGCAATCCGGGTTCAAGACCGGCATAATTCACATCAAAGAGGTTTTCAACGTTGGTGCCGGGAGTTAAGGCAACGGGCGTGCCCATGCCAAAACCGGGATCGTTGTCAAAATAGTATTCCAACTGAGTGATGTTCCCGGAAGAATTCCCTTCTTTAAAAAATATTTTTGCATGCGTAATGCTCCATTGTCCTGATGCATCTTTCACACGAACATATATTATATGCATGCCGGTTGCCAGTCCGCCCACATCCATTGAGAAAACTTTTACAGGATGCAATCCGGGCGTAAGGCTCACCTGGATGCCATTGCCAAAACCAGGATCTGTATCTATAAAATACTCTGCCATGAGGATATCTTGCGGTAAAAAAGCATCCACAAAGATGGGTTTCGCGATGGTGTTTCCCCAATGGTTGCTGTCATCCATTGCCCGGAAGAACAAAATATGTACCCCTGGGTTCAACCCTGAAAAATCGAGGGCTGCAGTGAGGGAGAGGTTGCTGTCGGGCGTAAAAATCAACTGGTTGGCCAGGCTGTAACCCGGATCGGAATCAATGGCATACTCGATACGGGTAATGGTTTGCGCCCGGGCGCTGACGACAAAACCCGCCAGCAGGAACAGAAAAATAATGCGTTTCATGGCTTAATGGCTTTTAGCTTTCATGGTAACGGTATTGCCATTTACGTTCAGTTCCCATATAGCGGGCAAGGTGGGCAAACCGGACAGGACATATGGTTGTGAGCCACCATAAATACCGCAATCAACACCTTCATAGCCAGTACCTATGGCCGGGGAACCCGGTTTTAGTTTATATTGCCCGTCAGAACTACCTGTGTACATAAAAACTGTTGACATATCAACATTGGTTTGGTTGCCATTCTCTGTACCAATTGATTCACTGGCGGCAATGTTATTTGTATTTATACATGAACCTATCAGATCCCAAGTTTCGCGGGTCGAGCCACCAGGAGGTACATTGATATTGTTCCTGACTTCGCAATCGTTAAACCGACAGCGGCAGTTGGTAATATTGTTTAAAAATGATCCAGAGGTATTGTCATACATATAAAAAGCCCATTGCCATGCATCGGCCATGGAAAAAACATTATTCATGAACATAACATTTTGACAGCCGGTATATATCCATGCATAATATATCCAGCATTGTAAAAACATTTCATTGGATACCGCTCCTGCATCCCCAACATAGATATCTCCGATGTGATCCCTTTTCAGAAGGATGTTTCCGCATCTTAAATAAAAACTACCTGTAGTTAAGCCTGTAACAACACTGTTTTCGGCTCCCGGGTTAAGTATCACAGTTCCCAGGGTTGCAGGCGACAGCTTAGCCTGTGTGGAATCGTTTTCGCCCAGGAAATAACCGGGGCCAATCATCACAAGGCGTTTGGAAAGTATAAGATTACCATAGGAGGTCTCGGAACCTTCGAAGTAAACGGTATCGCCTGGCAGCACGAGCGAAGTATCGTTTACCACCTGTGCGGTGGTAAAATCGGCATCAATGCCCGGAATGTTGTTCACGCGCCATTTGGAAGCGTAAAGGAGAGTGCTCAAGCCCATCAGGGCGAACAAAAGGAGTAAAGATGTTTTTTTCATTTCATTGTATTTTTTTGATTAATGTAAAAAGGAGTGGTTATAAAATTCATTTTTAGCTTCGGCAAAAAACAACAAGAACGCAAAACGGTTACTTCAAGCGAGAAAACCTGAAATTGATATTAAACTGCTAAATTAAGTTATAATGAAGCATATAGCAATAGATTATATAAATAAAGAGGCTGTCTGGGAAAAGGCAGCCTCTGTAAGTTACTGGGTTACTTTGCATATCATGGCTTTTTAACCATCACAAACCCTGCCGCGTTGTTGTCGGCCATTATCAGGTCGAGGGCATCCACGGTTCCATCACCATTCACATCGTCAGCAATATAGCCCATTACAAAACCATCGGCGGCAGTTTCAATTTCAGCCAGGTCGAAAGCATCCACAACTCCATCGGAATTGGCATCCCCTGCATAAAACACAAAAACTCCGCCCATGTCTTTCATATTGCTGTCAAAGGCTTTTGAAGCGAGATCGGAGAAATTGTAACTGATGGTTGAAGGTGTGAAAGAAACCGGTGTTGCGCTCCAGGTCTCAATGCTGTTGCGGTGCGAAACGGAAATAAAATAATCGCTGCCATAACTGTCGGGTATGGTGGCATGAACAATTCCATTAATTGAAAGATTCATTTCCACAGGAGAGCCAACAGGAGCATACGGGCTTGTGCCTTCATGCAACTGAATTGTTACTTTGTCAGCAACAGAGTATCCCCACTTTGGCAATCCTGTGCTTCCATCTATGGCAGCGTTCATCACTCCCGGTTGTATGTACAACCCTTCAAGGAAAAGTGTCAGATTGAGGTTTTTCACCGGCCCCGAAGTAAACTGGTAGCAACCCATATCAGGAGGATCGTTAATGGGGTTACCATCGAGGTCAACATCAATGCCAGGAATAAAAATCCCTGAATTGTCGAGGGCAGGTTCATAAGTATGCAAATCAGATGCCGAAGCGAATGACGGGTTTACCGAAACAGAATTTGCATCACCGCCTGTGGCTGCAACCCAGCCCGCAAGGTCGTCCAGGTCAGTGCCATTCCAGTAGGCAAGAGGCAATGCGCTGGAATAAAGATCGTTGTGATCCGAATACCAGGAGGCCGGCAGATTAGGAGAAGATATGGAATAATGCTTCCCCGTTCCACCGGCAGGTCGTGAATTGGAAAACACGTTGTTGTTGCTATACAGGTCGTTATACGAATCGTTGTAAAAAGAATAGGTTGAAGAAGTTTCGGTTGCCGGTCCTGTAATTGAGACCGAGTTGTAGTAAAACTCCGAAATATTCTGGCCTATGGCATGTATTCCGTACAGGACAGGATTTAAGGCTGCCCCACCGTCAAGGGAGATGGAATTGTTGCTGAACATATTGCTGAATCTGAAACTGCATTGATCATAAATCCCTGTTATCGTGGGGAACAGGCCGGCATTTTCAACCCCTATGTTGCAGATTTTATTTCTGTTCACCTTGCCTGCATTGGTATAAAGACCCGTGAAATGGGTTGGACCGTCGGTTGCAGTGAGGGTAATGTTGCTGATGATATTGTTTTCGATATTTGACTGGTTAAAAGTCCCGGTCGAGTAAATCCCGAAGGATTCACCGGTTCCGTTGATGGTAATCGAATTCGCGGTGGTCAGGCTTCCGATCAGGTTACCTGCCTGGGTGCCGATTTCGGCTTGCCCGTCGCGCAGCCTGATGCCGGTAAAGAATTCGAACCCGTAAACAGGATCGTTGTTGATACTGATGTTTTGAACCACATTATTGTCCACCGTGGCTGGGGAAGGCCCACCTGCTTTGCCTATCGTGGTGCCGGAGTTGAAATCTAAATATATACCTGTAAAGGATGAAAATCCGGCATGTTGAAATTTCGGACCTTCACACATGGGCGACTGTCCTCCGATGTAGTTGCCGTGTATGGCCGGATGGCTTGACCCGGATATATGGATGGCCGCCTGCTGACTTAAGGAAGGGTCAGGCAGGTTATAATAAAAACTGTTATTGGCAATCCTGCTATTGCCGTTAACACTTTCGAAGTAAATCCCGTTGGATGACCAGTTAACTATATTGTTGTTCAAAATTTTCAGGCTGTCGGCGTACGAAACCCAGGCATAGACACAGTTGGCCGGGGGGCCTTCGAAGCCACTCGTTGAATTGCGTATCTCGTTATCCGATATCGTAAGATTATAACTATAAAATCCATAAATGTTGATAATGCCATCATAACTACCAACCGGGTTGCCTTCGATGATGCAATTTTTAAGCGTATTGTCTTCGCAACCAGACTGGTAACTGATCGTAGCACCTGCTCCTGCAATCCCGGGATCGGCTGAGTTACGGAACAGCAGGTTTTTTGAGACACCGCCGTCTATAATTACTCTTCGTGCGCCATCGAACCTGATCAGGCCGGTTACGGTGGAGCCTGAAATTGTTTTAAGGCTGTTATCAACCGGCTGGATGGTAAGGGAATAATTTCCGGGATCCGCTTCCAGCCATTGGTTAAGCGCAAAAATACCGTCTTCCGATAGGTCAGAGGTGATATTGGCAACCAGATCGCAGGTAAGCACGCTTGAATTGATGGCATCGAACAATCCTCCATGGCCTGTCAGTGATGGGAAATCGCCTCCAATACCCACGGTATAGGTTCCGCATACAGTTGAAAGGATAATATATGAATTGAAAAAATCGGGAAGCGTAGAACATGCCGGCGGATTGGTTGTGAAACCCGATGCCCCTGAAGAAGGCATTGCCGCCAAATTTGGTGTAGGGAATGCATTATCCTGTGCTACAACATAATATGAAACAACATCACCGGCAACTACTCCCGATCCAAAAGTAAACGAATACTCATCATAGGAAAGATGCACACCCTGGCAGGAATTCCATGTACCGCTGTTGATCCTCCAATAGAGCATCGGCAAGCCTGTGACTGAAGTTGGAATCCCGCTTTCATCACTTATGAATGCAGTCATCGTTTGCGGATCAAGGCTGCTGGTGTTTGCTATACCATCATAGTAAATGGTTGGAGGTATCAGGTCAAGGGTGATTCCTGCAAATTCGTCGGAGCCGATATCCGGGGCTGTTGCCGGATACGAAGGATTGTCCGGGTAACCTGGATAGGGATAACGGGGCTGGTTGTCAATATCCGATGAAATAACAACTGGAAAGCTTATGATGTCACCTCCGCTTTCGCACAATGTCGGTATTGCTGCGTTGATGTGGATATCATAGGGCATTACGGAAACATTGACAAAAGGCGGGTTTTCGCTGATGGATTGGATTTCGCGTACACCGAATCCTCCTGTGCTGCTCATGTAAGTGATGTAATCGGCAATGGTTTGGAATGAATTTGTCCCATCAGTAAAAATCAGATGAGAAGGGCCTGGAGTCCCTGCAAAAAAGTCGTTATAACTTGACCAATAGGAATAATAAGTCAGCGTAGGGTCGCTGCGTCGGTAAGCAACTGTTTTTCCGGTCCCGACCGGGGTAGAAAGATTCACCAATATATTGTTTTTCATTTCAAGGTCTATATTGCTGTATGCAAATAACCCGGAACTTCCAAAATTGCCAACTGATAAACTTGAGCCATCAAGATATACGCTGTTGTTGTACAGCCTGAAAACAGGATGGCTCCAGGCATCATCGAGGCGAATACCGGCCAGCGCGTTGGTACCGGTGGCATAGGGTGTGTAAATACCGGATATTGAATTATTGTAAATGTATGCGTAAAAGGAAGTATTGTTTATATACAGCCCACTGCTGGACCCGGTTTTGGCACCATTCGAAATATTGGAAATATTGTTGTTGTACACTTCAAGGTATCTGTTGTTGTTTAGGCGCATCCCATAGGTGGAAATGGGTACCGTTTCGTTGTAACTGCTTGTGATATTGTAAATTGAATTGGAATAAATACTTTTTAACCCATAGCAGTACGAGTTGTCAAAAATACCTGCCACATAGCCTTCGTAGCCGGCATAGGTATTGTCAACATACAAGTCGTGGATCTGGTTGCCGAAACAGTTCATGTTGCCATCGATACTTGCTGAAATTATCCCGTACTGATAAGCGTGGGAGAAACCACCGCCGTAAGGGTCGGTAATTGAATCGTGATGAATGATGTTGTCGTGAACCGAAACATAACTACAGGAAAACACAATGGAAGCCATGATGCCTCCTCCAGTCAGGGTATTGTTTGAAATCTGGTTGGAATAAATGTCAAGGCTGTCGGCATTATAATAACAGTTGATGCCGTGAAAGTTGTTGCCATACCACGACCCGCTGTGGTGCGTGTTGTTACTGATGGTGTTGCCGTAAACGTTTACCTTGTTGCCCCCAGCCTGCACGATGGCAATAAAATCGCCTTCCGATCCGGCAGTCGTATGGCAATCGGAAATGGTATTGTTGTGGATATTTACGGTACCATAAGTATAGCCTGAAGGAAGGCTGTCGGATATCGCGTAGGCATAATTATTGGCGGTCAGGGTGATATGGTTGTTGTAAATATCAGAGAAAGTGTTCTGGCCTTTTTTTACATTTATCCCAATCAACATGGTATAGGAACCTCCACCGTTGATAATGTTGTTGGCGATAATTAGTTTATCCTGGTTAACAGCCTGTATGACAGATATTTCATCAGACGAACCACCAAAATTTGTTATTGTGTTGGCACCATCCTTTCCGATTTCATTGTTCTGGTCGAGGAGCGTAAAAGGTGCGGCATCGTCATATCCGTTCAACGAAATACCTTTATAAACATTGGAAATTCCATTGCCATAAAACTTGCAGTTGCTCATGGCATCAGAAGTTGTTGTGATAGCCAGGGAAGTGCCCGAAGACCTGGTATGGTTGCCGGCATAAATCCCAACACTTACATAATTGACTTTATCAAGCGCAACGTGGCAGTTTTTGATGGTTACATGCTGGCATCCGTTAAAAGGTGCTGTCGAGGATGCCTTCAGCAGGGCAAAACCCCATTCCATCCTCAGCGTATTGGTAGTATTCGCAGCATTTTCCACTAAATCCAGACCATCGAATGTAATGTAATCAGTGCCTGAAAGTACAATAATCCCATCGAGCGTGCCCGTTCCGGGGGCAGCAGTTACCAAAGGATTGGCTCCGCTACCTGCTTTCTGAAAAACGACCGGATTGGCTGACGTGCCTGAGGCAGTAATCACACCTGCCAAAGGCGTGGAGAATGTTTCGGTAAATCCGTAAGCAATATTGAATGTTACACCTCCTCCCCCAACCCCTGAACTGTTCAGGGCGCTGATGGCCGAGGCAATGTTAGGGTAATTCCCGGGAATGGTTTTGGTCCCTGTAAGCTGTGCCATCGCTGTTTGTTGAGCAAAGGCAAATAACAGCAGCGAAAAAACGACTTTTGTTCTCATAAGTATATGATTGTGGTTAATTGATAAGGTTGATACTTTTTGTAACATTGACCCAAAACTTTCGGCCTACATTGTCAGCTATAGATTGTG
>Ga0247841_10012592_pt1 | contig 10990 bp, 9 predicted proteins | sample LaCruzMarch2015__2_FD_192410 | JGI IMG/M metagenome (GOLD analysis project Ga0247841, IMG submission 192410) | Freshwater microbial communities from meromictic Lake La Cruz, Castile-La Mancha, Spain - LaCruzMarch2015_18m | ecosystem: Environmental > Aquatic > Freshwater > Lake | place: Spain...
GCTTTTCGCGCGAGGTCAAGCGAAACCCGGGCCAGCAGGCGTTATTGAGCTATGCTACCATGCCACCGGTCTGAGTGAGCGAAGCGAACGGAGACCGGTGGTTGTTGACACGATGTCAGGTTTTTGTTCTATTATCCAATCAGCGCTCTCGCTTGCCACAGGGCCTTGCACATCAGATGCATGGATGAACCTTTGCCCCCCGTCTTCGACCAGCGTCATCAAGACAAAACCAAGCCTTATCCCCGGAGGCCCGTGAGGTACTGGCGGTGAGAATTTTATCGTTGTGTCACCGTGCTTGAATTCTTGCCCATCAGCGTCAATAGGTACTGCAATCCCTCTCACAGCTTCCTCGAATGCGGTGCCCCTTTCAGTCTGTGATTTGTTTACATTACTCTTTACAGACTTCACATAAAGCGTCTTGCCCTTGAACCATGGCCCGCCTGTCGAGAAGTGGTCAAAGTGATAGTGTGAAAGGATTATGATGTCTGACTTGGCCGCTTCCTTGTGCGTTATGTCGGTAAAGTGTGCGAGCGCCTTCAGCTCCTTCTCATGAGGCGGCAGGCCATACCTCGAAGGCCCGAGCGCAGCATCAGGGTCTATCGCTATCCTGCAATCCTCCGTCTCGACTATTGTAGCCATCGACCTCACGCCGAGAGAATCTGCAGCTATTGGTATGACTTTCATATTGCATGTAGTTACAGCCATTACCTAGTACTTTCAGGCTGGATAAGCCCCCTTTATATTTTAGTTATCCCTGTAATAATTAAAACATGCGCATTTTATTGATAGGGCTGGTTCTTTTTGCTCTTCTGGCTATTGTTTCTGCGGATCAAAACAAATCTTTGTCCGAGCTTTTCCCTCAGGGAGATGCTGAGATAGCTCCGCCCAGCTTTGAGGAGCCTTTGCCGGCACAACCTGGCTCTGTTGCTAATGCATCTCAGTCTGCAGGGCTGATGAACGGCACCCTGACTACACTGACCTTGAGCGTACGCGATGTCGAGACAGGTGCAAAAATAACGAATGCACACATACGCCTCTCTTTGGATGACGGCAGCCAAGAGGTCACTACGATGCGCTTTGTTGGGGCTGATGGCAGTATGCCGCTTCAGCTATCGCCTGGAAGGTGGTCGGCCAACTTAAAACTTGATATTCCTGCGACCCCGGGCAAGGACTACTACTCGAGTTTCCAGACGTCTTTATCCTCTAACCAGAACCTTACAGTTTTCATGCAGCCGGTCGGCAGCGTGAGCGGTGAAGTTATAGACGCTGATGATAACCTAGTACCGAATGCAGGCATCAAGTTCGAATGCAGCGGCGATTATGGCGAGACGTCGCAGGTTGTGACAGACAGTTATGGCTCGTTCTCAGCCGATTGGCTTCCTGTCGGTGTATGCAAGATATCCGCCTTGAGTGGCAAGGTGGGCTCTGCAAGCGTTGATATAACCAAGGGTGCGATCAGTTCAGTCCAGATAAGATTGGAGCGAAGCGTTGCTGGTGGCAACTGGTTGGGTCTGTTGGTTATGCCGTTGATTGCAGCAGCAATAGTCATTGCATTGATCTTCTACTTTAAGATTAAGAGGCGACCAAATGTCACAAATATCATAGATAAAAAAATTGAGGGGATAACTGTCGATAAGAGGAAGTCAGACCTCCTGTCAGCGATGGGCGAAGATGAGAGACGTGCAATGGAATACCTATTGTCTAAGGGCGGCATGTCCTATCAAAACCGCATCGGGCCCGAGATAGGCCTCTCAAAATCCTCTGCTTCCCGTGTCGTTGGCGCTCTTGAGGCGCGCGGCCTGGTGACATGCGAGAAGCTTGGAAGGGTCAAGAGGATCACTCTTTCTGAATGGTTCCTTAACGGAAAAAGAGACAGCTAGAGATGCATTGGGACGGTTTGGGACGGTTTAGCGTTAACCGTCCCTCAAAAAGCTTTAGTATCGTTGCAGACATTGTTATATCACCTCTTTTGGGGTATTAGATGCGTGGGCACAAGGCCAGTGCCCAGAGCTTCTAACTAATGAAAGAATGGACAAGAAAAAAACAAAGGAATCAAGGATGGACGCAAGGGTTGTGATGACAGAGCTACTTGACCAGGAAGGGGAATACCTGGAGGCCCAGTACCTCTATACATAAAAAATGGAAACGATGAAGATGAAAAGCGCGCTGGCTGTGTGCGTGGCGGTTCTTTTGCTGTTCCCGGTCGGTGCATTTGGGGATGCTGCAAGCAGTAAGGTTTCTCCCAGCAAGGTACTGATTACCAACAGTAATGTGCCCAATACAAACAGTAACATAGCATCTGGAACTGCAAAGTTAAACGTGCAAAATCCCAGTGTGGACTCTGTCCAAAACCCTAGTGTGAACTCCAAGATAGATGTGAACAGTTCACCTTATACTGGATTGTACATCAAGGTCTTTACGGACAAGAGCGTTTATGCGGTTGATGAAAAGGTGCGCATATCTGCACTGGTGTCTAAGGGCTCTTCAGATCTTACGGATGCCAAGGTGACACTGGACATCAGTTCACCAGACGGCGAGGGACAGACAGTCTCAATGGACCGAGGATATTGCGTCGCATCTAACTGCAAATGTGAATGTGACGGCACTGATTGCAATACGCCATGCGCATGCGACCCTTCAGTATCATGCCAATACGATGCGAGTATCAAGGCAAAAGAAGAGGGCGGTTATGAGCTTACAGCCCATGCATCGCTGGATAACGAGCGCGCGGATGCTTCAGCCAAGTTCTTAGTGTCTGGGTTATCAGACATCGAGAATGTAAAGCTTGGCCAGAAGTTTGACCTTGAGCTCGGCGACTCTGCAGTCGTCGTTGACTACAACAATATGCTTTTGGTACTTGACAATGTTAGAACCTACAAGTGCTCCGAAATTGAGTCTGAGAGCGAAACGGCAAAATGCACAGACTCCTTGCCTGCAGCGTTCCTTAGAGTGCGGCAATATTCGGAGTATCCGACATATGTTGAAGAAACCAAATCGGGCTCATCTAATAAGATTGTGCCGACTGAGACCCCGTCTTATGCAAACGAAGTCCCAGTCACAGTCTATAAGGGCGAAACTGTCACGCTGTTCTCTGGCGCGACATTGTCTTTCTTAGACTATGACGGCAGTGAAGCTGTCTTTGTAGTGGAGCGTGAGGATGGCAGCGATTTTGTGAGCGTAAAGGTAGTCCCGTCGACTGTGAACATTGGGCTCGGAGAGACTGCAGAATACAACATGCATATCAAGGATAAGCATAAGGTAACCACTGCAGACTCAAAATCATATACCTATGAAATAAGGGTATACGACCTGCCTTTTGAGCTGACCTACGACGACTCTATAACGCTGTATGCGGGTGAGGAAATCAAGGTGCCATTGTATGTTGATACCTCAGCGGTAGGGTCTACCTACTATAAAGCGAACTCTACAGGGAAGCTGTCCAACACAGCTACAGTAAAGAGGTCTACCACAGCTACCGTGAATTCTAAAGCATCCGCCTCGACTGTGAACAATCAGAAGGTAATCTCCTCTAGTGTCTCAGAGGCGACCCTTTCTGAAAAAGTCGCGATCTCTCCTGAATACTCTGGTAACGGCCGGGCTTACCGGTTTGTTGTGAAGGTTTATGGTGAGGGCTCTGAGGCTTCAGCAGATGCTGTACTGAACGTCCTTTATACACCACCTGTGCCGGATAATGAACTTGAGATACAGCTTGACCAGGGATGGAATCTGGTGACTCTTCCGGGAGACGGCTCTCTTGATAGCGGGAACTGTAATGTGGAGGAAGAATCCTATGCTGCGGTGTATGTCAGTAGCGAAGGCCGCTATATGACATTCAAGGAAGCTACTGAGCTGATGGGCGAGGCTGGCCTTAAGGAATACCTTGAAACACACCCATTTTGGGTCTATTCGTTCAAGGCATGTACCTTGGCTTTTAGCTTACAAAACTCGGCAAGCTTCAATGACCTAAGCTTAGAAAGTGGCTGGAACTTCGTCCCTGTGACTCAGGACATGGTCGGAAATTCCTTAGACCTTATCGGAGGCGAATGCAGTTTTGAGAAGTTGTATTACTGGGACAGCGGTTCGCAGGCGTGGGATAAGCTGGACACAGATGAGCCCTTTGAAAAGAGCATGCTTTATAGGGGTTTTGTGGCCAAGGCAGAGAGCTCTTGCGGCTTCGGCTGGGGCGCAGTGATGTCGCCTCCGCAGCTGCCTGAGTAGGGGACCATGGAACAAAAATATATTCTCGCCCTAGCAGCGCTTGTTGTTTGTGTCTTTGCTATGGGGATTTTGGTATTGAGTCAGAATCCAAGCCCCGGCATTGATCAAGGCGATGTGGATGAGCCTGGACAAATCCCTGGAATGCCCACACAGCCGCCTGCGCTGCCTGAGGACTTGGAAGACAGCGGGAATGGCAGCTTAGGTGCGCTATTCGGCGACGGTGTGATACAACCACCACCGTTTCCAGAATAATGCAGTGGCTTGACTGTCGGGCGCAGCCCGACTTCTTCCTTTTTTTATTTTTTATAGTCCTTTATACTCTTTTATATCCCCAGCGATAATTTAATCATGCGCTCATTATCTATTATATTACTGCTTTTGGCGTTCGCAGTCTCGGCATGCGCCGAGAATGCATCAGAAGCCCCCAGTTCAGAGGCCTTGCAGGCAACGCCTCCCGGCATTATGGGTACACTTGGCGCTGGCTCTGCGGACACAGCCTTTGCAAAAGCCGCTGAGGCTGACGCTACAAGTGATCTCTTTACGCTGCGTACTGACCTCATAGAAGCCGCTGCAAACCGATCGTTGAGTAATCTCAATGTTCGAGTCTCGATGGATGACGGAAACAACAGACTGGAGATAACGACCTTTGTGGGCTCTGACAGTTTGCTCAGCCTGAGCCTGAAGCCTTCGGAGTGGGTGATAACTTTGATGGCAGACTTCCCATCCACTGATGGAAAAGATTATTATGGAGTATTCGGCGTTCTCCTGAACGCGGACAAGAACATGACCGTTTTTCTGCAGCCGGTCGGCAGTGTGAGAGGCGAGGTGTTCGACGATGAGGGCATGCTGGTATCCGGCGCAAGAATGAAGTTTATGTGCTCCGGTGGCTACGGAGCCACTGACCAGTCGTATACAGACCAGTTTGGCTCGTTCTCCGCAGACTGGCTGCCTGTGGGGCCGTGTAAGATATCTGCACTCAGTAACGGCAAGGCTGGGTTCCTTATGGTGAATGTGACTCAGGGCATATTGCTCAATGCTAAAATAAATCTGGAACAGCGCATCATAATCTCCGAGCCAGATTCTTCCTGGATATTCGAATTCATAGTAGTCGTAGCTGCAATAGTTGCGGGCATCATATTCCTGCGATCGAGGCCAATGAGGCTTCCTAAGCAAGAGACAGTGGTTACTCCCAGCAAGCGCATGTCCGACCTTCTTTCGGTTATGGATGACAATGAGCGGAGGATAATGGAGTCTTTGATGGCATCAGCTGGAAGGTCGCTACAGAGCAAGCTCGGCAAGGAGCTTGGAATACCAAAAGCCTCGTTGTCTCGTGCCCTAGGCGGCCTCGAGGCAAGGGGCCTGGTGAAGACAGAGCGCCTTGGAAGAGTCAACAAGATCGAGCTGGCCCCTTGGTTCCTCAACGGAAAATCGGAATAACCCATAGAATAACCCATAATATCATGTTGTAGAGCCAAAATCTCCCTATTTATATTTTAGCATCATAATTTAACATCATATTTCTTGCTTTAATTTGTGTTTTTGATTCGTGTTGTTTTGTGTTTTTAATTTGTGTTGTTAAAACAATATGACCATGGTGCAGATATCTAGAGTATTGCGGCAGAAGCCTGAAGGGCCACCAGAGTTTCCGACTTATAGGGTAAATTCAATAGCTGGCGGAAAGATCTTTGCCGAGGCTTCCATGGGCTTCTTGGGGCGCGTCGAATATGGCAGGCAGCCGGGCAGAATAACTGTCAGGACCACGACAGACGATCCCATCGCTGCTACCCTTGGATGCCAGTTAGCCGGGTGGACCCTGGGCAGCTCGATGATAAGTGGTTCTGTCCGCTTCATTGCCAAGAAGCCGTCATTTGTCTTCGACAAGATACATTTTGACGAGCACAAGATGCAGCCAGTGGCATGTGTCGAGGGTGATGCCACGCCGGCTAGCATAATCGCTGAGCTGCAGAAGCGCGGCATAAGCTCTGCAGAGATACTAATGACGGAGGAGAACTCGCCCACGCAATACGTCAACATACCTGCTAGGGCAATTGAGATAGCCCTCTTTAGGCTATTCATGATGACCAGCATGAACAAAATCCGGGTAAGCAAGGCTGTAAGCACAGTCAGCGCCCCGTTGAGCACCGGCGACATGAGCAGCATCCTCAACGATGCCATACGAAACGAAGGCAGGGTCACACTCATCGGCGATTTTGGCGGGTTCAAAGACTTTGAGACTCTAGTCACAAGGAACACGCACTTCAGCAAGAAGACCTTTGAGGAAGTCATGAAAGAGGCCGGCTCTGTAGCCAAGTGCCCGGTGGAGCTTTTCTCCGTCGCGCACCTGACTGTGGTTGATGCTGGGAAGACCAGAGTTTTCTAAGGCAGAAGACAGTGGTTTTCTAAAACAGAAGAGAGGGTTTTCTAAGAACCGTTTTCAAACACAACTTGACTTTTGGATAGACTTCAATCAACTTCCAATCCAATTCAGTATTTTTAATCTCAGGCCACCAAATATACCTCTCAAATGGTGGTAAAGGACCCTTTAAAGGAAATAAAGAAGAGTCATCCTGAAAAGTTTGTTTCTGAGGATAGCCTATTCAAGAACATACATCCGGGTGACACGATATTCATCGGCACAGCCTGCGGCGAGCCGCAGTACTTGGTCAACGCCCTTGTCAAGTACGTCGAGTCGAACCCAAAGGCTTTCTTTGATGCTGAGATCCTCCAAGTCTGGACCCTTGGCGTTGCGCCCTACACAGACCAGAAGTTCAAGAGCAACTTCAGGCACAACTCCTTTTTCATAGGCAAGAACACGCGCGAAGCGATAAACAATGGCGTTGCTGATTATACGCCCATCTTCCTCTCCGAGGTCCCTGAGCTGTTTAAGACCGGCAGAGTGCCTGTCGATGTCGCCCTTGTGCAGGTCTCCCCGCCGGACGAACACGGTTTCATGAGCCTTGGCGTCAGTGTTGATATAACTAAAGCGGCGGTCGAGTCGGCGAAGCTCGTGGTAGCACAGATAAACTCGAACATGCCAAGGACACATGGCGACAGTTTCATCCATATAACTGATGTCAGTTTCTTTGTAATCAAGGATGAGCCGCTTCTTGAATATGCTTCAACTGTCTCAGACGAGCTTGCAAATCGTATAGGCAAATATGTTGCAAGGATCGTCGAAGACGGCGATACCATACAAGTCGGTTATGGCAGCTTGCCAAATGCTATCTTGTCGAACCTGAAAGACAAGAAACATCTTGGCGTTCACACAGAGTTGATAAGCGACGGCATCGTCGACCTGATAAAATCGGGCGTCATAGACAACAGCAAAAAGAATATAAATCGCGGCCATTCCGTCGCCTCCTTCTGCATGGGCAAGAAAGCCACGTATGACTTCATAAACGACAATCCGGTGATAAAGTTCCGCCCGATAGACTACACGAACAATCCGCGCATAATCTCCGGCAACGATAACATGGTCGCGATAAACAGCGGCCTTGAGATAGACCTTACCGGCCAGGGCACCGCAGAGTCGCTTGGGACAGTTTTCTACAGCGGCATAGGAGGGCAGGCTGACTTCATGCGCGGTGCAGTGATATCAGAAGGGGGCAAGACTATACTTGCTATGCAATCTACAGCAGATGACGAGAAGATATCACGAATAGTCCCTTTCCTTACGCAGGGGGCAGGCATCACTCTCACGCGGGGAGACGTGCATTACGTTGTGACCGAATATGGGATAGCCTATCTCCACGGCAAGAACATACGGGAGCGCGCAATGGATTTGATATCAATTGCGCACCCGAAATTCCGCCCATGGCTGGTGAGTGAAGCCAAAAAGAGGGGCCTCATATACAGCGACCAGGCGTTCATACCCGGGAAGCGTGGTGAATACCCCGAGGAGCTTGAGACCTACAAGACTACGCGCACTGGGTTAACCCTGTTGCTCAGGCCCGTGAAGATAAGCGATGAGTCTTTGCTCAAAGACTTCTTCTACTCTTTGTCAGATGACAGCACCTACAAAAGGTTCATCTCGGCTAGGAAAGATATGCCGCATGAGCGCCTGCAGGAGTTCGTTATAATAGACTATACACAGGAGAAAGTGATACTTGCGACCATCGGTGACAAGGATGATGAAACAGTGGTCGCGGTGGGCCAATATGGGGTAGATGAGAAAGGCCATACTGCTGAAGTCGCTGTAGTTGTGTGCGATGACTACCAGAACCGGGGCATAGGCCACAAGTGCTGTCTTATCTTACATACCTTGCTAAAAAGCAGGGCCTCTTAGGCTTTACTGCTGAAGTCCTAGTAGACAATGAGCACATGCTCAAGCTCTTCGAGGACATGGGATTTGACATAGACAAGAAAGGCAGTGAGGGCGTCTATGATATGAAACTGACATTCAAATAGCATATACTAAATGAAACTGACATTCAAATAGCATCTATGAGAAGCTGGCGTTCAAATAATCTATCTATTGTTTATCAAATAAATTGTTTATAGAATAACCTGATTTAATAATAAAAGCATACGGTTTGAGATGAAATATCCGGATATAAAATACCTGTTCGAGCCGCGGTCGATTGCTGTGGTCGGAGCTTCCCATGACAAGGGCAAGATAGGGTATAACCTGCTTGAGAACATAGTGCAGAGCGGGTACAAAGGCAAGATCTACCCGGTGAACCCAAAGGGCGGTGAGATTTTAGGCCATGCAGTATATCCCTCTCTCTCTGACATCAAAGGCGAGATAGACATGGCATGCATAGTCATCCCTGCCAAGTTCGTCTTTGATTCTATCAAGGAATGTGCGGATAAAGGCGTCAAGTTTGGCTCGATAATCACATCTGGTTTCTCGGAAGTGGGCAACAGCGACGAGGAGAAGCGCATAGTCGCTTACGCCAACAGCAAGGGTATGCGCATACTGGGCCCCAACATATTCGGTGTCTATTCCTCAAGGGCGAAGATGAACGCCACCTTCGGCCCGGATAATATAATGCCTGGCGGTGTCGCGATAGTGACGCAGAGCGGGGCTTTGGGCCTCTCAATGATAGGAAAGACATCAGTCGAGAACATAGGCCTTTCAGCGATAGTCTCGGTCGGCAACAAGGCCGACATCGAAGAATCTGAGCTTCTCACTTACCTGATGGACCAGGAGGAGACAAAGATAATACTGATATACATAGAGGGCGTGCGAGACGGCGCCAAGGTCGTTGAGTCCTTGAAAAAGTCCACTATGAAAAAGCCGGTGATAGTCATCAAGTCAGGCCGGTCAAGGAGGGGCGCTATAGCTGTCGCCTCGCACACCGGGTCATTGGCAGGCTCAGACAAGATATTCGACGACATCATGCGCCAATGCGGCGTCTTGAGGGCTGAGAGCATAAAAGACGCTTTCAACTGGTGTAAGATGTTTTCAAGTGCGCCATTGCCAAAGGGGAGAAACACGATCATAATAACAAACGGCGGCGGCATAGGCGTCATGGCTGCGGATGCTTGCGAGAAATATAACGTGGAGCTTTATGACGACCAGCACGACCTCAAGGACGCATTTTCCGGTGTCACCCCTGACTTTGGTTCGACAAAGAACCCCGTGGACCTTACGGGCCAGGCGACTTCGCAGCACTACAGCACTGCACTCGATGCGGCACTCAAGGACAAGAATATAGACTCAGTTATAGCTCTTTATTGCGAGACTGCGGTCTTCGACTCGGAGAATCTTTCAAGCATGATCGAGGAGAATTTCAAGAAGTTCAAGGCAGGCGGGAAGCCGTTAGTATTTTCCATATTCGGTGGGGAGAAAGTCGAGACCTCAATAAATGTCTTAAGAAAAAAAGGCGTGCCCGTATTCGATGATGTATACGACGCAGTCTCATGTTTGGGGTCGATGGAGACCTATATCCAGCACACAACCCACTTCAATGTTGAGACTTCAGATGAGCAGATAGACACGAAGTCCATAGAGCTGATAGCTGAAAAAGCCCTTTCAGAGGGCAGGTCGTTCCTGCTCGCACACGAAGGCAGGCAGGTGATGGAGATAGCCGGCGTCAGGACCCCAAAGAGCAGGATAGCAAAGAATATAGAAGAAGCAGTCAAGTTCTCTGATGAGATAGGCTATCCCGTAGTCATGAAGATAGTCTCTAAGGACATACTCCACAAGAGCGACGTCGGTGGGGTCGCATTAGACCTTGAGAACAAGAGCGAAGTCCTTGAAGCTTATGAAGTCATGATGCACAAGTGCAAGATGCACAAGCCGGATGCGGTCATAGACGGTGTGGAAATAGCAGAGATGGTAAAGAAGGGCGTCGAGATAATAGTGGGCGCGCGGAAAGACGAGCGGTTTGGGCCAACAGTAATGTGCGGCATGGGTGGGATCTATGTCGAGGTGATCAATGACGTCTCATTCAGGGCAGCGCCGTTGAACCGAGGCGAGATGCTCTCGATGATAAAAGAGATTAAGTCCTACCAGATCCTGCTTGGCGCGAGGGGCGAGAACAAGAAAGACATAGAGTCACTGGTGGACATAATAACAAAACTGTCTGCGATAATAAGGAAGTGCTCGCATATAACCGATATAGAGATAAATCCTGTTTCAGTCTATGACCAGGGCGAGGGTGCAATAGCCGTCGACATACGAGTATTACTCTCAAAACCTGATAATCTAACAAATCACAGTAATTCTATTAAGTCATGATAATCACCTAAATTTATTAACTACGAAAATGGACAAGTTTGTCATCTCCTCAATGAGGAAGAGTTACGGGAAGACAAGTGTTGTGGT
>Ga0247841_10012596_pt1 | contig 10989 bp, 10 predicted proteins | sample LaCruzMarch2015__2_FD_192410 | JGI IMG/M metagenome (GOLD analysis project Ga0247841, IMG submission 192410) | Freshwater microbial communities from meromictic Lake La Cruz, Castile-La Mancha, Spain - LaCruzMarch2015_18m | ecosystem: Environmental > Aquatic > Freshwater > Lake | place: Spain...
AAGATGAAAAAAAAGAGCATGTGAATTGGACGCCTGCTTTAAATAAAGATAATCCCCTTAAATTGCCGGAAGCATTAAGGGGATTATCTTTTTTATGTCAAATTGTGCGTCTCCGTGACATGATTAAAGGAAAAATAAATATCATTAAAACAAAATACTATAAAGATGGTATAATATTTTCTTAATATGAATTATTTTATTTAAGATTAGACAATATTATTAATTGTATGAAGCAGGAGGGTTTTTCAAATGGGTGACAAGAGTCCTAGAGACAAGGAAAAGAAAAGCAAAAAAGCTGCAAAAAAAGTAATAGCTCCGCCTTCAACTTCAATATCTGGAAGCAAAGCAAAATAATCAAGTAATTTTTTAAATAAAAAACAAATGAAAATACAACGATAAATACGATTTGATAGTATAAGATTCGTCGCTTTTTTATTTGTAAAAATAAGAGTATAATGTATCGCTGAGCAAACACAGTCTTTCATTAACCTGATTAACCTTAAGACATCCAAGTACAGTATGGTTTGTATATTTTAGGGTTTTTGCAATGCAAGTGAAAGTTTTTATAAATAAATTAATAGATAAACGATTGGAAAACATATGAAGCAGGAACAATCATAAACCTTACAACCCTTAAGATATTTAGTTTGGATACATGCGCTATATTTTAAGGTCAGACAGGTCAGATTAAAGTTTTAAAAAAATAATATAATATTTAAACGATTGGAAAACATAAGAAACATGAATAAAATTGAAGAATTTGGCATTAAAGAAGAATTAGTAAAAGCAATAAAGGAACTTGGTTTTGAGAAACTTACTCCTATCCAGGCGCAGTCAATCCCCATACTCAGGGAAGGCAATAAGGATTTTATTGGTCTTGCGCAGACGGGAACAGGGAAAACTGCAGCTTTTGGACTTCCGCTTATTGAGCTTTTGGACGAAAACTCAAAGATTATACAAGCACTCATACTTGCTCCAACGAGGGAGCTTTGTGTCCAGATATCAAATGATCTGGAAAATTACTGCAAATACATGCCAAAGATCAAAGTAGTTGCTGTATATGGCGGCGCAAGCATTGATAACCAGATTACGAGAATAAAAAAAGGAGTTCATATAGTTGTTGCAACTCCAGGACGTCTAAACGATCTGATGCGCAGGAAAAAAATTGATATTACAACCGTAAATTATGTCATCCTTGATGAGGCTGATGAAATGCTTAACATGGGATTTCAGGAAGACATAGACAGCATATTGGAATTTACTCCAAAGAACAAGCTGACCTGGCTGTTTGCCGCAACCATGCCTGATGAGATACATTCCATAATAGGAAAGTACATGCATAATCCGGTTGAGCTTACTGTCGGAAAGAAAAATACAACCGCCGAGAATATCGAGCATTTTTACTATGTCGTTCATGAGCGAAACCGATACGCCGCACTAAAAAGAATTGTTGATGCAAATCCAGATATTTTTGCAATAGTTTTTTGCAGAACAAGGGTTGAAACTCAGGAGATAGCAGAAAAGCTAATAAAAGACGGCTATAATGCTGATTCTCTTCATGGAGATCTTAGCCAGTCGCAGCGCGACAAGGTCATGGAACATTACAGGGACAAAACTTTGCAGGTCCTTGTTGCAACAGACGTGGCCGCCAGAGGTATAGATGTAAATGACGTTACTCACGTTATCAATTACCAGCTGCCTGATGAACCCGAGATGTATACTCATCGCAGCGGAAGAACAGCCCGAGCAGGAAAATCAGGTATAACCATATCAATTACCAATACCAAAGATGTAGGCAGAATCAAACAGATTGAAAGACAGATAAACAGGAAATTTGTTTACTCCAAGGTTCCTGATGGAGTGGAAGTCTGCGAGCACCAGCTTCTTGCATGGATTAAAAAAATAAAAACAGTTGAAATAAATGAGCAGGGTATTTCTAAATATATGCCTTCGATATTTGAAGAATTAAAAGAAATAGATATGACCGAATTGATAACAAGGATGGTTTCTCTTGAATTTAACCGCTTCCTTGAGTATTACAGAAACGCCGAAGACCTAAATATTGACTTTTCGAAAAAAGACCACGTTAGGGACAGCGAAACAAACAGAGGTAGCGGAAATGAAGTATTTATTAATCTTGGAATTATGGATGGTTTCGATAATGGAAAGATGCTCAAATATCTTAGCGATACAACGGGTCTTCCATCTGAAGCATTCGGCAGAATCAATTTAAAGAGTGTTTATTCTTTTATAGGAGTTCAGGAATCCTACATAAATGATGTTCTTGGTTCTTTTACAAACGAAGTTTATAAGGGCAGAAAAGTCAGAGTTGACAATTCAGGTGGTGGAACAAGGGATAGAAAACCTTCATTCCCCAGAGGCAGAAAAGAATTTGAAAAAAGAGGAACCAAAAGAAAATTTTATGGTCCACAGCGTTAAGCTATAAATTATGGCTGTTAGTACTAAAAGCCGCCAATTACGGTTCTTAGTGCTAATAGCCCTTAATAATTATGTTCCACATTACCCACATTACCTACAGCTGCTAATTGCGGTTCATAATAGTAAAAGCCGCATCTTATTTAATGAATTTTTATAACGGTATAGAGAATATATTAAAGCGTATTACCAAAGAGTATTATTTGGCTATGCCTAAGGGAGAGAGCTGGCATAAAGAACTTCTTATTTTATCATCTAAACCTCCATTGGGGAAAATTGCAGTATTTAATCAGAATTTAGCAGAAAGACTGTTTCCGTTTAGAAATTTTAGACATAGCTTTGTTAGTGGATATGGATTTCAGCTAAAAGGCGAAAAGATGATGGAATTATTAGATAATATTAAACAGCTGTGGATTGATATAGAGAAAACCCTCTCTGATTTTTGGACTGAGCTATAATAATAAAAAAATAAATTTATGCGGCAGGCACTACATTAAACAGAAAGTCATGAACCGCTCTTTAGGCAGAAAATATCTCTGCCTCCATTATGTATGCCAATCATTGATAATATACTAATATTATTTCCGGATTTGGTTTCTATACCACCCGCCAGCCCGGGATCAGGCTGGTAACAGACTTAAAGCCAGGTTATTTATTATGTGGGTCTGCCTGGATAGCACCTTACTAAATAATAAATATCAGAATAATTCTACGTATTGTATTAGATAATTATTTTTGATAATATTTAACTGGTTAAACCAGTTAATAGTTATTTTTTAATTTAGCTCTAGCTTAAATAAATCAGCCAAATTATACGGGAAGGGATTAGGAAAAATGAAAGCAGTTTTATATACAGGGCAGCCAGGCAAAGTTTCAATGGAAGAGGTAGAAAAACCTGTTATTAATGAAGATGAGGCACTCGTAAGAGTTAAATATATTGGTATTTGCGGTGCAGATATTGAACTCATAAAGGGAAACAGAAATATCAAAATACCGGTTATTCCAGGTCATGAAATAGTTGGAACGGTAGAAGAGACATCTAAAAACAATAACAACTTAATCGGGAAAAGAGTTGCAATAGAACCGACAATAAGTTGTGGAGTGTGTCATGCCTGTAAAATAGGGCTGCCCCATATCTGCAGCAATCTTAAAGTGCTTGGAGTTCATTGTAATGGCGGAGCCGCAGAATTTATAAATGCCTCCGTTGATAAAATTCATTTTGTGCCCGACAGCCTTACCGATGAACATGCAGCACTTATCGAACCAGTCTCTGTCGCCATCCATGTGGTAAAAACTTCGAAGATTCAATTCGGGGACAATGTTCTAATTATCGGCGGCGGCCCAATAGGCCTGTTAATTGCCCAGGTTTGCAAATTTGCTGGTGCAAAAAAGATTTCCATTATGGAAATTAATGATTTTAGAAAGGTAATTTGTAAAAACATGGGATTTGAAGTACTGGAAAATGAAGAAAATATTGAAAATGCTAATTACTCTTATGATATCGGATATGAAGTCAGCGGAAGTGAAGCCGGAATTCAAAAATTGATGGCAATTGTAAGGCCGGGCGGCAGAATTATGGTAGTCGGCCTGTTTAAAAACCCTGTTCCTGTCCAGCTCTCCAGCGTTCTCTTTAAGGAGCTTGAGATAAAAGGTTCAAGAGTTTACTCTTCGATGGATTTCAAATTAGCTATAGAGCTATTGGAAAAGGGAATTATAGACACCAAACTTTTACTTACAAATATCGTAAAATTAAAAGAGTTTGCATATGGAGTTGACCTTGCATCAAAAAAAGAAGCCATGAAAGTGATAGTAGATGCCAGAAATTAGCACCAGAATAAAAAGATAAGAATTGCTCTAATAAATTCATAAAATGTTGACGTAGATTTTCAAGGTGCTATTATAAAGGGTATACCAGTTATACTGTTAACCATAGTGCTCAGAAATTAAATTTTTAGTCCTGTTTTGCGTTTCTAAGGTCAGAGCAAAATTCTGCAGATTCACATTTTAAAATTTTTTATATGAATACATCAAAGAGAGAGACAAACAGATGCCTGAGATAAAAAATACAGAAACAAAAGATAGTATTAGAAATAGTGTTTTTAATAAAGGGTTATTAAATATCCAGCCTGTTGAAAAGCTGGTTTTAATAGATCAGATTATTGAGATAATTGGCAGACTTATAGCTGAAGGAGAGTTAAAACCTGGAGACACACTGCCAAGCGAAAGAGATTTATCAGAAATGCTGCAGGTCAGCAGGACATCAGTTCGCCAGGCTCTTAAAGCGCTCGATGTTCTGGGAGTGCTTGAAATAAGTCCCGGTTCCAGAACTTTTTTAAATAAATCCATCTCAAAACTTCTTATTAACCCTCTAAAGTTTATGACACTGCTCCATGATATTACAACTTTGGAACTGTTTGGCACCAGGAAAATAATTGAAGTTGCTCTTGCCAAATCAGCTGCTTTAAATGCAAGCGAAGAAGATATTAGAAAAATGAAAGCAACCTTAAAGACTGCTGAAGAGAACATGAGCGATCCCAAAAAATATGTTCTTGTAGAAATGGAATTTCATGATGATATTTTTAAGGCTTCAGGGGACAGTGTCCTTGCAGCAGTGATGGCTTCAATCAATAATCTTTTACTTGAAAACAGAGAGAAAAGTGCCCACCTATTTACAGATTTAAAAGATTCTCTTAGCCAGCACACTAAAATATTTGAGGCAATAAAAGAAAAAGATCCACAGAAAGCCGGAGATTCAATGCTTGATCACCTGCTCAAGGTAGAGCATTTGTTTTTAGATGAGAAGACTATAGGCAAGAAATAGAGTTATTTTCAAATTTGGTCTGTCAAAGTATTCCATCTGCCTTATTGTTTTAAAGATAATTATTTTTTTTGAATTGTCAGGCCGAACCCCGCCTGGATGCCATCCTCAGGGCAACTTCTTAAAAAGTCTGCTTTAACATCAAGTCTGCTGTCGCAATCTGACCAGTATTATTGAAATCCTGAATTTATTTTTTAAATTAAACAGTGGGTTAGTCTTAGGTTAACAAAAAAAAGATTAGTTTTAAGTTAATTAGGACAGGATTTTTTTCTAAAGAAACAGGCAAGTTTTAAGTCAACAAAAACGCACTACAGCTACATACACCTCAAAGGTCTTATATTTTAAAATAATAATATTTTTCTTTTTAATTCTTTTATATTTTCAAAATATTATTGACTTAATAATGCATTATGATAATATATAGCTGGTAATACCAGTAATACTGTGTTCCAGATTATATTTTTGCCGGTACTATCATTTAAAATTATTTTCTAAATTAATATTTAATATTTAAAATCAAAAATTTGGAGGTTATCCATGTCTGATCCCTGGAAGAATAATAACTGGTTTGTAAGCCCCTGGAATTTTAACAAAGAAGTTACCAAAGATTTTGCATTTCCCAAAAGAATCAAATTTCATGATGTCACACTTAGAGATGGTGAGCAGCAGGCAGGCCTTGTCTTTAAAAAAGATGAAAAGATAAGGATAGCAGAGAGACTTGCAGCAACAGGAATAGACAGAATAGAAGCTGGTATGCCTGTAGTTACAAAAGATGACGAGCTTGCAATAAAGGAAATAGTTAAAAGGAAACTTGGCCCGGAGATTTTTACATTTTCAAGATGTGTTGTTGATGATGTAAAAAGAGCAGCAGAGTGCGGAGTAGACGGAATAATTATAGAGATACCATCAAGCAGGCACATAATTGAAAAAGCATACGGATGGTCACCTGAGAAAGCTATGGAGCTTTCAATAAAAGCTACAAGGGCCGCAAAAGAATGCGGTCTTTACACAGTATTTTTCCCGGTTGACATGACAAGAGCTGAGCTTGACTGGTTTTTGTCAATGATTGAAACAGTTGCAACAGAGGGGCACATGGATGCTCTTGCAGTTGTCGACACAATGGGAGTACTTTCTCCTCATGCAGTTTCCTATCTTGTAAGAGAAAGCAAGAAAAAAATCAACAAACCGCTTGAGGCACATTTCCATAATGATTTTAACTGTGCCGCTGCAAATACTGCAATTGCTGTTTCAGAGGGCGTTGAAGTAATACACTCTTCAATTCTAGGTATAGGCGAAAGAGCCGGAATGGCAGCTTACGAAGACGTTGCAATGATTTTAAAGACCATGTACGGAAGAGACTTAAATATCAAATTTGATAATATGTACGAAAATGCGAAGCTTATAAAAGATATACTTGGCATGCAGATTCAGGAGAACAGACCAATAGTAGGAGACGGCATATTTAATGTTGAGTCAGGAATTGTTACAGTCTGGATGAACAGATGTCTTGACACTGAAGATTCTCTTGAAATATTCCCATTTGACTACAACTTTGTAGGTCATAAACATCCTGAAGTAGTACTCGGCAAGCATAGCGGAGGCGCATCGATAGAAAACTGGCTTTCAAAATTTAATTTACAGGCAGACCAGGATCAAATCAACGCCATACTTGAAAAAGTCAAAGAAAAATCTTGTGAAAAAAGAGGACTTCTTAATGAGGATGACTTTAATATAATTGCAAAAAGTGTTTTAGGATAAGCAAAAAATAAAGGATTCTTGTAGCTAAGAAGTTTCTGGCAGATAACTCAGTTTTTTTGCTGAATTACTTGTTTATAGGTTGCAACATTGAATTAAGATTAAATTATTTTAAATCAGCCTATTTTAATCAGTTGCTTGTCAGGGAACCGATAAAGAATTTATTTAATATAAACCAAAAATGCTAAAACAATAATAATATGAAAAAATTTAATGGTAAAAATGTAATAGTTACCGGAGCAGCGCAGGGAGTCGGAAAGGAAACCTCTCTTAAGTTTCTTGAAGAAGGCGCAAATGTTTTAATGGCAGACATAAACAGCTCAAAGTTTGAAGATTTAAAAGCCGAGCTTTCCAATTATGCCGGTCAGTTTCATTTAATGAAAATTGATATATCCAAACAGGAAGATATATCAATGATGATTGCGGAAATAATAAACAAATGGGGCAGCATCGATTTTGTTATTAACAATGCAAGTGTTTCATTGACCAAAAGCATGATGGAAATAACTGCAGAGGACTGGGACAGGGTTTTAAATATTAACGTAAAAGGAACTTTCTTTATAATGCTTGAAGCTGCCAAAAAAATGATAGAAGCCGGTAAGGGCGGATCCATAGTTAATGTATCTTCCATAGCTGGTCTTAACGGCAGGCCATTGTTTCTTCCATATGCTGCAAGCAAAGCGGCGGTAATAAATTTCACTAAATCTGCTGCGCTTGAATTTGCAAAAAGCGGCATCAGGGTTAATTCTATTGCACCAGGTACCATCGATACAACGATGTGGGAGAAATGCTCCGAAGATCTTTCCAAAATAAATGACTGCAACAGAGAAGAGCTTATAGATGGATGGGTAAAAAGAATTCCGCTTAAAAGACTCGCTCAGCCAGCAGACATTGCCAACAGCATACTCTTCCTTTGTTCAAAAGAAGGGGAATACATCACAGGGCAGACGATTAATGTGTGCGGCGGACTTTCTATTGCTTAGCACGATTGTTTTTCGATAGCAATCAGCTAAAAGGGCCAAATTAAGAGAATTTTAAGCTAAATTAAAGCTAGCAATTACTAAAAATTGAGTCAATAACCGGGAATTAATTATTTAAAGAAGAGAAGATTTATTTATTTTTATTTTTTAATTTAATTTCAAAGTAAATGAGTTTGGAGAATTAAATGAGTGAAAAAATAACTAAGAGCATGGCTTTGGAACTATATAGAAAAATGGTGCTTTGCAGAAAGTTTGAAGAAAAAGTTGTAGAACTTGTAAACAAAAATGAGATTTATGGAACAACTCACGAATATATAGGGGAAGAAGCAGTAGCCGCCGGAGTTTGCAGCGCGCTTAGAAGCGATGATATGCTGGCAAGCACACACAGAGGACATGGCCATATAGTTTCAAAAGGCGGAGATGTAAGGTACATGTTTGCGGAATTGTTTGGCAGGGTTGATGGATACAATAAAGGCAAAGGCGGATCAATGCACATTGCTGATGTCGGGATCGGAGTGCTTGGCGCAAATGGTATTGTCGGAGCAGGAGTTCCGATAGCAGTAGGCGCAGCGCTTGCAATAAAAATAAAAAAACTTGATAAAGTAGTCATTTCTTTTTTTGGAGATGGCGCCTCAAATCAGGGAGTAGTACACGAAGCCATGAACATGGCTGCAATCTGGGATCTTCCAATAGTTTTTGTCTGTGAAAATAATCAGTATGCGGTAAGCACTTCTGTAAAATATTCACTAAAAATTGAAAATATAAGTGAGAGATCCAAGGCATACGGATTTGAGGGCAAATCTATTGACGGCATGAATGTTGCCGAAGTATATAGTAATTCCAAAGAAATCGTAGACAGAGTCAGAAGCGAAAGCAAGCCTTTTTTACTGGAATGCAAAACTTACAGATACAGCGGTCATTTTACAGCTGAAAGAATACTTAACCTTAATTACAGGACAGAAGATGAAATAAATTACTACAGGTCCATATGTCCTATATTAACCTTCTCAGCCAAAATAACAGATGATGGTATCTGCACTAAAAAAGAACTTGAAGATATTGATAATTTAATAATAAATCAGATAGATGAGGCAGTGGATTTTGCCCGTAACAGTAAATCACCTGAACCATCGGATGCACTTAATGATATGTATGCAACTGAGTACAATGGTATTCCAAAGAAGGGATGGATATAAATGAGAAACATATATTATCTTAAGGCCGTATCAGAGGCACTATCAAATGAAATGAAGATCAATCCCGATGTTATAATTATCGGAGAAGATGTAAGATACAGTCTCAGAGGCATAACAAAAGGTTTTGTTGATATTTTTGGACCAGAAAGAATTATTGACTCACCAATATCGGAAGCCGGACTTACAGGAGTTGGGACAGGCGCGGCAATATGCGGATTAAGGCCGGTTCTTGAATTTCAAATTTGTGAATTTATATTTTTTGCATTCGATCAGCTTGTGGATCAGGCTCAGAAACTGAGATATATGTCTGGAGGAAAGTTAAAAAATCCGGTTACTTATCTGATTGCAAGCAGTGGTGCAAGAGGCGGAATGGCCGGTCAGCATTCAGATAACCCTTATCCTTATATACTTCACAGTGGGATGAAGACAATTATGCCATCAACTCCTTATGACGCAAAGGGACTTCTGATCTCAGCAATAAGAGATGACGACCCTGTTGCCGTTTTTTTGCCAGTAAATTCACTGGGCAATAAAGGAGATGTACCTGAAGAGCAATATACTATTCCTCTGGGTAAAGGAGATATTAAAAGAGAAGGCAAAGATATTACGGTTGTTGCTGTTGGACATATGGTGCAGATAGCACTTGAGGCAGCAAAGGAATTAGAGGAGAAGGGTATTTCAGTGGAAGTTTATGATCCAAGAACTTTACTTCCCCTTGACACGGATTTGTTATTTCAGTCTGTTAAAAAAACCGGCAGGGTGGTAATTGCTGATGACTCTAACAGAACCTGTGGATTTGCCGGAGAAATATCAGCTATTATTTCTGAAGAATGTTTTGATGATTTAAAATCACCGATAAGAAGAATAACAAGATCTGATGTTCCTATTCCATTTAATGCTCAGATGGAAGCATATGTTCTGCCCAATAAAGAAAAATTAATAAATGCAATTTTGAAAAATTTTTAAATATAAAGGAGATTATTTTGTTTGATGTAATTGTTCCCAAAGTCGGAATGAGTGTCACTGAAGTTGATGTAACAAAATGGATGGTAAAAAAAGGTGATACGGTAAAGGCTGGAGACGAACTAGTGGAAGTCACAATGGAGAAGGCTTCTGTTGTCTTAAATGCTGATGTCGCCGGCGTAATTGAAGAAATTTTGTTTAATGAAGAGGACACGGTAAAAGTTGGGGATGTTATTTGCAGAATAAAGACTGACTGACAATAAGCGCAATTAATTATTGCCGGATAATATTTTTTTAAACATTTTTTAGTTGTATTAAAAGGGAGGTTGCGCAAATTGGCTGATAATAATCCAAATCCGGATCCAGACAGGAATACTCTGGAGAATGTAAAAGAAAAAGCAAGGGAAATGAGAATAAGAATGATCAGGATGGTACAATGTGCCGGATCAGGACATCTTGCCCCTGCAATGTGCTGCGCTGATATAGTTGCGGCACTATTTTTTAATGTCATGAATTTTAATACTCAAAATGTTAATGATGATGACAGAGATCGTTTTGTTTTAAGCGGCGGACATAAAGCACTTGCGCTCTATACCGCACTATCCTTAAAAGGTTTTTTCCCTGAGGAAGTTTTATATACTTATTGTAAATTTGACAGCACCCTTGGAGGGCATCCTGACGCTTCCAAAGTCCCCGGAGTAGAAATATCGACAGGTTCACTGGGACATGGCATTCCAATTGGTGCCGGGATGGCTCTTTCCGCAAAATTAAAGAACAAGAATTTCAGATCCTATGTTCTAATGGGAGACGGAGAATTACTGGAGGGATCCAACTGGGAGGC
>Ga0247841_10012597_pt1 | contig 10988 bp, 20 predicted proteins | sample LaCruzMarch2015__2_FD_192410 | JGI IMG/M metagenome (GOLD analysis project Ga0247841, IMG submission 192410) | Freshwater microbial communities from meromictic Lake La Cruz, Castile-La Mancha, Spain - LaCruzMarch2015_18m | ecosystem: Environmental > Aquatic > Freshwater > Lake | place: Spain...
TTTTTTTCCGTGGAGAGGTAGCATAACCCGGGGATGGTTCCCCCCCTGGCAGTAGCTCATGAGGGAGATGCCGGATTCATCGATATGGACGAAGGTGTTGGTATACCGGTCGTCGGCATCTTCCCAGCTGCCGGTGTTGACCAGGAGTCTGGGCTTCGTGACTTCAATGGGGATCTGTTCCTTTTCGTTTTCCTTATTGGAAGCATTCCTGGATTTTGCCAGGTTTTAATACAAACAGGCAGTCGGTGAAATGGGTGTGCCCGGGTCCCGACTTTCGTGATGCAAAAGAGATGACGCATCACTGCATAAAAAATAGAAAATATAATTATGTCCTGTTTTAAAGATCGTGGAGGGTGCATTGTGCCTGTCAATCAACACTATCCCGGAGTTTACGTTCAGGAAGTTTCAAGCGGAGTCCGGACTATTTCCGGCGTTTCCACATCCATCACCGCATTTATTGGCTGGGCGGGCAAGTTGTCAACGGATACAGCACAAAGGATCTTCTGCTGGCAGGACTTCGAATGTTCTTTTGGGGGACTTGACGGGAGAAGCCTGCTGGAATCGCCCGTTGCATCTCCCTCACGGATACCATTGCAGAAATGGCGATTGAGATCAGGATTGATGCATCCATCACGCTTCCTGATGCAGTTATTGCTGTATCAGCCCTTTCGCGTGATGCTGTTCTTGTCACCCGGAACGTCCAGGACTTTGGACATGTTGACGGGATCAGGCTCTATAACCCGTTCCACAGGGTAGATTCACCGTAAGAGAAGTTCTATCCCGATAAGGTTCTTCTGGTTTTTCCCGGATCGATGGTGGAGACTTCAACATCCGCTATGATCCCCCGGGATGATCCCTGAAAACCGGAGTCCGGACAGGGTGCAGGTTGCACAAAAGGGCAAATTCCGGTACACCGGCAGGAAGATTTGCCAGTATTGCAGTCCGATTGTGCAAATAGAGCGCGATACGAGCTCCAAAATGATCGCTAATGGACGCTTTCCAGCAGGCGATCGGCAATCAGGTCGACCTATAGTCCCTGAAATGAAGGAAAATGGGGTTTTGGGGTCCGGGCCGGGACTCAGGGACTGGAAGTCTCATGGTACCAGGCATCCAGGTCACCCCGATCCGGTGCCGGTTGCGCCAATGCACATAACGGGACGTGCATCGGATGCCTGGTACGCGTTTAACCGGAATCATTTTTCAAGATTCATCCAAACAATTCCACGATAAGGCGTTCAAGATGAATCTCCTGATGTTCTGCAACATCTTTCGAGGACTCCATGCAATGTTCCCACGCGAAGAGGTTTATGGCGGGGGATTGTGAGGTTATGTGTTTTCCCCCGGATGACTGCGGATAATCGCTGATGGCTGCCGGTCTGGTGATCAATACGATATCCATACCGGTGAAGATGGGCAAGGGAATCGCCATCGACATTTCCGGGCAGTTTCATACAGCTATCAATTCTTCTTTTACCTGGTGCAGTCTGATCAAACGGGGCCGATCTTCAGTTTTGAAATGTCAGGATACCGCATCATGAATCATTCCTTTTAATTCTTCAAAGGTATCCGCCTCTGTGAAGATAGAGTCATTTAATGATCGCGCCTCGTAACCACCTTCCGGTGATTCTTCGACAATAAAAAAAAAATTTCTGTATCCCTGGATTCAATCATGAATGATTCACATCTTTTCTGCATATACGAGGGTCATGTTCATCAACTTTTCAGTGGACCGGATGAGGGATGATGGACCCAAAAGAAACCTGACCGCTTTATCGAACTATGCGTAAAGAGAGATCAATACTCTGATCGGGATACAACGCGGTACCAATAATTATCCTGAGTACCAGCAATTTCGTGCGTGCCACAAATGCGGCACCTCTCCCATGTCCCTCGCAAAATGTTCCCGGTTGGAGCGCGTTCTTTCCGGAATAATGATTGCAGTTCAGTCAGTAACCGTAGATTATGCCGGTCCGACCCCGATACGAGTCCTGATCTCCGCGTAAAAGCCGGATAACCTCGAAACGATTCGAAGCTACCACAAGCCTTTATAGCCCGCCCAGATAACATTCGGATCATACAATGATCGCAGAACTCGTCGGGAAAATAAAATTGTGGCTGAAGGAGAAGATCGCGGCAGCAGCAGACGCGATCTCTCCCGAAACCTCACACCTTCCTGACAGGAACACGATGATTGCAGCAGCTGAAGGAAACGTATTGGACACGGGGAAGTTGTACAGGAAGACGAGCAGCCACTCCCCCATCTTTTCGCTCTTCACTTTTTTTGGTTTACGTCAGTAATCGCCGGTCCGGAGTTCCGGTATCCTGATCCCGAACGGTAAGCCTGCCGTCCGGTTGTGCCGGAAATAGACTTCGCGGAGTAGCGCGGGCTCTCCCGGATCTGGGTAGTAAGGCGTGCGAGACGGAGCGAATGCTCCCGCTCGCGGGAACGGTGGTTGAAAAAAAGACACATGGTGATTGAATATGGAAGTTGAATCGACGGGAATTCAGGATGTGACCGAACCGGACCTGGTTGTGTCCGGTGCGGCAGGGACCGGACAGGAATTCGGAATTGAAGCAGGAGTCATTGAAAAGATTTCCGGAAAAAGACCGGTCGGACCCGGCACGCAGGAGTACGTTGTCATCGGTGCCGGAGTGTTGTATAATGGGAAAACTGAACCACTGCCACTCCCGGTACAGGAACCGGATACCTGCCTGGAGAATACAGACGGCGATGAGAAATTTGGAGGTGCACAATGACCCGGGGACGGCCCCCGCTTGTCGCGCTGAAGGAGGCGTATGCTATTGCGATGAAGCGCGGGCAGGTCCTGCCGGTCTCTGAAGGGCGATGCGATCATTTCCATTTCGTCCTTTTCACGGAGAACCGGATCACGTTTGTCAAGGTAAAACGGATGCTCTCGGACACGAGCGATCCCAGGGAGATCCTGCAGAATTACGAGCGTGAGATCCGGCACCTCACCCGCGTCCCGGAAAATAGTGTTGACGCCCGCGAGTTCTGGGTCCGGTCTCCGCGAGGGACGTTTCATTTCTTTCTCGTCGGGAAATACAGGATCCTCGGGCTTCAGGCTGACGGTTCTGTCATGACCGGGACCGATTATCCGCTGGAGGTGCCAAAGCCGGAAAATGTGCCGGGAGTTCCGGTGGGAAAGGTGCAAGATTCAGATCCGGTGCCTGCACTCCCGGATGGAAAAGATCGCATTGTGATCCGGGCCGCTGCACTTCTGCCAGGACCCGATCCCGTTCCCGAACAGTAACCGGAGGAGGATGTGTAAGCCATGTGACCTCATTGGGGTGATGGGTGACCGGCTGGTTGAGTACCCGATCCACCCTGATGACGGCTACCTCCCGGGGGCAGACCGTCTCCGTCGGAGACTTCTGTTCACCCACCCTGAAAACAGGGATCCGGAAAGGCATCGGGTTGCACAAAAGGGCGAATTCCGGTACACCGGTAAGAAGATCTGCCTGTATTGCAGTCCGATTGTGCAAACCGGGAGCGATACGGGCTCCAAAATGATCGCTAATGGATGCTTTTGGATGGAGGAGCGACCGCGGGGTCGACCTATACAGCCTATAGGCTCCCGGGCAGGCAGAAACAGGCTTTTTAGGATCTCATTTCCGTCCAGGATGATCCGGGATCCTAATCACGGGATCTATGAGGCAATGGATGTACGACATGATCCTCCGGGACACACGCTCCGTCGGAGAGCCCCCGGGATGATCCCTGAAAACAGGGGTCCGGAAAGGCATCGGGTTGCACAAAAGGGCGAATTCCGGTACACCGGTAAGAAGATCTGCCTGTATTGCAGTCCGATTGTGCAAATAGAGCGCGATACGGGCTCCAAAATGATCGCTAATGGACGCTTTCCAGCAGGCGATCGGATCTGAGGTCGACCTACAGTATCTGAAATGAAGGAATGGGCTGTTTTGGGATCTCACTTCCGACCGGGGTGATCCAGGACCCTTCATGCCGGATGGTGGAGACTTCACCATCTGCCATGATCCTCCGGGACACACGCTCCGTCGGAGAGCCCCCGGGATGATCCCTGAAAACGGGAGTACGGACAGGGTGCAGGTTGCACAAAAGGGCGAATTCCGGTACACCGGCAGGAAGATCTGCCTGTATTGCAGTCCGATTGTGCAAATAGAGCGCGATACGGGCTCCAAAATGATCGCTAATGGACGCTTTCCAGCAGGCGATCGGATCTGAGGTCGACCTACAGTATCTGAAATGAAGGAATGGGCTGTTTTGGGATCTCACTTCCGACCGGGGTGATCCAGGACCCTTCATGCCGGATGGTGGAGACTTCACCATCTGCCATGATCCTCCGGGACACACGCTCCGTCGGAGAGCCCCCGGGATGATCCCTGAAAACGGGAGTCCGGACAGGGTGCAGGTTGCACAAAAGGGCGAATTCCGGTACACCGGCAGGAAGATCTGCCAGTATTGCAGTCCGATTGTGCAAATAGAGCGCGATACGGGCTCCAAAATGATCGCTAATGGACGCTTTCCCGCAGGCGATAGGCTCTGAGGTCGACCTACAGTATCTGAAATGAAGAAACGGGGGGTTTTGGGGTGCGGGCCGGGACTCAGGGATTGGAAGTCTCAGGGTAATGATCCGATTCCGATCCGTGCGGTCAAATACCGTATCGAAGCTGACAAGCACCAGATCAAATTTTTCCGCAACAACATAACCGGTTCTTAAAATGTTTATTAATAGATTGCCACGGATTCTAACATAGGTACAGGAATGATATCAAAAGAGGAGATTATGGATACGCTAGCCCGGGTAACCGGGGAGATCAAAGGGCGTTACAAGGTCCGGAGGATCGGGCTCTTCGGATCCTATGCACGACGGGAGCAACATCCGGGTAGTGATATTGATCTCCTTGTGGAATTCTCCGAAGATGCTGATCTTTTCGATCTTGCCGGTCTAAAGTATTTCCTTGAAGAACTGTTGCACCAGAGTGTGGATATTGTTCCTGAAAGAGCACTCCGTGATGAACTGAGATCATCTGTCCTTCGTGATGTGAGTTATGTATGAGGGATTACCGGATTTATGTACACGACATCATCGATGCGATGGAGAAGATCGAGATATTCACTCGAAGGGATGTCGTTTGAAGAGTTCAGTTCGGATGAGAAGACGATCGGCGCAGTGCGGGACAAACTGATCATCATTGGTGAAGCTGCAAAGAATATTCCGCAAGAATTCCGGGATGCGAATCCTGCTATTCCCTGGAGGGATATGGCAGGGATGCGGGATATTCTCACTCACGCATATTTCCGTACTGATATCGCAATGCTCTTTAAAACCAGCAGGAACCGTATGCCCCCCCAGAAAGAATTATTGAAAAAAATGTATGCTGATCTTCAACGATGCACTGAATCACCGAAAAATCCGAAGAAAGAATGATTTTAGTATGAACGCCGGCAAACCGACTATCATTTTGCCTGCAAGAGCCGGCATTGTTCATCAGTTTTTTTTCGATGTATAGAACTTTTTAGCTTCGTGAACAGAGAGGATCTCGTCGTCCTCTGCTTCTTCCACAAATTTTGCGAGCCCGTGATCTTCGATGATGGCTTCCATCCGGTTGAATGTCGCGAGGTCGACAATTACCGCCTGCTTCTGGTTCCTGGTGTCCGTGATATATTTCCGGGGTATTGCAGTCATGTCTGTGTCATTCCAGTTTTTATGTGGGAATGTATACGGGGGGTGTGCAAGGGAAGAGAGTCTTATGTTCCTCCGGGACCGGGTCCTTGATCACATGGAGTGGTTTCAGAGGTGAGAACACAACCGGGGCGGGGGGAGGTTCCTCCTGTTCCGGGATTTTTTTAAGAGTTAACCGGGTAAAACGGCAGTCAGTTCCAAACGCCGCCAGCCAGGCAATGAAGTTCTCGTCACCCGATCTCCTTTTTCAGGAGCGCCAGTCCAGTAGACTGCCTGACGAGTTCCATCGTATAATCGCTCAGCAGTTTTTTCTTTGCAGCCTTGATCAGCGGCTCATCTTTTGTGACAAAATAATCTGCACGATTGATGATCGCCGTTGTCAGAAGTGTTGCGTCCTCGCGTCCTGGCATCTTTCGTCAGGAAACGGAGAGGGGCATAGATCGACCAGTACTCCGGGTCACTCTCCGCAGAGCCTTCAGGGAGGTATACGATCGATCCTTCTCCGAGTAGCGTATCGAACGATATGAGGGTCTGGCTGTAGATCGCCCTGAAACATTTTTCCGGGATATCCGGGTTTGTCCTGGCATCCCGCCACCGTGAGATCGGCATTCCCTTGTTGAACAGGATAATGCTCCGCAGTTCATCTTTCATCGCGTAAAAAAGTTCATTGATGGCAAGGGAAGAAACATAAAACTCATGGTTTGAATGAGGAATTTCTTCTTTTACGATCGCATCGATAAAAGAGATAGACTCAGTGTAATGACTGGTGTATATATCCTGGAATTCGGTGGTGAGATGATACCCGTCACACAATATATCAAGGACACCATCGAATCCAAGCACCCGGGGGGTCAGGACATATGCATCAATGAACCAGACTTTACGGGAAATAGCGTCGCATCAAAAATCAATTACTTTTCTTCTTTTGGAACTCCACAACCCTTTTATCTGACCGGGCTCGCCATATTTACTGGAATTCTGGCGGATCTCGTAGTATTTGTGGGTCACAGGGTTGTAGATCCTTGTCTTTGCGGTTGAGGGCGACAGGATGTCATGCTCCTGTTGTTCATCGATTATTCGTGCTCTGGCTATACACCGGTTTATTGGCTTACACGTCAGATCCGGTGACTTTTGATCATCTTCCGCCGTTCATTATTTACTGCGATCAGTATCATCAAAAAATTTGTAATTATTCCCCTTCGTCCTCTGTAAGGACACAGGCAAGTTCAGTGCCTTTGGGTTTTATCAGGCAGAGGTTGCAGGAGATGCATGCCGCCTTTCTCCGGTCCCCGGCTTTCCACCGGTTTACAAGCGCCGGTTCCCGTATCAGCGGTCGGCAGAGACCGATTAAGTCCGTCTCTTGTGCTGCGAGGATCTCTTCGATGAGTTCCAGCGACCGGAGTCCGCCCGTCATAATGGTGGGAATGCCGGTTGCTTTTTTCACCGCTGTGCACCATGCCCGTGTGAACCCTTCCTTATCGATTGTTTTTATCGGTCCGAGAAGCACGGACTCTGTCATTATATCTGAACCCTGCAGTCCCATGCTGACTTCGAGCAGGTCATACCCCGCCTGGGCGCACAGTTTTGCTGCACCGACACCCTCCTGGAGGGTAAGACCGCCCGGAACTGCGTCCTGTACACCAATCTTGAGGATGACCGGAAAGTCGGTCCCGACCGCACTTTTGATTGCCCGTACTGTCTCCCGGTGAATCCGGGTCCGGTTCGAAAGACTCCCACCCCATTCGTCATCACGCCGGTTTGAGAGTGGCGACAGGAACTGGGAAAAGAGGCTGTCATGGGCTCCATGGATCTCGACTGCATCAAAACCTGCGGTCCTGGCACGTTGTGCACTGGAAGCAAACCCCCGGATGATGTCTTCGATCTCTTCCCCGGTTGCCTCACGGAAATGGGCAGGAAAATCCGGGCGCCCTGCATATGCCCCATCGTGTACTACCGATGCACCCAGGGCTTCTTTGCCCAGCGAATTCTGGAAAGATGCTGCCCAGATGCCGGAGTTACAGAGCTGGCAGGCGATCTTTACCCCATGCATATGAACGGTGTCAGTCAGATTTTTGAACTGAGGGATCCCGGCATCGGTTGTGATCAGGCAGGAACGGGGTCGCGTCTGTGCTGACGGGTGCGTCGTTACTGCACCGTTAATAAAAAAGCCGATGCCACCGGATGCGATCCGTTCGATACGGGAGATCTCGTCACGAGTGACGATCCCATGCTCATCAGCAGAGTAGGGTGTTGCTGCCGCAGCCATAACAAACCGGTTTTGCAACTCAAGCCCTTTTGTGGTATATGGATCAAACGGGGATACGGGAATAATTATCCTCTCCTCGCATATTCCTTCAATCGGGCGAGGTCATAATAGTATCGACCTGGAATGATCACGGGTTGTTGCGCTTCCCGCTGGATCCCGTTGAGGGATTTGTCGATGATGATGTCAACATCGCCACCAGCAGAGAACCGCTGGATGATGTGGGAGATCAGGGATCCGGTGGGAGGGTTATAGATTATCCGGTGAGATGGTTGTAGATTATCCGGTGAGAGAGTTGTAGATTATCCGGTGATTCAATCGCAGGTGTAAACAGACGTGTTCTTTCCTGGGCACACAGCAGGCAATATCCACATCTGCTGATGCGATGCAGGACATGCCTGTCTTTTTGATCTCCCTGCCGGAGTTGTTAAACGTGAATCCAGGAAGTTCCCGGTATTTTTTCCGGCGTTTGTTCCTCCAGATTTTTTGCAAAACAGCGGCGAATCGCGAGCGGGTTGTGGACGATCAGGGCGGCGATGATAAAATAATGCGAGGCTCACCCTGAAAACTTGGGGTCTCCCGGTTCGTCGATGAAGATCTTCACAGGTCTGTATTGGCGGAGGTCGGTATCGTTACGTGGGGTTTTTCGGCACGCGCCTCGCCATGTCCCGCGAGACGTTTATTGCGAGTTGGCATGACTACGAGGCAGAGCTGCCCGTCTCTCCTGATGCAAAGAAATACTATCCCCTTGGCGTGTTCATTTGCGGAACACCGCCGGCTTCACGTCCGGAATTTGTCGAGCCCTCCGTGATACCCTGGAGGGTGGAGCCGGTGGGGATGTGGTCGGGAGGGTTTTTTAAAAAAATGTGTCAGCCGAAGTTCTCCTGACGACTGATTTTTGATTTTGTGATTTTACGCTCATCGGGGATGAGACACGAGACGCGGGGGCTGGACCTGAAATTTCATTTATCAAATAGAATCCTGCACGGCACAATTTGTCTTCGAGCGCGAAGCCGCAGAAGGTGCAGGTTGCGAAGTGCACCGGTTCGACACCATCGCGGGATTAAACACCGGTGTCGCCCTCATCATGGCAAACACGGTACTAGCAACCGCACACAACGGGACCACCATCAACGACCCGGACGAGGACGGGTTCTCCGCGACCCTGAAGTGTCATGACCCGAACGGTGAGATCTACTCCGTGACCTTCACCCGGGACCAGATCAGCGTCTCGTCCTACTCGGACGATGCGATCCTCGGGAAGGTTGAAACCTGGGCAGACACCGTCACCGCCCTCGCGTGAGGTGGTGACGATGGAGAACGAACTCATCATCACCGGGGCGTTTCCCGGCGCCGGGCTGCTCGCGTTTGTGATCATCCCCGGGCTCCTGGTCATCTGGGACCGGGTCCTCGATCACATGGAGTGGTAGACGGGTTAGACTATAGACCAACCGGGGCGGGGGAGGTTCCTCCTGCGCCGGGATTTTTAAATCCAAGTGCTTTTGCGCCCGTGCCAAAAAATGCATCTTTTTTATGCCGATTCAATCAGAACCGATTTAAGGCTGGCTTGTGGCACCCGTTCTGATACCCGGAGAAGTTCTATCCCGATAAGGTTATTCTGATCATCGTAGTCGAGAATTACCCCGGGTTTCACCTCTTCTGAGTCATGGATACGGGTGTCAGAGAGGCGCATATAGACCGCATCAGCATCTGGATCTATGGTTACTTTCATAGTTGTACTCTCCTGTCAAAGAACACCGTGATTAATTATTTTCCAAATTCCCGGAGAGAATTGTGATCCCTCCCTAAAAAAAGAGATCCCGTTATTTCACATATTCCACACCGGGCAGATCTTCAAACTCCCGGTCGCCGGTCAGGAAAGGAATACTCAGCCGGTCCGCAACGGAATATCCGACGCAGTCGATTGTCGACAATTTCTTTCCTTTACCTGATGCCCACTTTCTCATGGTCGCACCTGAACAGTAATCTTGATCCCCGGTTGTCTGGAGGGTCACCATCTTTCTTACTGTTTTAAGAACGTGGGATGCTGTCGCCGGATACTCCCTGCACACAGCAAATGCTACTTCGCAGATATTGAATTCGGTCGTAATCAGTCGTACGGATTGGAACGACCGGTAATTTTCATTCCCTTTTAATATCTCGATAAGTGCGTACGAATCGGCAAAATAAGAGGACATGATTTAGTCGCGCAGCTCGTCCCTGAATGCCTGTGTATCGATCTTCCAGTCCGGGAGCAGACCGAAAAATCCTTTTGCGGTGGTTTTCTTCTTTGCGGCCCGGGCTTTCTTCCCGGTACCTGCAGGAACCTGAACCGGCGTGTGATTCTTTATCATTGTCGTCATAGAGCGGTACCTGTTCACTATGTTTCGTGTTGTAAATGAAATAGATTTCTTCCTGCGGCCGGATCTTTGGTTCAGGAAATTTTCCTGTAGCCGCAGGCTGGCATTTCAATCCTTTTAATATGAAAGTCGGCAAGCCGACTTTCATTACGATTTGTCTGAATCCGTACGGTTCATCCGGGTTTTTATTGATTTATAGTGCTTTTTAGTTTCGTGAACAGAGAGAATCTCGTCGTCCTCTGCCTCTTCCATGAATATGGCGAGCCCGTAGTCTTCGATGAAATCTTCCATCCGGTCGAAGGTTTCAAGGTCGACAATCACCGCCTGCTTCTGGTTCCTGGCGTCTGTAATATATCTCCGGGGTATCGCTGCCATGCCTGTGTCATTCCAGTGTTTATGTGGGAACGTATAAGGGGGTTGTGCCGGAGAAGAGAGTCTTATGCTCACCGGGGCTCCGGCATGAGACGAGGGGGCTGGGCCTGGAGTTTAAAAATTCAGATACATTAATTAAACGATAAAGAGAATTAAGCAAATAATCATTTGTAGATTTTCTTTTGGGGCGCATAATATGGCTGAATTTATCCCGGATCGTCTTCCTTCAAGTGCCAGTCGGGGAGAAGAACGTACCTTTGCTTTCTTAAAGAAACTTCCTGATGATTATCTTGTCTATTACGAACC
>Ga0247841_10012598_pt1 | contig 10987 bp, 8 predicted proteins | sample LaCruzMarch2015__2_FD_192410 | JGI IMG/M metagenome (GOLD analysis project Ga0247841, IMG submission 192410) | Freshwater microbial communities from meromictic Lake La Cruz, Castile-La Mancha, Spain - LaCruzMarch2015_18m | ecosystem: Environmental > Aquatic > Freshwater > Lake | place: Spain...
AGTGTTGAAAAAAAGTCAATCACCAATATCTGGTTTGTGACCTGTTGTATCAGAACATTCTTATCAGGTTGAGTGCTGTTCGGATTTTGAGGCGTCCTTGGATATGTCGTATCAGTTGAAAAACCATTCTTTGTGACTGAGAGATGATATTGGTTGTGGTTTTCAGGAGGAAGATTCGGGATTAAGATACAACCATCGTTTCCGGTCGTAACTTCAAGATCGACAGGAGGCACAACGCCCGGATTGACTATTGTAACTATAGCCTCGCTTACTGGCAGGTACTTAGAGTCGACAACACAAATCTTGATAATTCCAGTCTCTGTTGGGGTTTCGGCTGCCTTTCCTGCCATGTTGGAGGTCAGAAAAGCCAGCCGGCCGCTTTTGTTCTCAAGATAGACACCAATCTCCACCTTTTTATAGTCAGAAGGGTATAAGTCGACAGGTTGTCCAGGTATCGTGCCTTCAGCATTGCCATCATATTGATCATCAACGTAGGATACGACTCTTTTCAAAGTGAAAACGATGCCGCCACGGTTGATATTCTCGCTATCCTCAAGTTCTCCGGCCGGATAAATGCCTTTTTTGGTCGCCACATTATCATATGGCATGTTTCTTATCTCTTCCATTTTTTCATTGGCAAGAGCTACTGCTGAGATCTTGGCTTTTGCAAATCTGGCCGCTTTGACACTCGCCATATATCCAGAGATAATTGCGGCTGAAATTAGGGATAACAAAAACAGATCGATCAAAACTTCGATCAAAGTAAAGGCCCTCGCTTTCTTAGCTTTGACGATCTGCCCTCCTTTTACTGTTATCTCAATAATACCAGAAAAGAGATGATTACGAATAGCTGAATCGCCATACCAACCCAAATACTCGGGAATATTTTACTATGAAACTTCACATGAACATTGTGCAGGAGCGCCCCCAGATTGGTCTTTTGTACTTTGGCTGACCAGAGAGGCATATTATCAATAAAGTCAGGCAGCAAACCGCCGATCATACCCCACACGAAAGGATTCGAAAGTGAAATCTCTGGACGGAGATAAAAAAGGATAAACGCAAGTCCCAAAACAAACTCAGAAAGACTGAATATCCATTGTTTCCTGCCAAACTTTCCTTTTTCCAGGCAATCAAAGTGCGGAATTGAATCCAATATAAAATGCAGAAAAAAACCAGCCGAAAATGCCAAAAATGGTTGGTCGATCGCCTCGCCGACAAGGCCGCCAGTGATAGCATGCACAGCTAATATCATTTCAACCTAATTAATTTTTTAATTATACCAGACTAGGAGATTCAACTTAATTCATGTTTTACGAACGGATCCTTGATCTGGATACATCCTGCCCTTCGGTCTCCGACACCAACATAGAGAAGAGCGGTTCCGTCAGCTTCGCGGTGCAACCCGCCTGAAAAAATTATTTTGCCGAGCTCAGGTTTCTTCGGCTCGACTGGTGGAAAATCATCAGCTGTCGTCAAAATTTCAAGATGAGTCGCTCTCTTAGTTTCCGGGCTATAAACAAATGACATAGCATAGTAATGCCTGACATCTCCATCAAAGTGTGCGATGTGACCGAGCACTCCGATCTTCCCGTTCTTAAGAAGATGGAGCTCATTTGCCCCGCCCCATTCATCAACAGTGAACTGGTTTGGGATAATCCTGCCTTTTGAGAGCATTCCGCCGATCTCATTTAGAGAATCAGCCTCAACATAGCCAATCTTTCCCAATCCAGCATAGCCGCCTTGGGGACGTGTGAAGATTGCTATCCTCCCATTCTTGAGTTCAATAAATCTAATATCCTTCATTCCCTTCGGTCCTTCGGCAAATGGCTTAATAAGATTGCCTCTGGAATTGATCAGTTCGCTAATACTATTCCGATATCGATAAAAAACTGTCGAATAAATTGATCGATGTTTTTCTTTACTGATTTTGACACCACCGATGATATGATATCGCTTCACATTTTCCAGATGAAAGGGATCCTGCAAGCCCAGAACAGGCGCTTCATCGACTATTCTCCAGATGCCTTCGCTTTCCTCAAAAAACATCACCTTTGACTCTTCTGACAACAAGGGTTCGACTCGGCCAAGAAGATATTTTTTTTGATCTCTAATAATCGGCTTCGTCGGATTGTAAATCGTTATTTCCAACTTTTTTCGACGTCCCTTTGAATCCTTAAAGTAAGCGGCGTGTGTCTTAGGATCAAAATTGAGTAATTCTCCGAAAGAATATGCCGACCGCTGTTTTTGATATTCCGCCAAAAGATCGCGACATGATTTTGTATTCATATCGTATTAGAATAGTGCTTTTTCAATCAGAGTCAAGCAATTTTATTATGCAAGACCCTCGAGATTCTCGAAGCTTTTATGCTTTTGAAGGTCTTTAAGATGCTTTTCTTTTTCTTCGATAAATCTCTCGATATCAAACCCATATTTTGAGATTAGCATCGAGGCAAACTTTCCGCCGAGAAAATGGGGGGTGATAACATAAGTTGCCCCACTCTCATAAAGGCCGATGGCATCATCAGCATTATGAGAGATAACAATCACTATTGCTTTTTGGTTGATTTGCTTGATCCGTCCAATCAAAAATTCATTTGTATCAAAATCAGGAATAGTCGAAATAATCATCTTGGAATGTTGCAATCCAAGCTCTTCGAGGAATTCATTGTCATCGGCATCACCATAACGACAATTTATATTCAGAGATTTTAAGCGTTCAATCACTTCGGGATTGAAATCAACAACCAAAAATTTCTTGCCGAGATCCTTGAATGATTCGATAAAATCAGGCCCGACACGATTGCATCCAAAAAGTACAACGTCATACATCTCGGAGCTAGTGGCATCAGATCTGGTTTGTTTGCGCTCAAATACTGACAGAACTGGAGATAAAAAAGCAAAAATATAATTTGAGAAAAGAACCATGTACGTAGAGCCAGCTATTGTGATCAAACCAACCAATGTAAAGACAGAAACTATCTCTGCCGAGATTTGGCCCGTTTTTTCTCCCATCAAAAGGAACACCAAAGAAAACTCGCTGATCTGACCAACGGTAATTGCGGTCAGGAAACTCGTCTTCTTTCTATACCCCAAAATGCCCATTAAAATAAGAACGATCAAAGGTTTTATTACCAGCACAAAAGCTGAGAGAGTCAGCGCCAATGGCAGAGAAGAAACGATAGTTCCAAGAGATATTTTTGAGCCTAAAAGAATGAAAAAAAGAACAATGAAAAAATCCCTGACCGGATGAAGCCTAGCGCTAATTTCGTGATGGTAAACAGATGTTGACAAAGCTATTCCGGCAATCAACGCACCGGTCTCAATAGAAAATCCTAGGTAATAGAATAAGGTAGCGAAACCAAGCCCCCAGCCGATTGAAAACAAAAACAGAAACTCCTGAGATTTGGCGAATATGGCAGTTATTTTGGGCAAAAGGTAAACTGTGAAAAGTACCAGGAGATCAATTGCGACTATCCCCTTCAAAACGAGAAAGAGAACCGATTCCCACGTCACATGATCGCCGGAAAATGCGGAGACTCCGATCAAAATAATAGTAACCACAAGATCTTGCAAAAGCAAAAGACCGACAGCGATTTTACTATAAAGCTTAGATAAATCTTGTTTATCCGAAAGCAATTTTAAAATGATAATTGTACTGGAAAAAGTTAGAGCAATAGAAAGAAAAATTGAAACCACGAGAGTCATACCGAGTAGAGAATTAAGCAAAAAAGCAAGAATGGCCGTAAAAGTTACCTGACCGAGTCCGACGATGAATGAAGTTTTACCAACCTCCTTGATAACTTTCGGGCTTAGATTCAAGCCAATGATAAATAGCAAAAGGGCAATCCCAAACTGCGAAAAAGTATCTACCATATCGCTGAAACCATGATTGCGGAAGAGGAAAGGTCCTACGATCAGACCGGTCAGAATATGCCCGATAATAATCGGCTGCTTGAATTTGGCCATTATGCCCGCAACCAGGGTAGCCAAGACAAGAACAATGCTAATACCTATAAAAAGATTCATGATCCCTCGCTTTAAACTTATCTAAAGAAAAATATCGAAAATAAAACCAAAAATATAATTCCTATTAATGTATTTATCCCCATACCGGCAATAGTGCCGACTAGAGTACCGGTCGCTGCTCTTACTGCCAATTTTGGCGATCTCTTCCCTGGCCATATTTCCATTATGTAAACACCCAGGAACAAGCCAACAATTGCACCAAGAGGCGGAAATAACAACAAACCAAGGATCATCCCGATCAGTCCACCCGATATTGCCTTTGAAGATGCTCCGGCCGCTCTAGCACCGATAAGTCCTGAGGCATAGTCAATAGCAACAGACAAAAGGGCCAAGCCAAGAAGAATTAATATCTCGACAGTATTTAAATGAACAAATCTATCCAAAATAGAATATATAAAGATGACAGTAAACATGAAGGGGATTCCTGGGAGAATCGGAATAAAAACACCAACAAGCCCAACGAGTTGAACCAATATCAAGATTGAAAAAACTACGATATCATTCATAGGCATATTATATCGGAAAACCAACTAAAAATAACTAGAGAATAAAAGTTGAGAAATTTTGTATGTTACGATTCTTGCTAGAATTTATTACCACCAAAAAACACCAATTTCTTAATGTCTTTTCTTGCCGGCAAGTTAGCGATCCATATGTTCGAAGGGGACTATAAGCATTTTAGTGAATAAAAAAATAGACATCTCTTATTGGTGGGCGCGGGAGAACTCGAATCTCCGACCCCGTCATTATCAGTGACGTGTCCCGATTCAAGAGCATCGGGATCCCAAGCGAGCCAAATGTGAGACTCGGGATTCTAACCATTTTTTATGAAATAAAAAAATAGATATTAAATTGGTGGGCGCGGGAGAACTCGAATCTCCGACCCCGTCATTATCAGTGACGTGTCCCGATTCAAGAGCATCGGGATCCCGAGCGAGCCAAAGGTGAGACTCGGGACTCTAACCATTTTTTATGAAATAAAAAAATAGATATTAAATTGGTGGGCGCGGGAGAACTCGAATCTCCGACCCCGTCATTATCAGTGACGTGCTCTAACCAACTGAGCTACGCGCCCAACAATTTAATATCTATTGATCCTTCCCGAACTATCTTTTCAAGAAGTTTGCGACTTTTGTACCGCTTTAATTTACTCTCAATTTTGCGGGCTAAGGAAAAAGTTGCACACTCTTGAACCAATAAAACCTTCGCTGGTTTAGAATATTTTGTACCTGCGTGATCGCATTTATTATGTTCTTGCAGTCTTCTGGCAAAATCTGTTGTGGCGCCAACATAATACGAACCATTTTCTAGGAGTAAAATATAGACGCTTGGCATATTTATATTTTACAATACTGAGTCCCGAACCGACAAGCCGTTCGGGATCCCGAGCGAATCGACTCGGGACTACGCGCCCAATATTTAATGTCTATTAATCCTTGCAACATACCGCAATACAAAAGATTTTATCAAAAAAGTTACCTTTTTTCAACCCTTCAACTAAAGATCGTATTTTTTGAGCATTAATCCGTCATAGTCCTATCTTCGTCCCATGATATATTTTTCTTGATTACTTTTGCCGGAACTCCGACCGCAAGCGAATCCGGAGGAATGCTCTTAGCCACAACTGATCCAAGCCCCACTATCGAATTGGAACCAATCTCAACGCCCTTTAAAATAGCAACCTTGGCGCAGATCCAAACGTGATTGTGGATTTTTATACTTTTATGTTTGTTCATTCTTTTTTGAGTCTCAAGGTCGATGATTGAATGTGCATCGCCTGTCATGACATCAAGGCCATGTGCAAGGAGACAATCATCTCCAACCTCGATATCGAAGGAATCATACACCGAAAAATTTCCTCCCCTGCAATAAGCTCCTCTTCCAATCGATATCTTTCCTCCTTTGGGACCCTCAACCATAAAATGTAAATCGAACATACGGCAACTTTCGCCGATTGTGACCGAACCGCCGTTGCTCCTTATATCTATCTTCATATTTTCTATCTTGGTTCCCCTTCCGATATGGATAATATTGTTGTCGCCAAATATTTTTATTTGGAGATTTGATATTCTGCAGCCTCGATCACGAATAATGCGATTATTGGCACCAAAAACCCGAGTCTTGGTAAAAAATAAGCCATTTTTGTCACGAAAGTTAAATAATTTCTTTTTTATTTTTTTTACAAACGAAGTTATTTCCATAATTAGGTTGATTGTAGCATTAAAAGCTAATGTTTTTAAATTAATTAAGAAAATAATATATGACCTATCGCAAAATAAAAAAACACCATTTCGGGCGTTTTTTCCTTTTTGGAAGCTCTTTCTCAACTAAATAGTGATATAGCACGCACCTGCATCGCTGCAGGATTTAGAATCATCTCTTGTCATAAGTTCTGACAAGGACGATCGACCGTAATCCAGAGTATTAATCTGGACTTACTCCTTAGAAAGGAGGTGATCCATCCCCACCTTCCGATAGGGATACCTTGTTACGACTTAGTCCTGATCATCGATCCCACCGTGGTGCCCTGTTGGGCCCTTCGGGCGTTACCGACTTTCCTGACTTGACGGGCGGATTGCGATAGATTAATGCTTCTTCGCGTTACCACCGAGCGAGCGGATTTTCCACACTCGGCGGACTCCAAGATTCATTTTATGTTTCAGCTTTTCGATTTTGGTCATATCTTGCACCGTTAATCGAGGTTTGTCCCGAACAATCTCTGCAGCTTGTCGAAACAGGAGATAATCCTTTTGTTTTGGTCCTCGGAGAGGATGAGAATCGAAAAACGGTAAAAGTTTTCCGAAAAGATCCCTGCGAGAATTAATTTCAAAACGATAACACTCCGAATGATTGGTTCTCTTTTCTGTCTGATGGTAAACTGCTCCACAACCAAAGCTCTCTTTTACATCATTGAGTAAATCAAAGTGATCCATCCTCAATTTCAGATAAAAGTGAAACTCAACTGTGGGAATGTTTCTTTTGCTTCGGCTCGGCCGAACATTCAAATAGAAACAACCTTCGCCATCAGTTAAACCAACCAAATAATCGGCTGATAGAATCTTAGATCTGTCCCTTTGACGCTGCGTCATGACAATATTATATCATCATTTCGCGACGTCTACTATGAACAGGCTGACTTCTTGTCCTTTATAGCATTAGCATAGACAAGATCTCCATGGATCATTTATTGAACTGTTTTCTACATCGAGCAGCATTTTGTTAAATATCTTCCCTATGACACAACCACCAAACATAAGTCGATATATGCTTACAGAATGCCCGCTATAGATTGCCATTAAGCCCTCTAGTCCAAACCTCACGGTTAATTCCGGCTTATCCGGAAACATTGGACCTGCTTTAAGCTACATCCCGATGACGAATCGGGAGAGTGGATTTACACCACTTAGCTCAATAAACTGCCATGCGTCTTTACATTTGTGTACAAGACCCGAGAACGTATTCACCGTAGTATGGCTGACCTACGGTTACTAGCGATTCCGACTTCATGAGGTCGAGTTGCAGACCTCAATCCGAACTGGGGGTAGATTTGATGGGATTAGCTTCACCTTGCGGCTTTGCAACCCTTTGTTCTACCCATTGTAACACGTGTGTCGCCCAGGACGTAAGGGCCACGCTGATCTGACGTCATCCCCGCCTTCCTCCGATTTAACACCGGCAGTCTCGTATGAAAAATTTAACATACAAAAGGGGTTGCGCTCGTTAACCGACTTAACGGTACACTTCACAGCACGAGCTGACGACGACCGTGCAGCACCTGTGCTACACCTTCGAAAGAGTCCGCCTTTCGGCGGATTTGCAGTAGCATGTCAAGCCCTGGTAAGGTTCTTCGCTTGTTGACGAATTAAACCACATGTTCCACCGCTTGTGCGGGTCCCCGTCAATTCCTTTGAGTTTTAGCCTTGCGGCCGTACTACCCAGGCGGCATGCTTAACGCGTTAGCTTCGGAACTCGAAGGGTCGATTCTCCAAATTCCTAGCATGCATCGTTTACGGCGTGGACTACCGGGGTATCTAATCCCGTTCGCTCCCCACGCTTTCGCTCCTCAGTGTCAGGTAATGCCCAGAAGACTGTCTTCACCATTGGCGTTCCACACGATATCTACGCATTTCACTGCTACACCGTGTGTTCCATCTTCCCCTGCATACCTCTAGATAGATAGTATCGAATACGTTCCCCAGGTTGAGCCTGGATATTTCATACCCGACTTGTCTACCCACCTACGAGCTCTTTACGCCCAATAAATCCGGATAACGTTCGCACTCTACGTATTACCGCGGCTGCTGGCACGTAGTTAGCCAGTGCTTATTCATCAGGTACCTTCAAGATTATTCCCTGATAAAAGAAGTTTACGACCCGAAAGCCTTCATCCTTCACGCAGCGTTGCTGCATCAGACTTGCGTCCATTGTGCAAAATTCCCTACTGCTGCCTCCCGTAGGAGTATGGGCCGTGTCTCAGTCCCATCGAGGCTGGTCATCCTCTCAGACCAGCTACCCGTCATCGCCTTGGTGAGCCATTACCTCACCAACTAGCTGATAGGAACAAGGCCTCTCCCGAACCGATAAATCTTTACTGTACACAGTACGGAAACTCGAAATTCGAATCTCGAAGCACGAAACAATAATTAATTTCAAATTTCAAAAATGTTTTAAACTTTGAATTTTAGGTTAATTTGAATTTGTTTCGGATTTCGGATTTTGATATTCGGATTTTTGTACTATGCACAGGCTATCCAGGTTTACCCCACCTTTCGGTGGGCTATCCTTGAGTTCGGGGCAAGTTCCTTGTTTGTACTCTCTCGTCTGCCGCTGTCGCCTTACGGCGACCGCTCGACTTGCATGTATTAGGCACGCTGCCAACGTTAATCCTGAGCCAGGATCAAACTCTCCAAGTTGAGCACATTTATTATCTAATAGTCTGCGAAATCCTGAGCGAGCCGCCTTGCGGCGAGTCGAAGGATCTTGCTCGATAATATTTGAGCTACTGTATTGAGTTTGATTTAGCTCCTTGCCCTGTGAAATAATTTGCAGAGCAAATTCCAGCAAAGCTGGATTTCACAGGGTGAATACTAATCAAAAATATTCTCTCAAAAAGAATTGCCTACTAAACCCTTCGACTCACCCTTCGATAAACTCAGGGTTCGCTCAGGGTCCTTCGGACAAGCGTACTTATCACTATTTAGTTGTCAAAGAACGTCAACATCCGCCTCCGGCGGAGTGAAATTTCTAATTTCTAATTTCTAATTTCTAAATTAGGAGTTAGATCTAGAAATCACATAATTTCTGCACAAACAAAAACTTTACCCCTGCGTATCCATTCATATTTTTTGTGCAATGTGAACCTATACTAGCGAAAAAAGATCGAACTGTCAACAGTTCATTTTGCTCGCGAATGCCGGATATATCCTGAGCATGGAATAATCTCGACGCCGGCTTTTTCCAATTCGTCCATAATGATATTTAGACCCAGAGAATCGGAGACGATGTGACCGGCGATGACGATATTGATGTAGTGCTTGACCGCTTCTTCCAATTCTTCCTTTTTAACATGCATGGCGATCTCGGTGCCGATGCCGTATTGGCTCATCTTCTCATAAATTTTTTCAGAGCCCGAAGTGCCGCCTGTCATACCGGACAAAATAATTTTTCCGGCGCGCGAGCGTTCAGAACCGGCGAAGATAACCGGACCGGCATTCAATTTTGCCCCCTCGGCAAATTCAGGAATTTCTTTCAGAGCTTCCAAAATTTCGCCGACAGTTTCCGGTTTTTTCTTGGCCAGGAAATCATCTACGAATTTCCAGACAGAATTATCAGCCGGAGTATGGATATTTATAATCGGAATATCGAGCAGTTTGGCTACATCGATCGGCTGGTAATGATTGATCGGGGCGATGCTTTGTGAGACTTGCTTCAAGCGGTCTTCGAGGACTTTTTCGGCGATAGAGGCCGGCACACCGGCGCGCTCCAAAACATCGGTCTGGATATCCATCACCTCATGAAGATTGGTCAAGGCCTTGCCGATCGGATGATGGGAAATGATAAGATCAATTTTTGTTCCTTGCCTTTCGAGCTCCTTGGCCAGCAAAACCTCGGCCGGATCGATATCGATGCCGACGAGGACGCGCTTGATTTCTTTTTCCGGATTGCCATAATGAATGCCAGAATCGGAATACGGATTGGCCAATTTTTCCAGATCAAAATCCTTCTTTTTCTTTTCTGGCAGCTCGGCGTACTCTTCTTTACGCTTTTTCAGAATCTTTTCGATCCTTTTCCTGCCTCTGGGATCGTTGTCGATCCCGACTTGGATGGCGGTGTCAAAAATTTGTTGTATATTCATTAGATTCCTTATGTGTCATCCTAAACTGACACTTTGTGTCATCCTGAATTTATTTCAGGATCTGTGCCCATTCAGGAATACATTTATTAATTATTGGTATAGATTCCGGATCAAGTCCGGAATGACATTATTAATGATGTTGATATGGGGGGACAGGAACTTGCCCTGCCACCCCCGGTCGCCGCCTGCTGCTGCAGGCGAAGAGTCCGTGGACTCACTTGTTGTTCGAGACCGTCAACACGTCATTGTTGACAGTGACATTGTTCGCCAGAACGATTTGTTCGAACGAGTCAGGACTTTCCTCCCAGCCGAACAGCCAGCCGCCGTCGACAACGAGCATGATCTCCAGCACCGGCTTACCGGCCAATAGCGCCAGTGCCTGGTCGTAGTTGCCGTAGCCAGTCGGCCCGCCGAGTTGGGTAGTATCGAAGATCCCTTCGGTCGCGCCGATCAGGTTCCCCGAGGCCTTCCAGTCGTTCGGTCCGTCGTAGAAGACGGGCCACTGCTGGAGGAGATAAACGAAGGCCCATCCATCTTGGCCACCGTTTACCCAGTGATTGAACTGGCCGTCCTCGTCCCAGTCGATCGCCAGGGCGAAGCGAG
>Ga0247841_10012599_pt1 | contig 10987 bp, 4 predicted proteins | sample LaCruzMarch2015__2_FD_192410 | JGI IMG/M metagenome (GOLD analysis project Ga0247841, IMG submission 192410) | Freshwater microbial communities from meromictic Lake La Cruz, Castile-La Mancha, Spain - LaCruzMarch2015_18m | ecosystem: Environmental > Aquatic > Freshwater > Lake | place: Spain...
TCAATGCCACGACTCTCGATCTTGTCCCTGGCATCACGTATTCCTGCAGTGTCAATAAAGCGAAATAGAATTCCGTTAATTGTTATGCTGTCCTCTATATAATCTCGTGTAGTCCCTGCAATATCGGTCACAATGGCACGCTCTTCATTTAAAAGTGCATTAAGCAGTGTTGATTTACCAACATTCGGTTCACCGGCAATAGCAACAGGCACTCCGGTCTTAAGGACATTTCCCAGATCGAATGAACAAACAAGACGCTTTATCATAGTACTTACCTCGGCTACTAAGCTCCTGAGCTGTTCACGGTCGGCGAACTCAACATCCTCTTCGCTGAAATCAAGCTCAAGTTCAATCAGTGAAGTGAAATGCAGGAGCCTGTTCCTCAGATCATTTATCTCCTCCGAAAAACCGCCTCTCATTTGCTGTAATGCAATCCTATGTGCTGCTTCACTGCCGGAGGATATCAGATCGGCGACTCCTTCAGCCTGTGACAGGTCGATCTTTCCGTTCAGGAAAGCACGCATTGTAAATTCTCCCGGACAGGCTGTCTGTGCACCCGATTTCAGAAGCAACTTCATTATCTCATTTTGTATATAAACGGAACCATGACATGAAATTTCTGCCATATCTTCACCGGTGTAAGATGCAGGAGCACGGAATATACCGACTATTACCTCATCAATTACACGTCCTTCAACTGCAAATGTACCAAAGTGAAAGGTGTTCTGCTTTTGCATGCTGAGCTTTTTCCCACTGGTGACTGGTTGAAACACTGACTCGCAAATGGTAATAGCATCACTGCCCGAAATACGAATAACGGCAATAGCACCTGTACCTGAAGGTGTTGAGATTGCACAGATTGTTGAATCGTGAGTCATTCCATTTTTTTTGCAAACATAAGGAAAAGAGGTGAGAAGTGATCCGCCGCGGCTGAGTGAGAAGTGAATTGTGACTGGTAAATAGTGATTGGTGATTAGCGCAAACTCTGAACTTTATAAACTTTTAATAGTATAAACTGTATGATTTTTTCATGTATTTGCAGTATTTGTCAGGAAAAAATTATTTTTGAAAAATTTTTTTTATTAAAAAATCAGGCAATGAGTGTTCTTGTAAACAAGGGTTCAAAAGTTATAGTACAGGGCTTTACAGGTCATGAAGGGAGTTTTCATGCATCACAGATGATCGAGTATGGTACTAACATAGTTGGGGGAATAACTCCGGGAAAAGGAAGTACAATGCACCTTGAACGTCCGGTGTTTAATACTGTTGCTGATGCAGTGAAGGCAACAAATGCTGATGTTTCGGTAATTTTTGTACCACCGGCATTTGCTGCTGATGCAATAATGGAAGCAGCCGAGGCAGGCATCAGGGTTATTGTTGCAATAACCGAAGGAATACCTGTATCTGACATGGTTAAAGTAAAAGAATACCTTTCAGGAAAGAATACCAGGCTGGTTGGTCCGAATTGCCCGGGAGTAATCACACCGGGTGAAGCAAAAGTTGGTATCATGCCGGGATTTATTCACAGAAAAGGATCAATAGGTGTTGTATCGCGTTCAGGCACCCTTACATACGAGGCTGTAGACCAGGTGACCAAAGCCGGTATGGGACAATCAACATGTATTGGAATAGGAGGGGATCCAATTGTTGGAACCACAACACTTGAGGCTGTAAGATTACTTATGAATGATCCCGAGACCGAGGGTATTATTATGATTGGTGAAATCGGCGGCAACATGGAAGCCGATGCTGCACACTGGGTAAAGGAGTTTGGAACAAAACCTGTTGTCGGCTTTATTGCAGGTCAGACTGCACCCAAAGGGCGCCGGATGGGCCATGCCGGTGCAATTATCGGGGGTGCTGATGATACTGCTGCCGCTAAAATGAAAATAATGCGGGAATGTGGTATTCATGTTGTCGAATCTCCGGCGGATATTGGCATCACGATGGCTAAAGTTCTTGGAAAATCCTTTACTGTTTAAATGTAGTAATTATTCCTTCTTCCTGTTTTCCCCGATGTATCACTAATAAGGGACTGTTTTGAATTTTATTATGAAACAATTTATTGTGTCTTATATACTTGAATATTATTGTATTAATATGTTTTTTATACTCTCCCCTTTTCCCCCTCCCTGCTGACAGGGCTACTCTTTATTCACATCTTTTTTGCTTTCTCTAAAGCATTGATTATTACTTTCTTTTGCAACCACCAAAATAAATACACCAATTTTTTACTTTGCAATAATTTCTGTTCTTTTTGCTTAAACCAAAAAGAACCAAAAAGTCAAGGCAAAACGATGCTTCTCCCCGCAAGGCCAATGCCGGCCCGCCGTTTTGCCGGGCTAACGCGCTGTAAAGCCTTTGTACGGTGGCTGTCCACGAATGGTGTGGAAGACAACATGCACAGACCCGATGGCGTTGGCTTGTGCGAAAGTGCATGTTGGCTTCTCATTCGTGGCGCTTTTTTTTCAGTACCTGGTAGTCGAAATAATATAACACCTTTAATGAAAGACTGTTAGTTTGGGGAGACCTCAGAGTATGGGTAAAATTTCCGTAATAGTCATATATAATAGTATTTTCCTCAGTAAAAACAGCATTCTTATATGCTAAGGAAAGATTACTTCCAGGTGCAAACTCCCAGTTAAACAACAGGTCGATATTAAAAGCATTAAAATTAAAGTTGTGGTTATCATTATAGGAAATTTCAGGATCAAGATAACCATTATCAAGAAGATAATAGTACTGCCTGTATTCACCCTTTGCCCAGTAATGCCTCATACTCAGGCTCAGAGATAGATTATTCCTGAACAGGTACTTGCCGGTGTAAGAATTTTCCCATATCCTGATATCCCTTCTCCCAAAAATAATCTGTCCGCCTGAATCGACCGTAACATACCCGGGATCGTTGAAAGCACTATTATAAGAAATTGTCAGGCTGAATTTCAAACGATCATCAGGGCGAATGATGGGAGTAACTTTTATTAAATGTGAAGTATACTTATCCCTTTGTGCTGCAACAAAATCGTATTCAAGGTCAAGTGCGAACGGTTTTCTGTAATCTGAGGAAAATCCGGCCCAATATGACTGAGCCTCCGGCAATACATAGAATCGTCCGGGTTTTCGTGGTTCGTAATAATCATTTACTTCAGTGTAACGGTACCAAAGTCCTGCCCATACAGTGAGGTAATTGTTAAATGTTCCCCATGAATTAATATTAAAATCTGCTTCTTCTTTTTTCCCTGTTGAATAATTGGTTTTATAATTGATATTTAAGGTATTATATAGTTCTCTCATACACCAGAATGGCTCATATTGATTATAAATGATCTGAATATTGCTTGCTTTATAATTATTTACCAAAGTCAGGCCCATATCGTTAACATTAAATGAACTGTCCATAACCGAATGAAAGATGCTGAATTTGAATTTCCCTGATACCTTGCCTGCCAGGAGTGAATATTTTGAACCAATGGTATTCTGAAAGTATTTTATTCCCTCAACCTTTTGAAATAACTGGCTTATTGCTCCTGAAGCAGAAAAATTAAAACGGTTTCTCTTATCGTAAAATGATACACCGAGTGCGGTTGCGTTGGCATCATCATATCCCTTTGACCTGATTACATTTGTATTTGTAAAATATACTGATGAATTATTTTTAAGTGCCTGGTCAAAAACAATGATATTATAATTTGTCATCGGATCAGTGAGCAAATCACGTTTGTTGCCCGTTGAGTCTTCAATAGTGGCATACGTGTTATCGGTAATGGCATTGAAAACCCCGATTGCAAGTCCATTCCGGTTTCTGCCTGATAATTTTGAAGCATTGATCAGTTTTGCCTGAATTGGATTCCTTGTTATAAATTCATCATTTTCAAGGTTGTACTTCACGTTGTAATAGAACAACGGTAAACGGCCTATCCTTCTGGTGTAGAATAAATCACCTTTCTGGAACAGATCAACCGCTTCCTGGAAAAATGGTCTTTGGTCAGGGTAGACTGTTTCAAATGCACTAAGATTTTTAATTTGGTTATCTGATTTTACCTGGTTGAAATCCGGAAGCAACGTAACATCCAGAGTAAAACTTTCATCTATTCCATATTTTAAATCCAGTCCTCCGCTAACCGAATTTGAAAAATTACTGATTCCTTTGGCATTATAAGGATAATGTTCTTCATAAAACGAAAAATACGGAAACAGTGATAATCTGACAGGTGCCTGAATATTTTCAATACCATTAAGAATTCCCCAGTAAACCATGTCATTTGGTACTCCCTTTTCAGTAAGTCCCCAAAGGTCATGTTCGCGGTAACGCCTGACAGACCTGAGCACCTGACAACCCCAGGTTTGTACAGGTTTAGCAGGAAATCTGACGGCTGAGTACGGAATTCTGATCTCTGCCACCCATCCTTCTTTGTTTATCTTTACTGAACTTTGCCAAACCGCGTTATACGTTTCATCAAACTCGCGTGAATCCGATTGTACACCTGAAGCACTCACAATAAAAGAGTATCCGTCTAGCTGGTTATTATACGTGTCGAACTCAATTCCGAAAAAATCAGCATTCAGGTCTTCCGGATCACGGTCTCCCAGTTGGCATAAGATACTGTCGGGATGCGGGTCGTACATCATGGCTCCAATATAAATACCATAATCATCGTACAAAATCCTGACTTCGGTAGGGAAAGATTGTATTGTCCCAAAGCGAGGCAGATATTGGGTTAAGTCGTTAATTGGGTTTGCCTTTTGCCACACTATGTCGTTTAATATCCCGTCAATGACCGGCGGTGATGATGTCCTGACTGCAATTGCCGTTTTTCTTGTAATCTGGGCATGTAAAACAGAAGGCAGCAGAACAAGAACCAGTATTATTGAAATTACTCTCATAGCACGGCAAAGATAAAGTTAATGCAATACCCGGAATTCACCAGTTAAGATTTTTCGACGAAACAATCAATTTAATCTGTAAACCAATAATAATAACAGGGAACGCGTTATTGCCAACAGTTCATTTTATCAGAACCAGTTTCCCGGTTTTCTCAACGCAATATCCGCCTGAGGCATTGATAATACATTTGTAGAAGAATAGGCCACTGCATATTTTGTTTCCATAATCGTCACGGCAATCCCAGTTTATGCCTGTAAGTTTATCTTTTTCTGCAATACTTTGCGATGAGATGCTCTTAATGAGACTTCCTGTAATTGAATAAACTTGTATCAAAACATCAAATAACTCACCGTCGAGGTTGTGTTTAAAATAAAACACAGTATTGCCTGAGGTTGGATTCGGATAATTAAATAACTGTTCGATAAATAGTTCTTTTGATTCTGCAACAATAAATCCGGTGAAGGCTTCCCCGGGATTGTTGCAATTATCCCATGCTTTCAGCCTCACGATATGACTACCCTCCTTAAGACCTTCAAGGCTATATTCAATTCGTCCTTTCTGATAATTATCAAGTTCAGATTCATAAAAATCATTTAGGATAATCATGTCAGTACTGTTTTCGTCCAGCATCATTGTTATATCGTGACCTATTCCTGCACCAGCAGTATTAATTCCTGAAACATCAGAAAAAACAACAATCAGTTTCGGATCAGGTGTGGTTATACCACCGTTAACAAAATTCTCATTGTCAATGTAAATGTGAATATCAGGGCCTTTTAAATCATTATCCTGACCGGCAGAAATACCTCCTGTAAGAAGCCTGTTATACGAACCTCCCGCATCTGTTAATTTTAAAGCATTGCCGTCAGAGATATTATGTGCATAATAACTTATCTTCCCATAACCAATATCCGGGTTCATATCATGTGGAGCAATAAAGCTGAATGTGAACCTGCCATTATGTACACTGGCTTTTCCTTTGAAAAGAACTTTATCCTGCAGTTTGAAATTCATGACTGAACTGCCTTCACTGCCCAATGTTGATATTGTTTCAGACTTGTCATAAACCTCGGGGTATATTATGCCTGAAAAACTTTTTGTAATATTTCCTGAGTGGTCGGCAATGTAACCTGAAACAATAACTTTTTCAGATTGGCTGATAGTATCAGTAAAAGTTGTAACCGGCTGTGAATTAATTGTATCAGTAATCACATTCAATTCAGGGCGTGCCAGTTTCAATGACGGATCTCCCAGCAAAGTGAAGTTCAATTTATTAATAGTAGTACCGGCATTATTTTTTGTCAACCGTAAAACATCACCTATTCGCTGATTATCTGCTGTGTCAGAAAAAATGTAATTATAAAATAATTTATTTAATATAAAATTTGGAGTTGAATAAGCTAATCTGGTCGTAGTAAACAGGCCTATACCCCCGCCGGCAGGATTAAGCAGTACAAGCTCACCACCCGATACTTCCATGAAATTATCAAAGCGGCTGAATTCGCAGGTTGCAGTCATAAATAACGGGAGTTTACCGGCATTTTTCCAGGAAAGAATATCACTGAAGGTAATGATTTGCTCGGCAGTCAGACCTGTTTCACTACCATGACCCGTATAATTGAATATAAGGGTGCCGCGTTCCAGAGTATTATGAATTGCTTCAGTGGTCATCTGACTTCGTTGTCCGGATGGACCATCTTCCTGAGGAAATGCATCAAGGAAGATTTTACTAATATTCATGGAAGGGAAGGTAGTATCGACCAGTTCAGCCATCGACTCAGCCTGAATCATATGAATATTATCGTTCCCGTCGTCGGCAATAAAACTGATCCTGTTTCTCCAGCTACCAAAGCCAGATGGAATATAATATTGTATAATTTTATTCACCACATCCTGAGCTTCCTCAGGTGTTTTTACGGGGATTCTTCCAATGCCAATATCCAGAAAACCATCAGTAAGTGATTCACCATCATCCAGTAATCCGAAATAGTCATCAGTTACAAAGGATTCAACCGGGACAAGGGAATTGTCTGACTGGTAAGTCAGTATAAAATTAGTATTTATTGATGATACTGATTTGTTATCATATGAGCCATCGCCGAGTAACAGGAGATACATTTTCGTGCTACCTGAAGAGCGGTCATTAAACATTTTCATCATATTCCTGATAGCTGTAACGTCTGGTGAACCGGAGGAAAACTCATTATAAACCATTTCAGGTGTAATAACCAATACATCAAGTTTATCAGATGTTCTTCGTGTACCAGCCAGTAAGTCAGCCTGCAGGATAAAATCAGGATGCGTTACTATTACCAGGTCAGGGGTGGCCGTACCATGAATATCCTGATTAATAACAACACCAGCGGTTTCAGGGATATAACAATTTGCCGTATCAAAAATGATGAATTCCTTGAGTGAATCCGATCCTGATGCAAAACTCAGTTCATCACTATTCAGTTGAGTCAGAACCAAGGTAATATTTTCCGGGGCAGTAATATTCCAGACAAAAGCAGAGTTACCTGCATTACATATATGATATTTGGCAATATTTGAAATACCTACTGATTCAATATCCCTGAATTTCATCTGAGAACCGTTGAATCGTAAGTGACACCGTGCATTGATCCTGATGTAATCTAACCATCCTGTGGCGGTCGATTCACCGTGGGGTTTATTGTACGTAATGTCAATATTTATGGTATCGGATGTTGCCGGAAACGACGTGTTTAATGAATTTACCGATGCATAAGGAGTGCTTGGATTGTAGAGATTTACGGGCAACATAGTCAACTTCTGCAAAGTATCTCCGGATGACAGTAAAGAAAAACTGCTTTCATTCTCTGCCCTTGCAAGAACATTTACAGATAATTTTAACCAGGCATCGGTATCAATGTCGTCCATTATAAACTGAAATCTGCGGAAGGTTTCTTCATTGAACTCTTCGCCGTACCATTCTGCTCCCGATTTTAGCAGGTTAACTGTTTCGGATTCATGGTACTGATAATTATTGAAGAAATTAACATCAACATTACTATTGCCCGTTGAGGGATTTTCAGCAGCAATACGTTTTTTTTCACCCGACCCGTCGGTGATGAAATAAAAGGAAGCGGTTGAAAAGCGATGGACCTCATGTACAAATTGTTGGTTTAATGAATCGTATCTCCATTTCAGCGGGCCTTCAGCATAAAAATATACAGCATTATTATTTATCCAGACTGCAATTTCAGGCAAATCGTCAAAAAAAGTACCATTACTGTTCTGTGGCAACATTTTTCCACCACTTCCGAAAATGGCAATATCCTGTGGTTCACTGAATCCCAGGTTAATAAGATCGACAAATCCCAAACGGTACACTCCATCTTTTTCTATTCTGAGTTTAATCCAATGTCCTGAATTTAGCACCGAATGGGGAACATAACTTCTTTTTTCACTGTGTGAATTAATATGTTTAATAGCAATATTTTTACCTTTACTGGTTGGTTCAGTTAATATTTTTACCTGCCCTAAAAAAAAAGAAGGAATAAATAATGTAAAAAAAAACAGCAGGTATTTTGTTTTCATTAAGGTTATATTGCTGAATAACATTTATATATAAAAATAATTATGAATCAGTAAATCTTGTTAAAAATAAAAAACTAATTGATAAAATTTTTTTTACAAAAAAAATACTTTAATATTGTAGTGTTGATTTTTAAATAATTGTTATTGAAATTCAACTAAAATAATTATAATTGCAAATTGTGCAGAAACGCAAGTTAAGCAAGTCAAACTTTTGAATTGAAATGGTTAGACCGAAGATTTTACTGATATTTACCTTATTAATCGGGTTATCGGAGTTGGGATTTGGCCAGGATCCTGAATTTTCACAGTTTTATGCCAACCAGCTATATCTGAACCCGGCCTTCGCGGGTTCTGCAATTTGCCCAAGGATAATGTTGAATTACCGTAATCAATGGCCTGCTTTACATTCCACTTTTGTTACCTATAACGGTGCATACGATCAATATGTTGATCTTGTTCAGGGAGGACTTGGATTACATATTATGACAGATGCCCAGGGGGACGGCACAATAAAAACGACCTCAGCCGATGCCATGTATGCATACACACTGCGTGTAACCCGTGGTTTCTCACTTACCGGAGGTTTCCAGGCCTCGTATATTCAAAGGAAGCTTGACTGGAACAATCTCATTTTTCCTGATATGATTAATGAATTGTATGGAGTAATTTATGGTACTGGAGAAACACCACCAAAAGATGTAAGTAAATCATACTTTGACTTTTCCACTGGTATGCTGGGTTTTGGCAGCAATTACTATTTTGGATTTGCAGTTCACCACCTTGCTGAGCCGATTGAATCTTTCAATAACAGCAGCGATGCTATTTTACCAAGGAAATTTACCGTGCACTTTGGAATGAAAATCCCAATTTTCAAACAGAATTTTAAACGTGGCGAACTTGAAATATCCCCGAATTTACTTTATCAAAGACAACAGGATTTTGAACAACTTAATTTTGGTCTGTATTTATCAAGAAGGGCAGTTACAGCAGGCTTCTGGTTAAGACAAAACCTTGACTTTCATTACGATTCATTTATCATTATGCTTGGATTTGTTGAGACTACATACAAACTGGCATATAGCTATGATATTACGATATCGAAGCTGGCAAAGGAAACCCTTGGTGCTCATGAGATATCTTTCTCGTACCAGTTCCCTTGTTTCAAAAAGAATAAGAAATGGAATGCAATTAAATGTCCGTCATTTTAGTTATCTAATTTAGAATCTGATTTAAAAATCAAAATATGAAAAGTAAGTCCTTATTGATTGTTACAGTCGTAACATTTGGAATACTTACCCTGGCGTCATGCCGGGGAAAACAATCAGCCACTACCGGATGGAATTATGATGATCCCAAAAACGGTGGTTTTGAATATGGAAATTTTGTTGAACAGCAAACAGGCCCCGGCCTTGTTCTTATTGAAGGTGGTACTTTTACACAGGGAAAAGTCGAACAGGATGTTCTTTTTGATTGGAATAACATCCCGCGCAGGGTAACAGTTTCCTCTTTTTATATGGATGAAACTGAAGTCAGAAACGTGGACTACCGCGAATACCTGTATTGGTTGAAACGCGTTTATGCCGACTATCCTGATATTTATAAAAATGCATTACCTGATACACTTTGCTGGAGAAGAACTCTTGCCTACAATGAACCTTACGTGGAAAAATACTTCCGTCACCCAGCATATCACGAATACCCGGTTGTTGGCGTAAGCTGGATAAAAGCAAACGGCTATTGCAAATGGCGCACCGACCGTGTAAATGAAGATATTCTTATCCGTTATGGGATACTGTTTATGAATCCTAACCAGACTGCTGATGACCATTTTGATACAGAGGCATACCTTGCAGGCCAATATGAAGGTGAGGTAAAACAAGACCTTAATGATCTTGATCCCAACAGAGATACACGTAAAGTCAGAATGGAAGATGGAATCTTTCTTCCTGAATATCGTCTTCCGACTGAAGCAGAATGGGAATATGCCGCTCTGGCACTTGTTGGTAATTCGGTTAATGAGAGGATTTACGAAAGGAAACTGTATCCATGGAACGGACACTATGTAAGAAGAAATCCCAACCAGACGGAAACAGGAAGAATGAATGCCAACAACTGGCGTGGTAGAGGTGATGCAATGGGAGTAGCAGGTTACCTGAACGATAACGGAGATATCACCACACCTGTCGATTCATACTGGCCAAATGATTATGGATTGTACTGCATGGCAGGAAATGTTAATGAATGGGTAATGGATGTATACCGGCCCTTATCTTATGAAATAAGCGAAGAATTCAGACCTTTCAGAGGTAATATCTTTAAAACAAAAGTACTTGATGAAGAAGGACTTATTCAGGAGAAAGACAGCCTCGGGAATATTCAGTGGAAAGATGTTACCGACCAGGAATGTCTGGATAAGACTAATTACAGAAAAGCAGATAACAAGAATTTTTTGGATGGGGATTATCAGTCGAGCCTGCAGGAAAGGACCGAGAACTATAATGAAGAAGGAAAATCTTCTGCATGGAAAACTGAAAGCATGTA
>Ga0247841_10012600_pt1 | contig 10986 bp, 8 predicted proteins | sample LaCruzMarch2015__2_FD_192410 | JGI IMG/M metagenome (GOLD analysis project Ga0247841, IMG submission 192410) | Freshwater microbial communities from meromictic Lake La Cruz, Castile-La Mancha, Spain - LaCruzMarch2015_18m | ecosystem: Environmental > Aquatic > Freshwater > Lake | place: Spain...
TGAGTTTTTGCCGAAACTCAGCTTAACGGACTGTGATTTCTCGTTCGCCAGGATTGAGGCACGGTGTAACGCGGCCTGGAGTGACTCACGATCCATGGTGACGCGCTCCTTCGCCTCGGTTGGGATGACCTGCCTGAAGTTGGGATAGGTGCCTTCAATCAGCTTTGAAACAAGGGTTGTTCCACCTAGTTCAATAATGATCTGATTCGGCCCAATGGTGAGGTTTACTTCACCCTTATCGGCGAGAAGTCTTTGAAGCTCAGCTACGGCTTTAGAGGGGAGAATGAACTCAGTCTCATTCCCCTTTGCGATTTCAATGTCCGCCTCGGCTAACGCAAGCCGGCGTCCATCTGTTGCCACCACGGTTAGCTTTTCTCCCTTGAAGCTCATGAACACGCCGTTTAAGACATACCGAGTCTCGTCGTTGGATACTGCGTACGCTGTTCGCTTCAGGAGATCACGAAGTGTGTTCTGCTCCATTTTAAGTGGTTTGGAGTTGTCCGCTTGCGGGAATCGGGGAAACTCCTCCTCGGGAAGCCCCATGATTTTATAGAATGAACTTCCACACCGAATGGACGCAGCATTTTTGTCATCCACCTCTAGGTCAATGTCAGTGGACGCCACTTCACGAAGGATTGAAAAAAGTTTTCGTGCGGGGAGAGTAGAGGAACCCATTTTGGAGACTTCCGCCTCGATCCTGCACCGAACCCCAACATCCAAGTCTGTGGTCGTCAACCAAAGTCCATCTTTTTCCGCTTGGAGAAGGACGTTGGCGAGAATGGGCAGCGTTGAGCGTGTACTGACAACGTTCTGGACGTTCTGGAGACCATCCAGAATTTTTTCTTTCGTTACTTTGAGTTTTATTGCCATGGTCTTATTCCTAGATAGTTAGTTAAAACAAAAGAACCGTCGTCCTCTTTCGGGCTGTGAATAACGGAAAGAAGAACCATTGTCAAGGTGACAACAAACACTTATGAGAGAAACGAAGATTGGGAAAACACACAAAGTTTCGGCGGTAAAAAACAAGGGTGATGATCATTCTGAGTTATTCACAACATCTACACACGTTGTTCGCGTTGAAGTGACTCCCTCAAGTAGGACACAGCCTGACGCAAGCGTTGATCTTTCTCCAGCTTTGAGCCAATCAGCCGGTGCGCGTGCAAAACCGTTCCGTGATCACGTCCACCGAAGGATTCGCCGATTTCCATCAACGAACGATCGGTCAGTTCGCGACTCAGGAACATAGCCACTTGGCGCGGAAACGCGATGACCTGCGGGCGGCGATGGCTTGTCATGTCGGCCAAACGGATGTCAAAATGCTCCGCCACCTTCCGTTGGATGTACTCGATGGTGACGGTACGCTTGGCTTCTTCATGCAGCACATCGCGCAACAACAACTCCACCGATTCCGGCGTGATGTCCTTGCCGGTAAACGAGGAATACGATGCGACGCGCACCAACGCGCCCTCGAGTCGGCGGATGTTGGTTTTGATGTTTTCAGCGAGGAATTCAAGCACCGGGTCCGGCAGCTTGACCTGCAAGGCGGCGGCCTTCTTTCGCAGAATGGCGATGCGCGTTTCTAGCGCGGGCGGCTGCAGATCGGCGACGAGCCCCCACTCGAAGCGCGAGACGAGCCGTTGTTCCAGATTCGCAATCTCCGCGGCGGGACGGTCGCTGGAGAGCACGATCTGTTTGTGTGAGTCGAACAACGTATTGAACGTATGGAAGAACTCCTCCTGCATCCGTTCCTTGCCGGCCATGAATTGGATGTCATCAATCAACAACACGTCCGTGGTACGGTACTTCTTGCGGAACTTCGGCATCGAGTTGGTCTGAACCGCTTGAATGAACTCGTTGGTGAGTTCTTCGCAGGCGATGTAACAGACCTTGCGATGCTTGCTGTGGTTGGCCGCGTAATGGCCGATGGCCTGCATCAAATGCGTTTTGCCGAGTCCAACGCCGCCGTAGAGGAAGAGCGGGTTGTACGCCTTGCCGGGCGCCTGTGAGACTGCCAGCGCGGCGGCGTGGGCGTGGTGGTTGTTGGGGCCGACAATGAAGGCGTCGAAGGTGTAACGCGGGTTCAGCTTCACGTCCGCGTTCGTGTGTGAAGCGACAGCAACCGCAGTAGACGAGGGGCGATCGGGGCCGGGTTCGCTGCTGGTCATGGCGGACGCGGCGACAATGAATTTCACCTCAGTCGGTTGTTTCGCGGCTTTCGAGACAGCTTCACGAACCAGCGGCAGGAAATTATCCTGGAGCCAGATCCGGAAGAAGTCGTTGGCCACGGCGAGCACGAGGGTGCCATCGCGCAATTCCAGCGGTTTGATGGGGGCGAACCAGCGATTAAAAAGCTCCACACTGAGCTGACTTCGCAGCGTCCCGCACGCGTCTTTCCAAACTTTATTTTGCATGTCCATTCAGTCTCCGAGGCCGAGTTATTCACAGGCTGTCCACAAGGCAGCCGATGGGCTAACTGGGCACTACTTGCCGCGGGAAGAGGCAAGAGACTGTTGTTCCAGACGCAACTGACAATGGGATTCGGATGTTAAGACAACCCGAATACTCGCCTATTTCGGCTGGTTACCATCGCAAATCTCACATTCACCCGGTTTTTACACCGGGGTGGCAACCAACTGCTTTCCCATTGTGCGTCCAATGAACACATGAGAACCCGTGCACTAACAAAACCTCGTCTTGAACCGATACAACCAATCCCCGGATTTAACCGGTTTCAGGCTCAAGTTGTTAACAACTTATTCACAGGCCTCACTCGCTCTGGCCTTCGCCTTTGGCGCGCGCAGCATAGTCAGCGAGGCATGGCAGAACAAGAAAAATTTTCGGCCCGTTAAAATCTGCAATACCGGTTGTAACATAATTGACAAAAAAGTTGGGGCGCGACTCGCGCCGCGCCCCAACTTGATTCGTGTGACCGCCGGTTTTAGCAGTCGTAGTACATGTGGAATTCCCACGGATGCGGGCGGAGCCGGACTTGGTCCTGTTCTTTCCGCTTCATGTCAATCCACTGGGTGATGAGGTCTTCGGTGAAGACGTCGCCCTTGAGCAGGAACTGATGGTCCTTCTCCAATGCGTCGCACGCCTCGGTGAGGCTGCCGGGCATCTGCGGAACTTTCTTCAATTCCGACGGAGCCAACTCGTAGAGGTTCTTGTCCATCGGTTCGCCCGGATCAATCCGGTTCAGGACGCCGTCGAGACCGGCCATCAACATCGCGGAGCACGCGAGGTAAATGTTGGCCGACGGATCTGGCGGACGGTACTCGATGCGTTTCGCCTTCGGGCTGGGGCTGTACGTCGGGATGCGGATCGCAGCCGAACGATTGCGCGAGCTGTAGGCGAGATTCACCGGGGCTTCGAAGCCGGGGGTGAGACGCTTGTAGCTGTTGACGGTCGGATTGCAGATCGCGGCGAGCGCCTTGGCGTGTTTTAGGATGCCGCCGATGTAGTAGAGCGCCATTTCGCTGAGGCCGCCGTACTTGTTGCCGGCAAAGAGGGGTTTGCCCTTCTTCCACAAGCTCTGATGGCAATGCATGCCGCTGCCGTTATCGCCGAACAGGGGTTTCGGCATGAAGGTGACGGTCTTGTTGTGGCGCTTGGCGACATTCTTGACGATGTACTTGAACAGCATCAGGTGATCGCCCATGGCGACGAGCGAATCGAACCGCAAGTCAATCTCCGCCTGCCCGGCGGTGGCGACTTCGTGGTGCTCGCGCTCGACCTGGAGGCCGCACTCTTTCATGACCATGATCATCTCGTTGCGGATGTCCACCTGCGTGTCGGTCGGCGCAACGGGGAAATAGCCTTCCTTGTGGCGGATCTTATTGCCGAGGTTCGGGAACTCCTCGCGGCCGCTGTTCCAGATGCCCTCGTTGGAGTCGAGGTAATAGAAGCCGCTGCGGGTGTCCTGGCCGTAGCGGACGTCGTCGAAAATGAAGAACTCGGCTTCAGGACCCATGTACGCAGTGTCGGCGATGCCGGTGCTCTTGAGGAATGCCTCGGCTTTCCTGCCGACGTTGCGCGGGTCGCGGTTGTAGGGTTCGTGCGTGATGGTGTCAACCGCGTCGGCCACGATGCTCAGGGTCGGCACCTGCGGAAACGGATCAATGATCGCCGTGCTCGGATCGAGCATCAGCAACATATCGCTGGCTTCGATTCCCTTCCAGCCGCGGATCGAGGAGCCGTCGAAGCCGAGACCGGCTGCGAACACTTCCTCTTCAAGTTCCGCGATCGGAATGCAGAAATGCTGCCAGGTTCCCAGAAAATCGCAGAACTTCACGTCCACGAGCTGGATGTTCTTACTTTTACACAGTGCCAATACATCTTTGGGTGTCATGTTTTCTCCTCTGTGCGCGGGCGTATAAGGCCCGGCGCGTGGTTATACTGCGGTTACTGCGGTGGCCTAGACGGCATGGTCGCCGTGTTCTTCCGTGCGAATACGGACCGCCTGTTCCACCGGCACGATAAAAATTTTCCCGTCGCCGATCTTCCCCGTCTTTGCCGCCTTCACAATCGCCTGGATGGCGGACTCGACGGCGTTGTCGGCCACGACGATTTCCAGTTTCAGCTTCGGCAGAAAATCCACCGTGTACTCGCTGCCCCGGTAAATTTCCGTGTGGCCCTTCTGTCGTCCGAAGCCTTTGACTTCGGAGACGGTCATGCCCTCGATGCCCGCGCTGGAAAGAGCTTCCTTGACGTCTTCGAGTTTGAACGGCTTGATGATCGCTTCAATCTTCTTCATGGGTTCCTCTTGCGTTGCCCGCGCATACTAGAGAAGCAACAACGGCGCTGCAAACACAAAAACAGTCGCCGCCTCACTTCCTTGCGAACAACATCAAAGGATCTGCAAATACACCAAATAGCAACGCCAGTGCCAGCCGCCAGCCGCAAAACCGAAAATGAAGGGACAGACCGTTCAGCGACAGGCGATTGGAAAAAATCTCCGCGAACCCGGCCAGCCCGCCGCAAACACGCGCGCTGGCGGAAATTGACCACGCTGGCCTGACTTCACCACCAAGCCAACCGGCGGCCCTATTTCTTCTCGTCGGCTTCCACGAACCGGATCGCGCTCCGCAACACCGCCACCGCGTGCCGCAGGCCGAGCTTGTCGCGGATGTTCAGAAAATGCGAATCCACCGTCTTGATGCTGAGTTCCAGCGTCCTCGCGATTTGCAGACGGCTTCGTCCCTGCCCCAAAAGACGGAACACTTCCAATTCCCGGTCCGACAACACCTCCACCGATTTGTTCTTGTCGCTGGCGCGGCGCGCGCCTGCGCCTCGGGTCAACAACAAATCCAGCGCGCCGTTGCCGACCACGATGTGCCCCGCCAGCACGCGCCGGATCGCGGCAATCAACGCCTCGGTCGGCTCGTGTTTCATCACGTACCCGGCCGCGCCGGCCCGCAACGCGCGCTCCGCGTAGAGCGATTCGTCGTGCATGGACAGCACCAGCACGCGCGTCTCCGGGAAGCGGGCGCGCAAATCCTTCGTCAACTCGATCCCGTCGCGACCGGGCAGCGAAATATCCACGATGGCGATGTCCGGTTTGAGATTCGCGACCGCCTTCATCGCTGCCGGTGCGTCGGCGGCTTCGCCGCAAACCTTCAAGCCCGGCTCCCGCTGCAACCGCCGGATCAATCCCTCCCGCACCAACGGATGATCGTCCACAATCAAAATACTTGCGTCAGATTTACCGGCCATGAGCGTCGGCTCCTTTCTTCTGGCGCGCTCGCGGCACCCGGCAACACACCACCGTGCCCCGACGCGGCGCGCGCGCGATGTTGAAAACGCCGCCGATCATCCCCGCCCGGTGGCGCATCACGGCCAACCCCATCCCGTCGCTCCGGGCCGCGTTGCGCCGCGACAGGCCGCGACCGTCGTCGCGCACGGACAACGTGAGCGCGCCCCGCGCGCGGACGAGGCGGATGACGATGAGTTTCGGTTTCCCGTGGCGCACCGCGTTGTTGACCGCCTCCTGCGCGATTCGGAACAAATGCGTCGCCGCCACGTTGTCGTCCACCAGCGCGGGTGACGGGCACTCGAACCGGCAGGCGACGCCGAACAGCCGCGTCGTGTACCCGGCCAGCTCGTGCAACGCCGACATCAGGCCGTTGCTGTGAAGCTTGATCGGGTTCAACCCGTGCGCCAGCCGTCGCGCCTCGACGGCGGATTGCCGCACCAGCTCCGCCACGCGGCGCGCCGATTTCGCATGGCGGCGGAGCGATTCCTCGCGCAGATCCTCCGCGAGCGTGCCGCACACCAGCGCCGTCCCCATCAACTGCTGGCACAGGCCGTCGTGCAAGTCCTGTCCCATCCGGCGTTGCTCGCGTTCGCTGATCTCGATGAGGCGCGTTTCGAGGCGTTCGCGCTCGACGATTTCCCGCTTCAACGCCACCGTGCGCTGGGAGACGCGCCGCTCCAGTTTCGACGCGACGCCGAGCAGCATCAACTCCGAGTGCCGCCGCGCCAGCGCGTTCATGAACGTCTCCCCGACCGTCCGCAACAGCCCGATATCCTCGTCGAGCCAGCGGCATTCCGTCCGCACCGCGTCGAAACCGATGAGCGCCACCAGCCGCCCGCCGTGACGGATCGGCACCATGATCGCCGCCTTCACGCCGCCTTGCTCCAGCAACCCTTTTTCCGCGACCGCGCCCGGCGGCAGCGCGGCAAGACTCGGCAACAACAGCGGCTTCCCGCCACGCAGCCGCTTCAGGAACCACGGAAACAGCCTCGTCCGTACGCACGCCAATTCCTTTTTCTGCGGGCGCACCGCCGGGCCGCACCACTCGTGCGTGTTGTCGGCCACGGAAAGATTGTTCGACATCTGGAACAGGTAGCCGCGATCCGCGCCGATGAGCCGCCCGACGCCGCCCAGCGCCTCCTCGATGGCCGCGTCCAACTCCTCGCCCGGAATGTTCACCAGCCGGCTCGAAATGCCCGCCACCATTTGCTCCATCGCCAGGCGATGATGAAGCGCGTCTTCCGCCAGCTTGCGTTTGGTGATGTCCACGAAATTGACGAACACTTCCGAGATGTCGCCGTCGGAATCCAGGCGCGGCACGGCGTTGGCGAGCACCCAAATGACATCAAGCCCGCGACCGCGTTGAAGACCGACAATCAGATTGAAGACCGAACTGCGGCGCGCCAGCACTTGCGAGACCGGATACTCCTTCACCGGCATCACCGAACCGTCCTCCCGCAAAAACCGCCACACCGGATCCGACAGTCCCTTGCCACGCGCGCCGGTCTCCGAAAGTCCCAGCAACCGCGCCGCCGTCGGATTGCAAAACCGGATTTTCCCGTCGGCGCCGTGAATCACCAGCCCCGCGGGCGTTGACTGCACCAACAACGCCAGTCGCGCCTCGCTCTCGCGCAACACCGCCTCAAACCGGCGCAGTTGCGCGGGCGCAGCCCGGTTTTTGAGAGAAGATTTTTTTGTCGTCACAGCCGGTTGGTTCCCGGTGCCAGTCAAGCGGAAGGCGAGGCTCGCGTCAAGCCCCGGTTGCGTCGCCGGAACAAAACCGGAACACAGGCCGGTTGACGGTCAGGAGGCGAGGATGCGGCGGGCTTCGTCGAGGAAGATGCCGCGGAAGTTCATCCGCAGCGCGTCCGGGTTGGTCGCCTTGGTCAGCGCGACTTCCTCGGTGATCATCCCTTCCTTGACGAGTTTGAAGAGGGACTGGTTGAAGGTCTGCATCCCGTCGTCGTTGCCGGTCTCGACGGCGGCGAAGAGTTTGTCGCACTTGTTCTCCTCGATCATCTTGTGGACGACCGGGGTGTTGATCATGATCTCGACGGCGGGGACGGCGCCGCCCGCGATGGCGGGGACGAGGCGTTGGCAGATGACGGCGCGCATGTTGGCCGCGATCTGGCGTCGGATCTGGTCGCGTTCTTCCGCGGGGAAGAAGTCGAGGATGCGGCCGATGGAGCTGTAGGCGGTGGTGGTGTGGAGGGTGGTGACGACGAGGTGCCCGGTGTCGGCGGCGGCGAGGGCGGCCATGAAGGATTGGCTGTCGCGCATTTCGCCGATCATGATGACGTCGGGGTCCTGGCGCATGACGTGGGTGAGGGCGCGTTCAAAGCTGACGGTGTCGAGGCCGACTTCGCGTTGTTCGATGATGGATTCTTTGTCGGTGAAGACGTACTCGATGGGGTCTTCGAGGGTGACGATGTGGCATTTCTCGGTGAGGTTGATGTGTTCGAGCATGGCGGCCATGGTGCTGGATTTGCCGCTGCCGGTGGAGCCGGTGACGAGGATGATGCCGTTTTCGGCGTTGGCGATTTTGCCGAGTTGCTCGGGGAGGTGGAGGTCGGCGAAGGAGGGGATGTTCGCCTTGACGTAGCGCATGGCGAGGCAAGGCTCGCCGCGCTGGTAGAAGATGTTGACGCGGTAGCGGCCGATGGCCGGGTTGTAGTAGGAGAAGTCTATTTCCTTGTCGCGCTCGAAGCGGGCTTCGAGGTGTTTGGGGAGGATGTGGTGGACGATGGCGTCCATTTGCTCGCCGGTCGGGGCGTCCATCTGGACGAGGAACAGCTCGCTGGAGATGCGGATGCTGGGGAAGTGACCGGCTTTGACGTGGATGTCGGACGCGTTCTGGTCGAGCGCGAACTTCAGGAGGCTGTCGAAGTATTCCATGCCTCAGCGGGAGATGGAAATGCTGGCGGAGTTGGCGCCGATGGCAAGGGGCAGGTCGAGCTGGGACTTGGCGCGTTTGGGCAGGTCGAGGAACAGCATGGAGATGCGGTAGCCTGACTCGGCGGCGCAGCGGGTGCATTCGACGACGACGGCCCGGCAGGTGATCTTCTGCGGGATGCGCAGTTCGACGCCGACTTCGGTCCATTCGGGGACAGCGCGGGCGGATAGGAAGGTGATTCCTTTGTGGCTCAGGTGGAACGTGGAATCCAGAACCGCCGGTTTATGAGGGTGTTTGCCCCGCAACTCGGCGTCAAATACTCCCGACACATCTCGTTTTGTAGCTGCCATAAATTTTTCTTCTCCGTGTAACCTCGGCGAAACAATAGCATCGGGTCTGGACGCTGTCAAACTTACCACTGGATGACGCAGGAAGCCCATGTCAGGCCGCTTCCAAAGACGACCAGCAGGATGAAATCACCCCGCTGGAACCGGCCCTCGCGCGCCGCTTCGTCGAGCGCGATGGCCACGCTGGCGGCGCTGACATTGCCGTAGCGGTGGAGGTTGACGTAGACCTTGTCCTTCGGCGCGCCGAGCCGGTCGGCAAGGGCGTCAATGATGCGCAGGTTCGCCTGGTGCGGGATGATGCATTTGATGTCGGCGACGGTGAGGTTGCATTTGCGCAACGCCTCCTCGGCGGCGGTTTGCATGGCGATGACGGCGCTCTTGAAGACTTCTTTGCCTTCCATCTTGATGACGTGCATGCGACTGCTGACGGATTCCTTCGAGGCCGGGAACTTCGCGCCGCCAGCGGGCATGAGGAGGATGTCGCTTTTGCTGCCGTCGGCGCCCATGCAGGTCGTGAGGATGCCGTGTTCGTCGCCGCGGCTGCGGAGGACAACGGCACCCGCGCCGTCGCCGAAGAGGACGCAGGTGGAGCGGTCCTGCCAGTCCACGATGGTGGAAAGTTTTTCGGCGCCGATGACGAGGACGGTGTCGAAGGTGCCGGAGGTGATGAATTGCTGGCCGATCTCCATTCCGTAGAGGAAGCCGGAACAGGCCGCTTCGAGGTCGAAGGCGGCGGCGCGTTTGGCGCCGAGTTTGTGCTGGATGATGCAGGCGGTGTTGGGCAGCGGCATGTCGGGCGTGATGGTGGCGCAGATGATGAGGTCAATCTCGTCCTCGCGCACGCCGGCTTGTTCCATGGCGCGGCGGGCGGCTTCGGTGCCCATGTCGGAGGTGCACATCCAATCGGGGGCGATCCGGCGTTCTTTGATGCCGGAGCGGCTGGTGATCCACTCGTCGGTGGTGTCCACCATCTTCTCCAAATCGGCGTTGGTGAGGATGCGGTCGGGAACGTAGGAGCCGGTGCCGACGATGTGGACGGCTCTACCCGGCCGACGCGATCTTGGGTTGCGAGGATTCGGTTTGTTGGAGTTTGGCATGGAGTTTCTGGATTTCCTCCGCGATGTGTTCGTTGAACTGGCTCTCGACGAAGCCGGTCGCGACGCGCATGGCGTTCTTGATGGCTTTCGGGGAGCTGGCACCGTGCGCCTTGACGCAGATGCCGTTGATGCCGAGCAGGACGGCGCCGCCGTATTCGTCGGGGTCGGCCTTGCGCTTGAGGCCATTGAATGCGCCTCGTGCGAGGAACGCACCCACCATGCGCAGCGGGTTGCGTTTGATTTCTTCCTTCAGCCAATGCGAGACGACGCGCACGGTGCTCTCGCAAGCTTTCAAGACGGCGTTGCCGACAAATGCGTCGGCGATGATGACGTCGGCGACGTTGCCGAAGAGGTCGTGGCCGTCAATGTTTCCGATGAAATTCAAGCCGGTCTGTTTCAAAAGCCGGTGTGTCTCCAGCGTCAACTCGTTGCCCTTCATCTCCTCGGTGCCCATCGAGAAAAGAGCGACGCGCGGCTTCTTATAGCCGAGCGCGTGTTGCGAATAGAGGCTGCCCATCACGGCGTACTCGACGAGGTTGATCGGGTGCGGTTCGAGGTTCGCGCCCGCGTCCATGAGCACAAACACGTTGCCGGGCGACGGAATCAAACAGGCCAGACCGGGGCGATCCACCCCCTGAAGCGTTCGCAACTTCAAATGCGCCGCCGTCAGAAGCGCCCCGGTATTGCCCGCCGACACAATCGCATCGGCATCGCCGCGCTTGACGAGGTCAATCGCCCGGCACATCGAGCTGTCCTTCTTGCGACGGACCGCCTGCACCGGCAAGTCGTCCATCGCGATGACTTCGCTGGCGTGGACGACCTCGATTCGCGGGTCGCGCCTGCCGCCGCGCGACAACTCCACCTCGACGCTCTCCGCATCACCCACCAGAAACAGAC
>Ga0247841_10012604_pt1 | contig 10985 bp, 7 predicted proteins | sample LaCruzMarch2015__2_FD_192410 | JGI IMG/M metagenome (GOLD analysis project Ga0247841, IMG submission 192410) | Freshwater microbial communities from meromictic Lake La Cruz, Castile-La Mancha, Spain - LaCruzMarch2015_18m | ecosystem: Environmental > Aquatic > Freshwater > Lake | place: Spain...
CCTGATTCTGTTGAATTGGTTCTCTTTGCCTTCAAACACGGTCGCCAGGGAGATACCTTCGTCCAAAAAGCGCCGGCCGCCACCATTCTTACCTTGGCCGAGGCGTTAAAGAAAGTTTTCAACGCCAATAACAAGATTCATATCCTGGGCACCCGGCATGGAGAGAAGAAACACGAGTGTTTAGTGAGCCGCGAAGAAAAAGCGCGCGCCGAGGATATGGGCGATTACTATCGGATCAAACCGGATAGCCGTGATTTGAATTACAAGAAGTATTTTGCCGAAGGTGAAAAAAATATTTCGGCCGCTGAGGATTATACGTCGGGAAACACGCGTTGCCTGGATGTTAATGGCATGGTAGCGTTGCTCGCAAAACTTGATTTTATCCAGCGCGCCTTGGCAGGTGACACAAATGGAGAAGGTATTTGATGAAACGCAAGATCATGACAATCGTCGGGACGCGGCCGGAAATCATCAAGCTGAGCCGGGTCATCGCCGAACTGCAAAAGCACACGGATCATGTTTTAGTGCATACCGGCCAGAACTTTGATTATGAACTCAACGAGATTTTTTTTAAAGAGATGGGCGTCAAGCAGCCGGACCATTTTCTTGACGCTGTTGGGGCGACAACGGCGGAAACTATCGGAAATATTATTGCAGAATCGGATCATGTCATGGAGCTGGAAAATCCGGACGCGATCCTCGTTTATGGCGATACAAACAGTTGCCTCTCCGTGATCTCAGCCAAGCGCCGCAAAATCCCGATCTTTCACATGGAGGCAGGAAATCGCTGTTTTGATTTACGTGTTCCTGAGGAAATCAACCGTAAAATCGTTGACCACTTGAGCGATATCAACATGGTGCTGACGGAGCATGCGCGGCGTTACCTCATCCGCGAGGGCATTAAGCAGGAGACGATCATCAAGACCGGTTCGTCCATGCTGGAGGTGCTGAACCATCATCGCCCGCAGATTGAAGCGTCGAACGTGCTGGAGCGGCTCGGGCTGAAGGCCAAGGCATTCTTTGTGGTCAGCGCGCACCGGGAAGAGAACGTAGATTCGCCCCGTAACTTTCAGGATTTTCTGGATACCCTCCAGGCAATCCGGGATCAATATGGATTCAAAATCATAGTCTCAACGCATCCGCGCACCCGCAAAAAAATGGAGACGCTCGGCATTGACGGATTGGGCGCGAATATTGAATTTCTTAAACCGCTCGGCTTTCTGGATTATGTTAAACTGCAGATGAACGCATATTGTGTTGTTTCGGATAGCGGGACCATCACGGAAGAGTCTTCCATTCTCGGATTCCCGGCTATTACGATCCGGCAGGCGCATGAACGGCCCGAAGGAATGGATGAGGGCGCCTTAATCATGTCGGGATTGAAGAAAGACGATGTAATCAATTCAATTAACACGGTTATTTCGCAGATATCTGATTCGGCCGTTGGCTTTCGTATAATCGGAGACTATGACGTTGACAATGTTTCCAAAAAAGTTACGCGGATTGTTCTTAGCTACATTGATTACATCAACCGTACGGTATGGAGCAAAGGGTTATAAACATGGAAAACGTCCTGATTCTTGGCTCAGCGGGCATGGCCGGTCACGTCATTTCAGAATATCTTTTACAGTTGGATGAATATCACGTCGTTAATTGCGCCCGCCATTCATCTTCCGCCGGTACGATTATCCTTGATGTGACTGATTTTTCAGCCGTGAAAAGGGCGCTCGCCGAGACGAAACCAGCCTTTGTGATCAATTGTGTCGGTCTTTTGATTGAAGCTTCAAAAAAGCGTATTGACGAGGCCATCTTGATTAACAGTTATTTTCCTCATTTTCTGGCACGACTTGGTAAGGAACAGAACTTCAGGTTGATTCACTTGAGCACGGATTGCATCTTTTCCGGAAAACGAGGAAATTATACCGAGTCTGATACTTGCGACAGTAATGAGCCGTATGCCAGGACTCGGGCTTTAGGTGAAATTAATAGTGCCGATCATCTGACCATTCGCACGTCTTTCATTGGTCCGGAACTGAAATCCAGCGGAACGGGACTTTTTAATTGGTTCATGCACCAGTCGGACACGATCAAGGGCTTTTCCAGGGCCTATTGGTCCGGTGTCACAACCATTGAACTATCAAAATTCATTCATGCCGCAATTAAAGGGCGATTGACTGGATTATACCAACTCACTGCACCGAAAAAAATCAACAAATACGATTTGCTGATGCTTATGAAGCAGATTTGGCAGAGGGAAGATATTCAGATTGAGCCGTTTGACGGTTATTTTTCTGATAAGAGTATGATCAGCACGCGGACGGATTTCCAATGGCAACTTCCTGAATATCCGGACATGTTCGCGGCCATGAAACAGTGGATGGATAAGCGTCCCGCATTCTATAGGCACTATGCTGAATGAATGCGAATAGTGTCCCGACCAATGGTGTCCAAGATAATCAACCACGGATGAACACCGCCTGCCCGAGCGCTGGCCAGGGATAAACACGGATAGGGAAAAACAGGGATTTATTGCCGACAGCCAACGGTCTATAGTCTACAGCCTCATGCAAGTTTCAGGTATGAAGATACTCATCCTTTCCCAATACTTCTGGCCGGAAGAGTTTCTGATCAATGACTTTGCGCTTGGCTTGCGTGATCGCGGGCACGTGGTTGAGGTGCTCACCGGATTACCCAACTATCCATCCGGGAGTTTTTTCCCCGGATATGGATGGGGTGGCCCTTACCGAGATGATTACAAGGGCATTCCGGTTTGGCGCAGTCCGTTGATCCCGCGGGGCAATGCATCCGGCTGGCGGCTGGCGATCAATTACTTCTCCTTCGCGTTTCTGGCCTGTCTGCGCGGTTTTCTTTCCTGTCGCCGCTCTTTTGATATCATCCTGGTTTTTGAAGTCTCGCCTGTCACGGTGGGCATACCCGCTCTGGCGATGAAAGCATTGACCGGCGCCAAATTGTTTTTCTGGGTTCAGGACCTGTGGCCCGAGAGTCTTTCGGCCACAGGCGCAGTTCATTCCAGGCATATTCTCAAATGGGTAGGCAAGCTTACGCGATGGATCTACCGGCGTTGTGATCGTATCCTCGTCCAATCGCAAGCTTTCCGCGAATCTGTCCTTAATTATGGCGCGGAGGATAATCAGATCCGATACTTTCCCAATTGTGCTGAGGATCTCTACCGACCGATCGTCCTACCCGCTGACGCTCCCGAACACGCCTTGATGCCTCCTGGCTTTCGCGTGATGTTCGCGGGAAACATCGGCAAGTCCCAAGATTTTGAAACAGTTCTGGCCGCCGCCGAGTTGACCCAAACACAGTCCAACATTCAGTGGGTGGTTATAGGTGACGGAAGACATCGGTCATGGGTCGAGGCTGAAATTCAACGACGTCAGTTAGCCAACGTCAGCCTGCTGGGGCGTTTCCCGAAGGAGCGAATGCCCGCCTTTTTTTCGTTGGCTGATGTCATGCTTGTATCCTTGAAGCGTGAACCGATTTTTGCTCTTACGATTCCTGCAAAGATTCAAGCCTATCTTGCCTGCGGCAAGGCGATTCTCGCTTCCCTTGACGGCGAGGGCACGCGGATAATTGAGGAAGCTCAAGCTGGCGTGGCCGTTCCCGCCGAGAGTCCGATTGAACTCGCGAATGCAGTTCGGCGTTTGTCGGGACTCGGTCCGGAACCGCTTCAGGCCATGGGCCGCAACGCCCGTAAGTATCATGAAACGCATTTTTCACGGACACATTTGCTGGATGAATTTGAGATATGGCTTTACGAATGCTGCGACGATTCCGGTAATGATCAAAAATGAAATGGCAAATATGATTATTGAGGCTTATCGCCAATGGGCTGACGCATTAATCCTAAGTTTGACGGGATGCACGGCAACATGAGTATTTCAAAAGGCACAACCGTGTTGGTTACCGGGGCAAGTGGCGCAGTTGGCCCGCGCGTTGTTGATGCGTTATCCTCAGCCGGGCATCAGGTTCGTGTCTTCTCACTTGACACCTTGCCGCCGGGAGCATGCCCATGCAACGTTCAATCGCTTGTTGGCGATGTGACCGATAAATCAGCAGTTCAATCCGCAACGCAGGGGGTGGATGCGGTCGTGCATTTGGCGGCGCTTTTACATATTGTCAATCCCCCGCCCGAACTGCGCGATAAATATGAGCGGATAAATGTCGGCGGCACGGCGACTGTGGTTGAGGCGGCGATCAAAGCAGGGGCAAGGCGGGTTGTGTTGGCCAGCACAATTGCCGTCTATGGCCCTTCAAATGGCCAGATTCTCAACGAGGATTCATTTCCCCGCCCTGATACTTTTTATGCCCAAACCAAGTTGGCCGCCGAAAGAATAGTCCTGAATGCCAAACGCGCGGATGGTCAGCCGATTGGGACTGTCCTGCGTTTTGGCGCGGTATATGGCTCCAGGATCAAGGGTAATTATCAGCGGCTTCTGCAGTCGCTGGCACGGGGCCGATTTATTCCGATTGGCGCTGGTCAAAATAGACGCACATTGGTCCATGATAAGGATGTCGCCCGTGCGGTTGTGCTTGTCGTTCAACATCCCACTGCAGCCGGGAAAATTTATAATGTTACCGATGGGCGTTTCCACACGCTGAATGAGATTATAGTGGCAATCTGTGCGGCTCTGGGACGCAAACCACCGCGTTTTTCAATTCCGGTTGGTCCGGCACGTGCCGTGGCCGGCATGATTGAAGATGCCATGCAATTGATCGGCCACCATTCTCCCATTGGCCGGGCGACGATTGATAAATATACTGAGGATATCGCCGTGGAAGGCCAACGCATTCATAAGGAATTGGGGTTTGTGCCGCAACATGATTTATCTGCCGGTTGGCGCGAGATGGTTCATGAGATGCGGATGACAGGGAATTTGTAATACGACCATCCCATGACTGTTTTCCTTGAGAAGATTTGTTAACCGCGAAATATAAGAAAAATAGATCAATACGATGGTCTCCTTTCTCTATTTCTGCATGTATGCCTGGCATCTCGTTCTGCCCGGATATCTCATTGTTCGGCTGATGGCTATCCGGCGTGGGGCTTTTCTCCTGGCAATCGCGTTCTCGTATGCCTTGCTTTTGCTGAATCTGATTCCCCTGGAGTGGCTGAAAGCACCGCTATGGATATTCACGTTGGCCTTCAATCTTCAAGTCGGCTTTTTGCTTATCGCCAACGTCTTAATCGGGTGGCGCCGGTGGCGCGCGCGCGATGGCACAGTGGCAAGACGGTGGACGTGGAGTTCTTTCTGTAGCTCTATTACGCGAAACTGTTGGCGCCAGCGGATTCGCTGGTGGCCGCCGCTGGTGCTTGTGGCGGGCGTGTTGATCTACCTGGCCTGGGCGGGACCTTATACGGAACTGCCGGCGGATGCGTGGGATCATATTGTGCGGTTTCTGTATGCCCAGCACTGTATCTTATCCGGCCATTTTGAGCGGCTATGGATAGGGGGTAATGTATCGTTGCCGGAATATATTAGTCATCAAGGATGGCATTGGAATATGTTGCACGCCCTGTTGTGTAAAATGAGCGGCATTACCACAACAGATTCATGGTTGCCGCTTTCAATAGCTAATACAATTGTATTTTGCTTGTCGCTTTATTGGTTTGCGCTGTTTTTGTGGTCGCGTCAGCGAATCCATCGCATTCATAAAATACAAGCATCCCTATGGACAACATGCTTTACGGCGCTCTGGCTGGGGGTCAGTGTGTTCGCCTATATTCGGTATTACACGTTTGCGCCAACAATTTTGAATTATGTAATTTACCTGGCGGTGATTATTTTGGTGCTGGACTATCTCCGCAGTCCATCCTGGTGGAGCCACGCGATATGGCTGGCGCCTATCTTACTGGCCGTCATGAATGTCATTCATGCCCAGGAGGCGGCTTTTGCCTTTTTCATGGGGCTGGGGATGGTTGGCGTGCTGGAAGGGCAGTGGATCTGGTTGCGGATCAGACACGGTCTGACTGACAAACGAGCGCCGGCGCTTGTCATGAACATGCCAAAAATCCACGTCCTTTTTGTTGGCGGGCTTATTATCTTTGGTCTTATTTTGTATTATTCACTCCATAAGCCGATGGCTGGCTATGGCTATTCGGATGCCGTGTTAAAACCCGTTTTTCAAAATGTGTTTCATCAGAAATGGTTTATTCAACCCCCATCCGGTCAATTTTTTCAAGTTCTGACGTGGTGGGGTGTGTTTGTGTATGCATTATTCCTGCTATATGCTCGTCACTTTCTACGACAGCCGTTTATCCTGGCTGGAATGTTGACGCCTTGCCTGGTTGTGTTTAATCCACTGACCCTTGCGATTCTCTCGTGTTGGGTGGCAGACCTGAATGTTATTTACCGATTTAATTATATGATTCCGTTGCCGTTTGTGGCCGGATTCATGGCAATGCAGTTTTGGGGTGAGATAAATAAGTGGTGTAAGACCATCTGGCACAGCGGTTTCAACTCTATACTGTGGTGGCGAGGGCTGTGGGCTGGCGGGTGCCTGTTGGGCTTATTTGTTTTGTTGACTCCCTTTGAGCCCCTTTTAGGAATGAAATCCAACAGTCGCTTTTATACGCTCAAACCCGTTCCGGAAGGCAACGATCAACGCCGCTGGGGCGATTTGATCGCGTTGGTTCGGACCCATCCGCAAGCGGCAATTCTTTCGGATTCGTACACGACCACGATACTGCATTGGCTGGGTGCTGGTGCTACCGACGGCGATTGGTGGCTGCGCCCATCCTCACCAGGAGCGGATCGGTTGGATTTGTTACGCAAGTTGGATCGGCGCCATGACTGGTGGCTGGTGGTCAACCGGCGCAACGGGGAATTTAGCACCAACGGTTATATATCCGGGCATTGGCCGGCGGATGTCCTGATGCGCTTTAAGTCGTTTTATCCCGAGGATCTCATCTTGTTCATACAACAGCATCCGGAACTGTTCAAGGAAATCTGGAGCAAGGATCAAATCCAGGTGTACGATATTGTTGAAAGCCGACTGTGGGAATAAGGCGGGGAAGAAAAAAGCGATTAACCGCGGAGGCGCCTGCCCGCAGTGTTACCCATCTGCATAGTTATGCAAAGTATTGTAAGCAGATGATATCCTGTGGAATGAAGAAATAGCAGATTGATGGAACACGGGAAAGAATATATTCAGCATAATAATCACAACATCTTGGCATACAAATATTTACAATAATATCATTTGCATCCTCGTTTTATCCATACGGATAAAATGGCAATATCGGCGGGATTAACTCCGGGAATCCTGGATGCCTGGCCAAGATTGTCTGGTCTGATCTTCATAAGCTTCTGACGCGATTCATACTTCAGGGTCTTGATTTCATTATAATTAATCCATGAAGGAATTAGGGTGTTTTCACTTTTATCCATACGAAGGATCTGCTCTTCCTCGCGCTCAATATAGCCTTGATATTTTGCGCGAATCTCGATTTGCTGAATAACCTCGTCTGGTAGTTTTTTGGTGCCTGGCAAATCCTTGTATTTCCTTTCCGGCCGACGTAGGATTTGAATCAGTGTATGCCCATCCGAATATGTCTTATCAAGCCGATTTAATTCATTATTAATTTCGACAATATAGCCGTCAATCTCATCTATAACCACCTTCGGTACAATGCCAATCTTTTTGGCGATATTAAGCATTCTGAAGGCTGCATTATCCTGTCGAAGCAATAACCTGTGCTCCGCACGTGAAGTAAATATACGATAGGGTTCATCAATCCCTTTCATGACGAGATCATCAATAAGCACGCCTATATATGACTCATTCCGACTGAAATGAACTGCATTTTCACCACGAACCTTCATAACCGCATTTATGCCAGCCACAAAGCCTTGTGCGGCCGCTTCTTCATACCCCGTTGTGCCATTAATCTGACCGGCAAGAAACAGATTTTCCACCAATTTCGATTCAAGTGAATGGGTCAACTGTGTCGGATCCAAATAATCGTACTCAATCGCATATGCATAGTGAATAAATTTGGCCTGTTCAAGCCCGGGTATTGATTTGATTAATTCTTGTTGAATTGCTTCCGGGAAACTATTAGAAAGTCCATTCGGGTATATTTCCATGGAATGGCGCCCCTCCGGTTCAATGAAGACATGATGCTGTGAGCGCTCAGGAAATTTTACAATTTTATCCTCAATGGATGGACAATAACGCACTCCTGTGCTTTTTATATAGCCCCCATAGAGTGAGCTTTGCGTCAGATTGTTGCGAATAATATCGTGTGTTTTTTGGGTTGTATGCGTCAGAAAACAAGGTAATTGGTCACTTCCAGGTAACCATGATCGCATGGTGGTATTAAAATGTTCCACGTGGAACATTTGTTTCATCCATTCGACATCAGGCTCATGATGTTCCACGTGGAACATTCTCCAATCTTCTCTTGCCGACCTTGAAAACAAGGCTGGCGGATCAACTCCAGGCTGAATTGCCATTTTGGCATAATTAATCGTTTTTTTATCTAATCGTGGCGGTGTGCCTGTTTTGAAGCGTGCCAGTGATAATCCAAGCTTGATTAATGATTCACTTAACTGAGTAGATGCCTGCTCCCCGTATCTGCCGCCAGGATAGTTTTTATTCCCAATATGAATTATTCCATTCAAAAAAGTGCCGGCCGCCAATATGACGGTCTTGCCTTTAATATTTCCGCTATTTTTTAGCTGAACTCCTCTCAGTTTGCCATTTTTAATCCATATTCCAATAGCCAGATCTTCTATAATAACAATGTTTTTGGTAGCATTTAACACGGCTTGCATACGCAATGAAAATGCGTATTTATCACATTGGGCGCGATATGATTGAACAGCAGGGCCTTTTCTGGTATTCAAAATCCTGAATTGAATGCCAGTATAGTCCGTATTGACGGCAATTTCGCCTCCCATAGCATCTAACTCGCAAACAAGGTGTGATTTTCCTATGCCACCAATCGAGGGATTACAAGACATGCGGACAATAGCCTTCCGATCTATCGTCACCAGTGCTGTTTTGGCTCCCATCCTGGCGGCAACAAGAGCGGCTTCACAGCCGGCGTGTCCGGCTCCGACCACAATAACATCGAAGGGGGTATTAACTGCTTGGAGTGTAGTCATCTATTTGCCAACACAAAATCTGGAAAAAATGGAATTTAATAATTCGGCGTGATAAATTTTGCCAGTAATCTGTCCCAAGGATTCAACAGCAAATCTTAAATTAGAAACTGCAAGCACAATGGATTCATCTTGTCCTGATTCCAGAATTTTTAATGCTTCCTTTATATCCGTATAAGATTTCTGAAGAATCTTTTTATGACGCTCGGCAATGACGGCGTGTGGTTGTCCGTAATAAGTGATCCCTAATTGCTCGATTATTCGATTTCGTATTTCTTTAAGTCCCTCACCAGTATTAAGTTGTGCTTTTATGTTAATAAATCCAGCCATATCTTTTTCCTGGATGAGTGTACCTAAATCAATTTTATTAATAATAACAATGGATTTCTCGGCTCTTAATGATTTTAGATGGAAACTGTCTTCACTTTCCAGGGGCTTGGAGGCATCTATAATATATAGGTGGAGGTCTGCTTTCTGCATGTGACTTTTGGCACGCCTGATGCCTTCCTGTTCGATCACGCAGGTTGTGGTTCGTAATCCGGCGGTATCCACAAGCCGGATGGGAATCCCTTCCAGGATAATCGTCTCCTCGAGGGTGTCACGGGTCGTTCCCGGCACGGGTGATACAATAGCCCGGTTTCTACCAAGCAGTGCGTTTAGCAAGGTGGATTTGCCGACATTCGGCCGGCCTGATATGACGACTAATGCGCCCTCGCGCAGTAAATGCCCTTCTTCCCAGGTTTCCAGCATGCAGTGGATTTGCTCCAGGATCTGATGTACCTGTGCGATTGCCTTGGGGATAAGCGCTGGAGGCGCGTCATCCTCTGAAAAATCCAGCGCCGCTTCAAGATCGGCGCACACGCGGACTATATTGTTGTAAACATCGTTAAACGAAGCACTTAAACTGCCTTCGAGCTGTTCCACGGCCGCCGCGGCGCTCCGGTCCGATTGCGCCCGAATCAGGTCGAGAACCGCCTCGGCCTGAACCAGGTCAATGCGTCCGTTTAAAAACGCCCGTTTCGTAAATTCGCCCGGCGCGGCCAGGCGTACACCTGAGGCTAATATCGTCTGTAGAATACGTCGCGCGGAAACAAAGCCACCATGGCACTGAATTTCCACCACATCTTCGCGCGTGTAACTGTGCGGGGTGCGCATGACGAGTAAAAGGGCTTCATCAAGGACGCGCTCGCCGGATTTAACAAAGCCACGCATAAAAGCGCCGGGCGGTTGACACGAAGGCGGCTCTCCGGCATAAGAAAAAATACGGTCAGCTACCTTCAGGCTTTCTGCTCCTGAAATACGGATAATGGCGATTCCGGCTTCACCCGGTGCGGTAGCGATGGCGGCAATGGTATCGGACTGGTCGTTCATGGAAGAGAGATTCTTGCAAATTCTGGTGGTTTTGCAATCATGGATCGGAAAGGCTGTAGGCTGTAGGCTGTAGGCTGTAGGCTGTAGGGCGAAAGAAGCGTTGCAACCCGATTTTAAATCCGGCATGATTCAAAACTGGGTAACAGCCTTGGCCGACGCTTGGGCAGGTCTAATGTGTCATTCCGAGGAGCATAGCGACGAGGAATCTTAGGTATCTGGTAACCGCGGCTCGACTGAGTTTGCCGAAGTCAGAATAAAGATTCCTCACTTCGTTCGGAATGACATGGCTCATGTGCTACTTGCCGGCATGTTTTGAACCATGCCTTAAATTCATATGAAAATTCTTTTTCTGACAAAATTACTGCCGCACCCCTTGGGTATCAGCGGATCCATCATTATTTATAATCGCATCCGCTACCTGGTGGAGTGCGGCCACCAGGTGAGCCTGCTTTCATTCATGCGCCCGGAAGATGAACCCTA
>Ga0247841_10012605_pt1 | contig 10984 bp, 9 predicted proteins | sample LaCruzMarch2015__2_FD_192410 | JGI IMG/M metagenome (GOLD analysis project Ga0247841, IMG submission 192410) | Freshwater microbial communities from meromictic Lake La Cruz, Castile-La Mancha, Spain - LaCruzMarch2015_18m | ecosystem: Environmental > Aquatic > Freshwater > Lake | place: Spain...
CCGAATCAGTCTTTTATTATTTTTAATTCCTACGACCTGGTATCAATGTCTGGTCAAACCGGGCAAACAATGAACTTCAGAGATTCCTTGCATCTTTCTCTCGGATTAAAAAATATTGGTGATCAGCCAACTTCTGATGTGACAGCCTATGTATCGACCCCCTCTCCTTATATTTCATTCACAGATAGTATCCAGTTTTACGATCATTTCAACACGGGAGAGGTGAAAGTCGTCCCGGGTGGATACTCATTCAAAGTTTCCGACAGCATACCTGATGGTTTAAGGGTCAGGTTCGATGTCAGAACCACTGATGGTGATTCAACCTGGTATAGCCATTTTGGCATCGAAGCTCATGCGCCTTCACTGTCGGTCCTCAATTATACCATCCTTGATTCTCTGTATGGAAATAACAATCAGCGCTTAGACCCCGGAGAGACAGTCTCTATAAAGATTGCTGTACAAAACACAGGAGATTTTCCATGTTTAAACACCTGGGGAACACTGATCACTGCCTATCAATTCCTGTCCATTCTCAACGACAGCGCTTCCCTCGACACGATAGAACCAAGGCAAATAAAGTATGCAACTTTCACTGCTGTCGTAAGTGATGAAGCAACCATCGGTAGTACATTTGTTCTGAACTTCACGGCAACTTCCGGCTATTATGATGGATTCATGACATTTCGGGAAATGATTGGCATTATTGTAGAAGACTGGGAAACCAACTCATTTATAAAATTTCCTTGGTTTTTCGGTGGGGATAAAGATTGGATCATCACCGATCTCAATCCCTGGGAGGGTATTTATTGTACAAAGTCTGGATTGATCCATAACCTGGAAAATACTCAATTGAATATCTGTTACGAATCATCGGTTGATGACAGTATATCATTTTACAGAAAGGTCTCCTGTGAACAGGAATGGGATTATCTTGCTTTTTATATTGACAGTATTTATCAGGATTCATGGTCGGGAGATGTACCCTGGGGGCGAGTATCATTTCCTGTAACTGCAGGAGTGCATTCTTTTCAATGGATTTATATAAAAGACATTGATGTGAGTAGTGGTCAGGATCGCGCCTGGCTCGATTACATTGAATTTCCGCCACCTTTATTACCATCCGTCAGCGCAGGGCCGTATGATACCATATGTGCCGGGCAAAAATATCAGTTGCAGGGAACGGCCTCCCATTATGATTCCATCAAATGGTTCACCAATGGAGACGGATTGTTCAGTGATCCCGGAATCCTTAACACAGTTTACACTCCCGGGACAAATGATATTATCAATGAGTCGGTCAGGTTAAAGATCGTAGCATACGGTACAAATGGAAATACACCCGGTTTTATGTATCTCGCCATCTCTGGCATTCCTACTGCGGATATCACCGTTGCACCTGACGATACCATCTGTTCGTGGCAAACGGTTTATCTTTATTCCAATGCTTCCGGGGCTGAGACCTATCTATGGACACCGGGAAACTTTACTACTCCTGAAATTGTTGCCGACCTTACAACTGTCGGAACACCTGGATCTTATTGGTTCAGGCTTACTGCAATAAACTCTTTTAACTGTAAAGCAATGGATTCGGTGCTGATACATTTTAAAGATTGCCTAGGTATTGAAGATATTGGGCCGGCATTTATCAGTGAGATTTATCCAATCCCGAATAATGGTACCTTTTCACTGACCATCCAGTCAAAAACAGTAGAAACTATTGGAATCACTCTGTTAAATTCCTTAAACATCCCGGTTTATGAAGAACCGAACTGGATTGTTTCCGGGAAAGTATTCAGGACATTTGATTTCACAAAACTTCCTGCCGGAGTTTATTTCATGGCACTGGAAAGAAAAGATAATAAAATAATATATAAAGTATTGATTCAAAAATAGGATTACTTTTTTTACATTTACACCTGCTATGAAAAGGGTGTTAGCAGTGCTGATTATATTGATATTCCTGTTCAACATAATGGGTTATTATTTTGTGTTCAGTTATAATCAATACCTTGTTCGCAACGAAATGAAATGCTTTTTTAAAGCAGGTTATTTTGAAAATTCCTTTATTGTTCTGAAAATTTTAAATCCTGTTTTAAATCCTGATTTCAAAAGAGTTGACAAAAAAGAATTCCGGTACAAGGATAATTTGTACGACATCGTCTCGGAAAATAAAACCGGTAATTTCACTACTTTCCTATGCATCAACGATAAAAATGAAGAAAAGCTTTTAGCCGGGTTCCATCATTATTTTGAACTTGCTTCCTGCCAGAACAATCCTGTTAAAGCCAGGCACGCCCAAGCCATGCTTTACCATGTAATTAAACTTGCCCTTCCTGAAAATCGTTGGAACGAACACCCGCTGGTACCCACAGAAATTACATTTATCAATCTAATCCAACCTCCATCCTCTATTTTCCATCCTCCTATTTCTCCTCCGCCAAAATTTGCCTGACCTTAGGGAAATTTGTTATGAGCAATGAAGAATGAAGAATTGGCAATTATCAATAATATTGCTCGTTCCGCATTGTTCATTTCTCGTTGCTCATTTTTTTTATTCTCATTTTCAGTACACTTCTCCCGACAGCGTAAGTGGCCATTGGATACCCCAATGCCCTCAGCATGTGCTGACAGCGGAGGTTGGATTTGATTTCCTCAAACATTTTAATCTGACCCTGAGTACTCAGTATCAATCGAAATGGTACATACAGACCGACGATTCCATTTACCTGCAATACACTGAGAATGGGATAAAGAGGAATTCCTGGGTCAGTGGATTTAACATTTACAGCGCAAACTTATCTTATAAATTCCATCTTGGAGGATTGGAAAGTGAGATAAGCCTATTTGCCAAGAATCTGTTTGATGAGCACTATTTTGGTTTTACTGAGCCGAACAATGGCCCGGATTATAACAGTTATCAGCCCGCACCGGAAAGGGAGTTCTTTGTAAATCTGAAATTGCGGTTTTAAATTTTCCTATTATATTTTTATATGAAAAATAAAGCCACCCCACTCACTGCAAGCACAGCGCCGATAACCTCTTTAAAATTCACTTTTTCCCTGAACAGGATGACAGACGGAGGAATAATGAGAATAGGTACCAAGGCCATGATGGTTGCGGCAATTCCTGTAGAGGTCAACTGAACTGAAAGAAGCGAAAATGAGACACCCAGGAATGGTCCGAAAAATGCTCCCAGCGAAAGCTGTGACATGGCTTTTCTGTCGGCAAGAGCCCGGAAAGCATTCTTCCAATGTCCATAGATGGTGAAAAGAATGATAAAGCCAGCTATTCCGGCTATTACGCGTATCTGGGCTGAGGCAAAGGCATTATATCCTTTCATGGCATATTTGCTGATAACTAATCCTGCCGCTTGACCCAATGCACCACCCAGGCCAAGTAAGATACCCCAAAGCGGGTAGTTGAATTTAAATTTTCGTTTTTGACCGTTTTCTTCATGATGATCTTCTCTTTCCAAAACTACTATTGCAATTCCGGCGATGGTAAGGACCATCCCGATCCAGCTTTTCATATTCATGGTTTCTCCCAAAACGATCCATCCAATCAGGGCGGTCATAGGGGGAGCCAACGCCATAAGGAGCATTGATATCCTGGCGCCAACAACGACAAATGCCTGGAAAAGGCATAAATCGCCAAAGGTAAATCCGATCAGGCCTGAGATGATCAGAAGTATCCAGGTTTGAGGTGTTGAATCAACCGGAAGGAAAAGTCCACGATAAATCCAGGTGAATATACTCAGAAAGACAAAACCGACAATCAGCCTGAACAGGTTGACTATCATTGATCCGACCCTCTTACTCGATGCTTCAAATGCCAATGCAGTTATGGTCCAGAAAATGGCAGTAAATAAGGCAGCAAATTCACCGGCGTGTTTCAAATTTGTCTATTAATTGTAGGCAGAAAGCCATTCCTGCGGATTCTGAATGGTCTTCCCAAGCCATATTTCAAAATGATATTCGGTTTTTAAATCATCCTGGCTGGTGTGTACTTTACCTATCGACTGTTTCGTAGATATCTCCTGCCCATCTGTTACACTAACTTCTTCAAGATTTGAATATACCGTCAAAAATTCACCATGACGAACGATCACCACTTTATTCATATTCGGAAAGGACATTACACGACTGACTTTCCCGTTAAATACACATCTCACGTTGGCTCCTTCGTTGGTTGTGATGTCAATCCCATTATTTTTAACTTTTACATATTTCAGGATGGGATGCGCATGCTCACCAAAAACCCCGGTAATGATTCCTTTTTCCGAAGGCCAGGGGAGTTTCCCTTTATTGGCTGCAAAAGAACTTGATAACTCCATCTCCACAGGCGTCAGCATGATCTTTGTTTCCGTTATCTCCGGCTTGGGTTTATTTTCTGTTTTGGCAATTTTTTTTGCCCGTATTGCTGATGCTTTGATCTCTTCCGCTATGAGCTTCTCTATCTCTTTCTGAAGTTTCAGGGCAGCTTCCTGTTTATCCCGTAATGTAGCAACCAATTGTTTCTCTTTTTTACTCAACTCCTGAACAGCGTTGTTTTTTATTTCCTTCTCCCCGATCAGCTTGTTTTTCTCTTGCTCTTTAGATTGCGCCAATGCCGCTTTCTGGTTTTTCGTCACCTCCAGGTCATGTATTTTATACGTCAGTTCCATCTGTGCTTTCCTGATGATCTCTGCTTGTGTTCTTCGATAGGAACTATATTGCTGGTAATATCTTAACCTGTTAAAAGCCTGGTTGAAATCTTCCGCAGCAAATATGAACATGATCCTGTTGAAGATGTTGAGGTTTTTATATGCATAATAAATCATTCTCGCATATTCGTCTTTCATTTTTTTCAGTTCATCCGACAAATGACGGATCTGAGCTGCCTGGATCCCGATTTCTTTCTGGATCTGATCAATTTCTGAATTGATTGCCCCTACCAGTGCCTCTCTTTTTTCAATTTGCCGGTTTATAAGGGAGAGTTTGTTAAGAGAAGTTTGCTTAGATTTCTGAGTCTGCTCAAGGAGCATGTTTGTATATTTGATTTCCTGTTCCAGTTGCTTCTTGGTTTTTTGCAGATTTTCCTTTGTGCCCTGGGCCCAGCTAAAATTACCAATAGAAATCATCAGGATAAAAGCATACAATAATAGCAGGAAGATCCGGTATTTCATCAGATTGGGTTGCTTCATTACATTCCCTTTTTTCATCTGACTTTATTTGACCTGCCTGTAACTCGGCGGGATTCTAAACGGGAATAACTGGGGTGTATTGATATTGATCCTGTTGAACTCTACTGACACGTGAATATTATTATCAGCATAAATATCAAAATTTACCTCCTTTGGAAATGACTGGCTCTCTACTTTTTCAAAAACAGAGTAGCTTGCTTCCAGTTTAAGGTTCTGTTTCCTGATATCTTTTACATTTGCCCTGGTGATCTTGAATGATTCCGGATCAATCCATATGTTTTGAATCAGGATCTTCAATGGCTCCTGGCTGTTGCGGACAACCTTCTTCAATTTCATGCGCTCTGCCGTTGATAATTTATATTGACTTCCTTCAAGTGAAGCCTTGAATTTGCCATTTTCATAAAAGGAAAGGTCATTACCGGTAATAAATGACTGAAGAATATCAAAATCTATGTTTGTGTTCAAAAATTTATTGACATAGGAGTAATCTCCGATAAAATAGGTATTGTTTATACGGTTTATGAATTTTACTGAGTCTTCGGTGATGATTATCCGGAATACTTCAATCCCAAGAAGTGGGGTAAAAGACAACCAGATAACACTATCATGGCGAATCCGGATTTGCCCGTCGAAAGAATTACTTTCGCCCTTATTTTTATAAGAAGCGGAAAACTTGGATGTAAACCACTCGAATTTCAATTCGTTTTGTTTCAGTTTCTCAAAGAGGTAATCTGCTCCTTCTTCCTTTATGGGCGCTTTAATGATCTTTTTCTGCGGATTACAGGAATAGAAGAAAAGAGAGGATAAAAAGATGGAGGATAGAAAAAAAAGAAAATATTTATTCATAAAGCTTTTTTTCTGCAATTTTTCTATCAAGGAATTCTGATCCCGGTCCTTTGGCTTTTGCTTTTATCCAGTATTCTGTGGCTTGCTCAACATCCCCGAGTTTAAACAGGATGTCGCCATAATGCTCCAGCACCTCGCTGCTTGGGGCTTCCGTTCCCTGAACCGATTTGAGTACCCAGATTTTTGCCTCATCAAACCTCCCAAGTTTATAAAGAACCCAGCCATACGTATCCTGAAAAGAGGGATTATCTCCTTCCAGGGTAACTGCTTTTTTGGCCATTCTTTCCGCCTTATCAAGATCTTTGCTACGAAGGGAAAGATAATAACTGTAATTATTCAGAACATAAGCATTGCTGTCATCGATGGCAAGGGATTTTTCATATGCTTTTTCCGACTCCTCAATGTTTTTCATTGCATGGTAGGTATCACCAAGATACATGTAAAACTGGGAAAGCAGTAAATCGTTATTGACGACAAGTTTTACTCCTGTATTCAATTCCTTTATCGCTTGATCATGATTTTTCATCTGGTTATTTGCAATTCCCGATAAAAGATAAGGGAGAGGCTGTTCGGGAAATAATTCCATGACAGTTTTCCCGAAATCCAGCAGATGGTCATATTTTTCAACTTGCAGGTCTAATTGCATCACCTCTTCCCAAATAATATAACGGCTGCTGTCGAGCTTTATGACTTTAAGAAATTCTTCTCTTGCTTCCGGGATCTTTTTATCCTGAAGCAGTAAATCTGCATATACTGAATGTGATTTTGCTTCGTTGGGATGTGTTTCTACTAATATTTTGGCGAGGACAAAGGCCTCGTCCTTCAGGTCAGTATAAAGCTGATTGATGGAATAAAACGATAGCATGATGTTAACTTTGGCATCTACCCCGAGATCCGGATTGGCAAAACCAAGTTTCAACTCCTCAAATGATTTTTCCTTATTGCCGGTTTTCCTGTAATAATCCGCCATTGACATGTGAATATATGGATTCTTTGGATCAATTTCAGCAACTTTTTTATATGTTTCCAGCGCCTTTTCAGGTTTACCATTGGCAAGGTAAAACTCGGCAAGGATTGACATGAATTTTGAATCTTCAGGATAGGCATTGACCAGGGCTTCCAGTTCCTTTTCTGCTTTTAAGCTCTCTCTCAACCCAAGATAGATTCTGTGTTTCTGCATGCTGATTTCTTCCGTTATACCAATCTTATCTTCTATCCTGTCATATACATTAATTGCTTCCTCATACTTTTCAGACGCCAGGAAAAGGGCTGCCAACTGGTAATAATAATCCATGTTATCAGGATTTTTTTTACTGATATTCTCATACAGGTCGATGGCGTCTTTATAATTTCCTAACAGTTGCTGTAATTCAGCAAGGTAAAGCTGGTACCAGATGTTCTCCGGATCAAGGGCAACCGCCTTTTGTGAATATTGAATGGCTTCATCGAATTGTTTTTTTGATGCAAGGATCCTTGATAACTCAAAATACGTTGTTGCAATCAGGGGATACCTGTCCATAAATTGCCGGTAGGTCTCCTCTGCTTTTTCCGTATCTCCTGTGATCTCGTATTTTTTAGCATCGATCAGCTGGGAAAGGTTTGGAGCCGGTTTTTGCTGTTCTGCAGTTTGTTTTTCTTTTTTTGATTTCTTCTCCTTCTGCTTTATAGATCCGGATGCTGAAAAACAAGATATTATTAAAAATACCGTAACTAAAAAAACTATCCCTTTTATTCTAAAATTATTATCTCTCATTCGTAATTCATAATTTTATTTCACTCCTGTATGCCAAAACCCTCCAGCATCTCTCTCTGTTTCGATGAGATCGTCAACCAGGGTACATTCTGCATTTAAAGCGTACCTGTGCCTCTAAACCGATATGAAGCTCAATAAGCAGGCCGGTCGGTATCAATGCTCTTTCAAGTGTCTTTAAACAAATATCCTCGTCAAGACTTGCGCGAAGGTCCATCCCGGAAGAACCGATGGTTTCATAATCCGGCAAAGGATGCCTGGAATGGTTTACAATCCTTATTTTCATAGAAGAATTAAGAACGCAAAATTAATAAAAATATTGGTTTAGAAGAGCTTTGAAAGGCGCGGTTTCTCAATGAAAAAAACGACCATGATAAAAATCAGCAACAGGATTAGATGGAATGATATCCGCAGAAAGGTAAATTCCGGATGTACGAATGTACTGACCAGGTATAAAAAAACCGCGAATCCGATATAACCGAAAAATGGAAGAAGGTTATATTTCACAGGGTAATATTTTTGTCCGATCAGATAAGACAGAACCATCATAGACCCATAACAGATGAATGTTGCCCATGCTGATCCGAGATACCCATATATCAAATGATCCGGACTCAGTGGGATCCACCAGAAATTCAAGGAAAGGGTAATCACAGCTCCGATAGCAGAAAGCCATGCCCCCCAAATGGTTTTGGAGGTGAGTTTGTACCAGATTGATAAATTAAAATAGACCCCGAGAAAGAGGTTTGCCAGCATAAGGATCGGGATCACATTCCGGCCTACCCTGAATTTTGTGCCGATGAGATCGATGAAAAAATCATCAAGGAAAAGCATAGTGACCAGGAAAATCAGAGAAACAGTGATCACAAAATAATCCATGATCTTCGCATAAATCACTTTTGCATCTTTTTCTTTTGCCATGGCAAAGAAAAAGGGTTCTGCAGCGAACCGGTAGGCCTGGATGAAAAGAGTCATCAGGATCGATATTTTATAACAAGCTCCATAGATTCCAACCTGGGCTTCTGCAATGTCAGCAGGTAAAAGATAGCGCAACAGAAGCCGGTCGAAAGTTTCGTTCACAATCCCGGCCATCCCTGCAAACAATAACGGGAAAGCATAAATGAACATTTTACGCCATAATTTTGCATCAGGCCTCCAGCTGATCCCCAGAAACAGAGGGAACAACAATGAAAGGGTTATTCCACTGGCTATAAGGTTGGAAATAAAAATGTACTCAATGCCCCATTGGGGCTGATAAAATAGATTTATCAACGCATTTGCAGAACTCCACGAATCTTGCTTCAGGCTGAAGGGACACCAAAGAATGAAGAACAGGTTTAACCCGATGTTTGTGATGATATTTACCATTTTTATGGTAGCAAACCGGGTTGCCATATGTTGTGCCCTGAGTTTTGCAAACGGAATGGCTGAAAGGGCGTCCAGCGCCAGGATCCATGCAAACCAGATGACATAATCTTTGTGCTGTGGATATTCGATCCAGTTGGCGACAGGTTGAGCAAAGAACGAGGCAAGGATAAGGAAAAGAACGGAGGATGCGATCAGTGAGATCATGCCTGTACTGAAAACCGTCTCTTTATTTTCCTCGTTTTCATTGAACCGGAAAAACGCTGTTTCCATCCCATAGGTGAGGATGACCATCAACAAAGCAGCATAGGAATAGTAAACGCTGACGATTCCATATTCGCCGGTTGTAAATACCCTGGTATAAAGTGGTACAAGCATGTATCCGAGAAATCTCCCGACAATGCTTGGCAGCCCGTAAATGGCAGTTTGGCCTGCTAATTTTTTTAGTGGATTCATAATGTTATGCCGACACAAAGGTAATGTTTAGGATCTTATTTTATTCTTTTTAGGTAGTTCACTATATAATTGGAACTCTTTCTGTCAAGAAAAATCTTTCCTTTGCATTCAAAAAGAGAGATAGTAAGAGAATGCTCAAAAACAAATTTTACGTCGTTTGGATCGGAAAAACCCCGGGAATCTATAATACCTGGGAGAAGTGCAAAAAACATGTCGAGGGAGTGGAGGGAGCCAAATACAAAGGTTTTCCGACAGAAGAGCTTGCCAGAAGCGCATTTCACGACAATTTCGAAAATTATATCAGTAAAGATCTGAATACACCGAAAAAGATTGTATGCTCGAATTCTGCAATTGGTGAACCCATCCCTGACAGTATTTGTGTAGATGCCGCTTGTAAAGGAAACCCCGGGATACTTGAATACCGTGGTGTCGATACTAAAAGCGGAGCTGAGTTATTTCGGCAGGGCCCATTTCCGGAAGGAACAGTGAATATCGGCGAATTTCTGGCAATTGTCCATGCACTCGCATACCTTAAACAAAGAAAATCAACCTGGCCAGTCTATTCCGATTCGAGAACTGCCATTGCCTGGATAAGGAAACAGGCCATAAAAACAAACCTCGGGAGAACAGCCAACAGCGAACTGCTTTTTTCACTGGTCGACCGTGCTCTCAAATGGCTCCATGAAAATTCATGGGATAACGGGATATTGAAATGGGAAACAGAATTCTGGGGAGAGATCCCTGCTGATTTCGGGCGAAAATAGATAGTTAAAATCCCAATTGACCTGCTTTATTTTCTAAAAAGTAATCCCCGGTAAGCTTTTGATGTGGATAGATATTTCTGCAGAAAACCTTTCTGTATATCAATATTGTATAGCATATCCGTTACCACAACCGTTAGCTGGTTGATGTTCTGCTTCATCTCTTGATTGAAAGGATCAATTCCCATAAGTATTCTTTTGGAATTATTAAGCTCTATGTCACTGGTATCAAGCATTTGCCGGATTTCAATATCCGGAATTACCGGTTTGAATTGCCGGTTGTAGAAACTGATGTAACGATTAAACTGGTTTGCTCCGGCATTATAATGAACAGCAGCTTCATTAAGCTTTTCAACCATCTGTTTTTGATATTCATATTTTTTCCGGTGGTCTTCATTTTCAAGGGTTTGTTCAAGGAAACGCGCGTAGTCCAGAATCACGTTATTCCTGATTCCGTTCTCTTCAATACGCCTTAAGGTAACTTCGTATTGCTCTATCCTTGTTAACTGCAGGTAGTCATTGATACTATCAGAAAATGAGTAGTTTCTATCGTATTTCTCCTGCTTCTTTTGCCCGAGATAAAAATCCTGAACGGAAAAAGGTTGGTCAAGACATTGCCACATC
>Ga0247841_10012607_pt1 | contig 10983 bp, 9 predicted proteins | sample LaCruzMarch2015__2_FD_192410 | JGI IMG/M metagenome (GOLD analysis project Ga0247841, IMG submission 192410) | Freshwater microbial communities from meromictic Lake La Cruz, Castile-La Mancha, Spain - LaCruzMarch2015_18m | ecosystem: Environmental > Aquatic > Freshwater > Lake | place: Spain...
TTATTGTAACTCCCACACGTGAACTAGCCATCCAAATTGGCGAAAGTTTTGCCGCTTACGGACGATTTATGAATTTGCGTCACACAGTTGTTTTTGGTGGTGTGCCACAAAGTCAGCAGGTTGGAGGACTACGTAAAGGCGTTGATATTCTGATAGCTACACCCGGTCGATTGCTCGATTTGCAAAGTCAAGGCTATGTGAAACTAAACGATTTAAGCATTTTTGTGCTTGATGAAGCTGACCGCATGCTCGATATGGGTTTTATTCATGATATTAAAAAGTTGTTGAAACTTATTCCTGCTAAACGTCAATCACTTTTCTTTTCGGCTACTATGCCCGAGTCAATACGTGTATTGGCTGGAACAATTCTTACAAAACCCGAAGAAGTGGAAGTAACACCAGCCTCGACCACTGCCGAAACCATTCAGCAGGAAATGTATTTTGTAGATGCTGCCAATAAAAAAGATTTGTTGATTCATATACTGCAGGATAAGAAAATTGCTACAGCCTTGGTGTTTACACGTACCAAACACGGAGCCGACAAAGTGCAGCGTTTTTTGGTAAAGGCACATATAAAAGCGGAGGCCATACATGGGAATAAATCGCAGAATAATCGTCAGAATGCGTTGCGTAATTTTAAGGATAGATCAACGCGCGTATTGGTAGCAACTGATATTGCCGCACGTGGAATTGATATCGACGATTTAAATTTGGTTATTAATTACGAAATACCTAATGTGCCGGAGACTTATGTACATCGTATTGGCCGAACGGGTAGGGCAGGGCTCGATGGTAAAGCTGTTTCGTTTTGTGATTCGGAAGAATTTCCTTACTTACGCGATATTCAAAAGTTGATTTCTATCCAGATTCCGGTTGTTAAAGATCATCCATATCCAGCTGAGAATTTACCAATAGAGAGTAATAATATTTCGCGTACTAAATCCAAAAATGTGAAAAAGAGACCTTCAATTGATCCAGGAAAAGGTAAAAGAAGAAAAGGTACAGAAAGTAATTTTGATAGACCAAAGCAAGTGGTTAAGCCAGAAGCTTCGAATGAACAAAAAGCACCACGTTTAATAAAGCGTACATAAATGAATCATACTTAAAATAATTGAGCCTCAATGTCAAAGTGATATTGAGGCTCAATTATTAATTAAATTCCAATTATTTATTAATTAACTGCTTTTGAATTTTTCGGATAGCAGCTTCAATTGGTTTTTCTGGTTCGATTACATTAAATTCGCCCCAAAAATCAGGATCGGCAAAACCACTAACTTCGTCGGTTATAACAATTGTTGGACGGATTCGATCTTTACTCATAGTTTCTTATTGTAATCCGACTTATCTTTATCAGTTACAGCCATCTCAATAGTTGAATAAAAGCTTGTGTTTAATAATTTCTTTTTCCAATTAACTCGCAATCCTAATTCAATTCTACTATAACCGTAATACCATTTGTTGTCTTTTTCCAAGAAATCTATCCTATAGTTTGTTTCAATTGGATATGCATCAGCATTATACGGTTTTTTTACAATAAACATTCTCGATGCGGCTTCTTTATTGGCTATGTTCAATTTGAATGTAGCTGTTTTCAAAGCTAATGATTGTGCATCGATATATAATTTGCCAAAATATAATGGTTCTTCAACATATTTTTTTTGTTTAAAATCGACCACATAAATAAGCCGTTTTCCTATTCGGGTCGAACGGTCGAATGTAAATTCGTAATTGTCAAGCATTTTGTCCGTGAAAATCATTTCGGGATTTTTCAGTAAATCCAGATAAAGTGAGTTGAAAGGTCCTCCTTGTAGTTTAAAAACCAGTGTGTCCAATTTACTATAGTCGGTTTTTTTACGTGCTTTGTAAATCTTTACAATATCACTTTTATATGAATTGTATGATTGTTTGTAAACATCAACCACGGCTTCGGATAGCGATACATAAGTTTTGTTTCTACGGATTGACTCACGGTAGAATGCTGTTAAATGCTCTTCTTGTGTGCCGTAGTTGATACCTTTCTTTTCAAGCATACTTTGCACAAGACTTTCAGCATCTTTTGAAATGACGCTTATTTCGGGCAATTCTACTGTTACGGGTTCAAGTTCAATTTTGTTTTTGTCGTTTTTTAAATCCCTTACATGTACGCTTTTCCCCTTATATCCAATAAATTGAATACTGATAACAGCGTCTTCAATACTTGATAGGAGTTTAATGGCAAATTCGCCATCTGAGTTTGATACTGTCGAATAATTTGTACCCTCAACAGTAATTCCTGCATAAGCCAACGGATTTCCACTGTTTTTATCAATTACAATAGCCTTATACAGCGTGTAATTGTCGGTGTCTTGAGCAAAAGTAATTTGGCTGAACATTGCTAAAAACAACATGAGAATTGAGATGCTTTTTGATGAATAGCTGTGTTTCATAATTGTATTATTTTAATGTAATATACTTAAATTCAGTATAGTAATAAACAATTTTAAGTCCAAAATGTTTATCTGTTGCTTCAAAAAACCAATAAACGAGCTGTTTTGCGTCTTCCACCAGCGTATACCGATAAGATATAGACTCCTTTTTCGATATTTTGATTAGAGTTTTGATCTTTGAGAGTAAAAAGTGAACTCGAATCCATTTTTCCACTTTGAATTAATGTTCCCATAAGAGAATAAACTTTATACAATGCTTTTGATGGTTTGTTTAATTTTACAAATACGGAATTGTTTACAGTATTGTATTCGTAAATCAATGGTTCAGAAGTTTCAGGTAAATCGTTTGTACCATCCCATATTTCACCAATATATTTTCCCCAAATATATTCTGCTAATACAGGATGGTCGATATAGGGATTGCGATTGCTTTGTAAGTTATAAACTGTATTATTTCTGTCTATCTCCTTTATACTCACGGGGTCGTTTCGGTGCCACTCCATTAAAAGTTTTACAGCATAGCTATTAAAAACGGGGTATGTGTTGCGTTGTAGCATCGACAAAGTTCCTGTACTTTGCCAAATATTTGCATAATCTTCGTAACATGTTACCATATACATATAATCGCGGGCAAAATCTCCTTTATACTCATTTGCAGGTTCAAAAACGCTTCCAGTATAATCCGGATAAATATTTGAACCAACTTTTACAACGCCATTTTGATAGCTAATTGATCCTACAACCCCAAGTGCAAAATTCGATTTTTTCGAATTTGCTTCAGCATTCGAAGGGTACAAATTATGCAAATCAGTTGCAATTGGGGCTGAATTAATATCGTTCGAACCTATTCCGAACCAACTTTTAGGCATATTATGTTCTCTATTTAAACCACCGGATTCCCAATTTGAGCGTTTTATATTTGAATACATATCCCAAAAATAGCCATTGGGGTGCCAATCAGTGCTTCTAAATGAGTTACTTAGGCTATAATACTCCAACATGGTATGTGGTTGGATAATCCGAAAAAGGGCAGTTTTAAGTTCAGAACTTTGTTTTCCGATGGCTGCGTGGTAATAGTTTGCTGGTAATTGTGCAGTTAAGGTAATGCACAAATACAACAGAACAAAACTACTTATTAAAAATCGTTTATACATTCTGCTTCAAACTTTATTTGTTGAAGTCGCGTAACTTGATGTTAGTTAGTACTTTTTTGGTGTGAAGCGCAAAATCGCTGTTCATCATCCAACCATAATAACCCAAATCTTTTTTCAATACATCGGTCACAAGTTGGCCTTTATATTTCCCAAAATTAATCACTTCTTCGCCTTTATCGTTGTAAATTAATCGCCCCGAAAAATCAACATTATTATTTTGAGTGGTGTATTTAGCTAAAAATTCAATGTCGTTTTTTAATTCAGGATAGCGGTCAAGTTGAGCCTGAAGTACTTCATACGTAGCCAAGGTGTCGGCTTCGGCACCATGAGCACCAACTAAATCTTTCTCGCAATAAAACTTATAAGCAGCTCCAAGTGTACGTGCTTCCATTTTGTGGAATATAACTTGTACATCAACAAATTTGCGTTTCATAAGGTCGATATCAACATCGGCACGTAATAATTCTTCGGCTAGCAGAGGAATGTCAAATCTATTCGAATTGTATCCAGCAAGGTCACAGCCTTCGATGTCACGCACAATTTCTTTTGCAACAGCTTTAAAAGTAGGGCAATCAGCTACATCAGCATCGGTTATACCATGTATATCCGAAGCACTTTTAGGTATCGGCATTTCGGGGTTAATGCGTATAGTTTTTGTCTCTTCTCGTCCGTTTGGCGAAACTTTGTGATACGCAATTTCAACAATTCGATCGGTTACTGTATTTGTACCTGTAGTTTCGAGGTCAAAAAATATAATTGGGTTTTTTAATTGCAGCTTCATAATTTATGTGGATAAAAAAGGTCAAATATCAACGACATTCGACCTTTTTGTTTTTGAAAAATATCAAGTTTATTTACTTTAATTAGTCATTTAATAGCATTGGCATCAGTAACATAAGTAACTCTTCGTTGGTTTGATTTTCGAAAGGTAACATTAAGCCAGCGCGCGAAGGGTCAGTAATTTCAAGTACTACATCCGACGAATCAATATTATTCAGAATTTCAATCAGAAATGCCGATTTAAAGCCAATTTTTATTGGTTCACCTTCGAACTGACAATTGATAGTTTCTTCGGCTGAAATTGAGAAGTCGATATCTTGAGCCGAAATATGAATCATATTATCGTGAAAATCAAGTTTAATTAAATTACTTGCTTGATTCGAAAATACAGATACACGTTTTAAAGCATTAATAAATGTGCTCCGATCAATAATTATTTTGTATAAATTTTGCTTTGGGATAACGCCATTGTAGTTTGGAAAACGACCTTCAACTTGGCGGCAAATCATTGTATAATTTGCAAGTTTGAAATAAGCATTTTTTGAGTCAAATTTCACTTCTACTTCACCACTTTCCTTTGGTAAAATGTTTTTCAACATGGTAGCTGGTTTTTTTGGCAAAATAAAGCTCACTTTTTCTTCATCCTCGCCCAAGGTAATGCTGGTTAGAGGTGTTTTTAAGCGTACAAGTTTATGTGCATCGGTAGCTACAAAAGTGATACTTTCTTTTTCAATGTCAAAATAAACGCCATTCATCACTGGACGAAGCTCGTCATCGGCAGTGCAAAAAAGCGTTTTGCTAATTCCGGCAGCTAAACTCGTAACAGGTAATGTCAAAACACGTGATTCATCAAGTAGCTGCGGCATACGTGGATATTCGTCACCATTTTGGCCAATAAAATTATATGAACCATTAGCCGAAGTAATAACCATGGCTAAATTGCTATCGTTTATACTAAAAGTAAGTGGTTGATCAGCAAATTCACGTAAAGTATCGAGCAATAATCGCGACACAACAGCAACCTTTCCATCTCCTTCGACATTATCAACTGTCATTGATGTTATTAGAGTTGTTTCTATGTCCGATGCGGTCATAGTCAGTGTGTTACCTTCGATATGAAGTAAAAAATTGTCCAGAATTGGTAAAGAGTTTTTACTGTTAATTACACGACTTATGGCTTGTAAATGGCTTAATAGCTCAGTGCTTGATACAACGAATTTCATATATAGATGATTTAAATATTTATGATGTGAATTTGAACAACAAATATAGTTATTTATTTTGGATTAGGCTATTCAAGTGGGTAATTTTTTTTTAAATCAATATTTTCAAGTGCAATTTGATGTATAAAATACTCAAATAATTAGAATTGTTTTTCAATTTCAATACTCACAGCATCTACTTTGCCACCTAAAGGAGGATTTAATTTTGATAATTTAATTTTTAGATGGCTTATTTGATTGAAAGTTGATTGAATCTTATCTGCAATTCGATGTATTACATGTTCAATTAGCTTCGAAGGCTTGTCCATTTCAAATTTTATAACATCGTAAACTAACTGATAATTAAGAGTATCGGTTAACTCATCGGTTTGAGCTGATTTTGCAGTATCAATTTCCATTTGCACTGTAACAATAAATGTATTTCCTAAAGTTTTTTCATGTTCCAAACAACCATGATAGGAATGAAATGCCATGTTCTCGAGCGTAATTTTCGACATAATTTTATCTTTTATAACTTAAAACTCATAACTCTTCTTTCTAATTCACTGTACTTTCAAAATTACCATCCGACACATAAGTTCGAACTTTATCGCCTTTATTAATGCCAATTTTCGATGTTACACGTTTGCCATTAATGGTGGTAATTGAATATCCATGTTTTAATAAAAAGGCTGGTGAGTGTATTTCAATTGTTTTATTTAATAATGCTAGTTTGTTTGTGTTGTAATTAATTAAACTCCATACAGATGTTTGTAATCTATTCTTTTGTTTTTCTAAATACAATAATTTGGCAGAAACTTTATTAAGTAAGCTTTGTTTCATTTTCCAACTAATAGTTGTCAGAAATTGATTTTCAGTGTTAATTTTGTTTTTTACAATATTGATAATATCGTAAAAAACATCTAAAACTTCATTTTCGCTTTCTTGCATACGTTGTATTAAAAACTCGGCTACTGCAGTTGGAGTTTTAAGCGATAAGTGAGCAACCATATCCACAATGGTATTATCGCGCTGATGACCGATTCCGGCAATGATAGGCAGTGGAAATTGAGCACAATTTAAAGCTAATAAGTAAGAATCGAAACAAGCTAAATCGGTAGTTGCACCTCCTCCACGAATAATTACAACAACATCAAATTTTTCAACATGGTTATATATTTTATCTAAAGCCGAAATAATGGATTTCTCGGCTTGATCACCTTGCATAACAGCCTTGAATAATTTTGTGTAAAATGTAAAATTGTTTGAACTATTGAAAAGTTGGTCTTTAAAATCACCATAACCAGCTGCTGTAACCGACGAGATAATTGCTATTCGCTGTGTTATTTTTGGCATTTCCAACTCTTTATTCATATTGGCAATACCATCTTCTTCTAACTGCCTAATTATTTTAATACGACGTGCTGCAAGCTCACCAATGGTAAATGCAGGATCAATATCGTTTACAATCAAGCTAAAGCCATAAACTCCATTAAATTCAACTTGCACAGCCACCAAGAGCGTTAAACCAGGACGCAATGACTGACCAGTGCTGTTTTCGAAGTAGGGTTTTATCATTCTAAATGTCGAAGACCAAATAATTGCTTTTGTTTTTGCAATGATTGCGTCGGAATTTATGTCTTTTTCAATAAACTCCAAATAACAATGGCCGTTTTGATTTTCGCGTAGCTCACTTACCTCGGCACGTATCCAAACAGATGTAGCAAAATTCAGACGAATTGTAGCCTGAATTTGATTTGTTAGTTCGGATAGTGTTATTGAATTCATTGAAATGATTAAGCATATTTCGATACAAAGTTACAATTTTTTTTCAACAAAAAAGGGTTTTGCTATATAAGCAAAACCCTTTTAGTAAATCATAATTTATCTCTTATTTTACAATAGCTTTAAATGCATCTTCGGTATTGAATTTTGCAAATTCAATATCGTTAGTAGCTTTTGCTTTGTAGGCATCATCCATGCTCACTGCTTTGCGAAGTCCTGCGTAAACAGCATCGCGGTTGTTAGTGCGCGCACCCACAATAGCATTTAAGTATGAAGTTAAAGCATCTGGTTGAGCTACAGCATCCAAGGTAGCACGAGCTCCGTTGTAGTTGCCATCCAAAATTTGAAGAATAGCAGCATTGTTTGTGCTTGTTTTTCCGAAGAAAGTTTTAGCTTTCGTATAGTCACCTTTAATTATGTTTATAGTTCCCAACGCATTGCTAAGGTTACCTTTAGTGCCAGCTGCTTTACCGAAGCTAACTTCAGCTTTTCCTAAATCGCCTTTTGCCAATGCACTTAAACCAGCGTTGTAATTTACATCAGGAGTTGATTTTAACTCAAGTGCTTTTGCAAATAAACGTGCTGCTTCGTCGATATTTCCTTGTTGGTATTTAACAACGCCAAGGTTGTTGAATGTACGGAAACAGTCAGGTGCTTTTTCACTTGCTTTGGTATAAATTGCTGCTTTTTCGCTCAAATCTTGAGTAAGTGTAGCAGCATATAGCAATTCTTCTAATGACAATTTTGAAGCATCTTCTTTAGCCAATTTAGCAATTTCTACATCCGATTTTCCAGTTACATCAACTGTCAATTTCAAACGTGAACGACGTAGTTCAGGAAGAATTTGCTCAGCAATGCTTTTGAAAACATTCGATAAGTTTTTAATCTCACGTTCGCGTTGTTCAGGATCGGTGTACATCGAAAGTACGCTCAAAATAACTTGTTTGTCCTGAATGCTTGAGCTTTCCATTAATTTTTGGAAACCATCCCAGTCTTCAGCAGTAAATTTAGAATCGATAGTAACAGCGGTTTTTACTTTTTTCAATTCTTTATTGATAAAGTCGGCAGTTACTTTCTGACGTTTTTCAGCAAGATTAGTGTTAATCTCCATAGAACCGTCTGGCGATGCATATCCAGCAATTTCGAAACCGGCTACTTGTTGATTCATTGATTCTTTAACAGCTTTAATTTTTTGAGTCAAAGCTACGATGTCTTCCGACTTCATTTCTTTTTTCTGAATGTCCGATTTTTGAATCAAGAATTTAATATCAGCTTCTTGCATTTCTTGAATTACACGTTGGAATTTATCTGCAACAATGATTGGACCATTAGCTGCATCGGCAGCACCAAAGCTTTTTGCAACCAGTTGAGCAGTTGCCATTACGCCATCAGCTACTTTTACACGTGGAATTGTGTAAGTTTTTTTGCTTGTTGAAACACTAAAGTCAAGATACAATTCAGATTTTGCCATGGCAGGTACATAATTAAATGTAGTTTGAATGGTATATTTTCCACCAGCTTTGAAATTGATAATTTTGTTGTTACTTTTTACTTTCTCGCCCTGAAATTGGGTTGGAGTTCCTTTTACTTCGGTTCCGTTAAATACAAGAACTGGAGTTACGGTTACAGTTGCATTTTTTGCGAAATACTTAACAGGGAAAGTACCTGTAATAGTGGCATCAACTTTACCAGCTTTTTCTACCAAAGGGTTAGGAGTGGTGGTGAAAAAACTTGGATCTAAGGCAGTCAAATCTTTGTTACACGAACTGAAAACCATTGCAAGAACCAAAGTTACTGCGAAAAATAATTGTTTTCTCATAAATTGTTTTTTTGTTATAAATTAATTAAGTATAAATTTCATTCTAATTGAGTGCAAATATACGATGTTTCAATGAATTTTGATTTATTTTGTAGCTCGATTTTCACATTTTATTCAAAATTCGTTCTTTTTTTTAACGGTATATGTGTAAAGCGCCTAGTAAATTGAACTTTTTAAATTTAAAATTATAATAAATGCACCTAATTTCTGACTTGAAAATTGTATTAAGGTCATTTAAGTACATATCAATCAGTAAACTTAAAAATTTATTTCGAATATTATTTTCCTACTTAGCTTCACGAAATAAAAGGGTTTTTAATAACAATACAATGCCTTTTTTTTTATCTATTGAACCATCCGATTTTTGTCAACTTCAATGCCCTGAATGCCCTGTAGGTGTTAGTAAACGCAAACATGGGACTAATATTGACTTTGATCTTTATAAAAAAATCATCGATGAGTTGAAGTCTACTTTATTTCACTTGATATTGTATTTTCAGGGCGAACCTTTATTGAACAAAAACCTTATAAATATGATTGCTTATGCCCATAAATCTCGTATTTTTACTTCAACATCTACCAATGCACAATTGCTTAATTCGGAATTAGCCAGGCAAATTGTGGAGTCGGGGCTCGATAAACTCATAATTTCGATGGATGGTATAACGCAAGAGGTGTACGAAAAATATAGGATAGGCGGAAAACTTGCATTAGCCATTAAGGGCGTTGAAGAAGTAAATTATTGGAAAAAACAATTAAAAAGTGAAACTCCTTTTGTAGAAATACAATTCATTGTTTTTAAAACCAATGAACATCAACTCAAAGACATGAAACATTTAGCTAATAAGCTACATGTTAATAGACTAACTTTTAAAACAGCGCAACTATATGATTTTGAAAATGGAAATTCGCTACTAACTTCAATCAAAAAATATGCTCGCTATAGTTTGAATTCAAATGGTAAATATGAAATAAAAACGAAATTGAATAACCATTGTTTTAGACTTTGGAGTGGTGCTGTAGTAAGTGCAAAGGGCGATTATTTGCCATGCTGTTTTGATAAAAACGGAACACATGCTTTTGGAAATCTAAATACTGAATCGTTTTCAGCAATTTCAAATTCAAAAAATGCATTCGATTTTAAGACTTCAATTCTCCAAAATCGCAAGCAATTTGAAATGTGTCGTAATTGTACTTCTAAGTAAATGAGGTTTTAAAAAGCTTTTCTGTATCCGCAACCTTCTTTCCAACGACTACATCCATAAGCTGTATTTCCTTTTATTAATACACCTTTGGCGCATTCTGGACAATTTGAACCAACAAGGGAGTCGGTTTGAATGGGTTTTGGCGCATTTGTTTGTCGGTTTTCGCTTTTTACATTAAAAACAATTTGACGCACCATTTCTTTGAGCTCTTCTAAAAAAACGCTTGCTTCGTATTCACCACGTTCTATCTGACGTAGCTTTTTCTCCCAGCGGCCAGTCAATTCAGCCGATTTCAGTAATTCCTCGCTTATTGTTAGAATCAAATCAACACCTGTATTAGTAGCAATCAAGTTTTTACGTTCTTTTCGAATATAATCCCGTTTAAATAAAGTTTCGATAATAGCGGCTCTGGTCGACGGTCGACCAATGCCATTTTCTTTCATGGCGTCGCGCAATTCTTCACTGTCGATTAACCTGCCTGCAGTTTCCATAGTGCGAAGCAGAGTTGCCTCCGTGTACGGTTTTGGTGGCGATGTCCATTTTTCGGATAGGGTAGGGTTGTGTGACCCACTTTCGCCCTTTACAAAAATTGGTAAAGTGTTTTCATCCTCA
>Ga0247841_10012608_pt1 | contig 10983 bp, 5 predicted proteins | sample LaCruzMarch2015__2_FD_192410 | JGI IMG/M metagenome (GOLD analysis project Ga0247841, IMG submission 192410) | Freshwater microbial communities from meromictic Lake La Cruz, Castile-La Mancha, Spain - LaCruzMarch2015_18m | ecosystem: Environmental > Aquatic > Freshwater > Lake | place: Spain...
TTTTTTGGCGCGATCAAAGGGGATGAGACCATGACCCCTTCCACGGTTCCCACCCACAACCGGCCTGCCTGATCCTCCTGAAGGCAACGGTAATTAATGATCTTCGACTTCATACCCGCTCTGTCGTCGAACGATAGCAGCTCTCTTCCGGTGAAAAGGTGCAGCCCGATGCTGTTACCCAGCCAGATGTTGTTGTTCCTGTCGACCGTCACGGCCTTTACGGAAGAGCCTGTCATCTGTCCGAACTCCACCCTGGAGACCTCACCATTTCTATATTGCAGCAGCCCGAAAGAGGATCCGAGCCACATCACCCCGTCAGTGCCGGCTGCCATATCATTGATGTTAATGTTGATATTATGTTCAAAGCGGATGGGCCTGCTGAGGTTGATGAACCTGTCGCGGGCGGCATCATAGGCAAACAGGTAGGCCGTATCCGCCATTCCGCCTGCATAGATCCGTCCCGACTCGTCCAGCGCAGTAACAAGTGGTCGTGAAGTGATCCCTTCCATGGCACCGTATGTCCTGACCTCATAATCCTTTGAGATCCTGATCAACGAAGGGTTCTGGTCCTGGCATGCCCACAAATTCCCGGCAGGGTCTGTTTTAAGAAAAAACACAGCATTGCCTGCCATTGAGAAATCGAACTGCCTGACGATGTTTCCTGCCGGCTTTTCGTACCATATCCTGGCTTTGACATCTGCATACCACATCCCACCATCAGCCGGTATGGCCTGCAGGATCGTTGCAGATGCGGTTTTAACCACCGTCACGAAACCTGCCGGATACGGTTCATTTGCAGGTTCTGATTGAAATACGTGTTGACCGTCACAGAAGAAAGTGTTTCCCCGGCTGTCCCCTGAGATGCATTGTATATAGTCTCTTGTAGTCGTCTTAAAAGGAGAGGCAAAAAGATTTCTCTGCAATAACAAAAGTCCGTTGTCGGATGCGATCCAAACATTCCCCTCATGCCCTCCTGCAATGTTGTTTATATTTTTTTCCTGGATCTCGTCAAGGTGGCGGATCTGATATTTCTGGCCATCACTGCTGATTTCATAGAGTCCATTCGCCCAGGTGCCGGCATAATACTTGCCTGGGGCATACCGGTACATACAGGAGATCTCCGGGCTTCCTGCCACCGGCACCAGGTTTTCGCATCCACCATCAGCAGATGAAGTGAATGTTACCAGCCCGGTACGTGTAGCGATAAGGATGGTCCGGTCGTCCGTGGCCAGGGCAAATTGAATATTAGACAGGCCGAAAGGCAGTTTCACTTCATCAAACCGCTTTGCTGCCGGGTTGAAAAGATAAATGTATCCCGGCTCTGCAAAACTGAAAAGATGACCATAACCGTCTTCTGCAAAAGAGAAAGAGCGCTGGAAATTGTTGGTCACCGCTTTCTCTGCCGGAAAACAGGAGTTCAAAATATTATGGTTATCAAGGCAGTAAATCTTCCGGTTGTCTCCAAACCAAAGCCCGCCCTCTGCATCCTCATAACATCCCTTCGGGAACCACAGAAGTGAATCAACCTGCTTTACAGATCCCATCAGGAACGGATTAAGTGTGACCGGTCGTTCTGATGTGGAAGAGATCATGATCCCGAGATCGGTTGTCACGATCACATCGCCGTTTTTTCTGCAATAGACCGACTTAATATACTGACTCGGCAGATCGCCTTCAAAATGGCTGAATTCATTCCCGTCAAAAAGAAAAAGACCCCCGTCAGTCCCGATCCATATAAGACCTTTATTGTCGGTGGTGACTGATTTGACCAGGGTATTCGTCAGACCTTCGTTCTCCGAATAACGGATCACCTGCAGTGATTGTCCGCGGCTCCATTGGCTTAAGGTCATCGCGATGACGATAGAAACCAGTAATGGAAAATGTGCGTGTGAGTTTTTCATGGTTCTGTTTCTGATCATAGCTCCTGTTTCAGGTAATCGGCAATCCCTCCGTCATGGCCCCGGATCTTCAGCAGCCTGGATTCCAGAACCCTCCTGATGGTCTTTTCAACTACCGGTTTGGTGATGTAATCATCCATCCCGGCCTGGCGGCACCGCTCTTCTTCACCCATGACTGTTCCGGCGGTCAGCGCTATAATCGGGATCCGCCCGCCGGATTCTGCCTCAGCCCTGCGTATCTCCATGGCCGACTCATACCCGTTCATGACCGGCATTTGAATATCCATGAAAATAAGATCGGGTCTGGTTTCCGTGAACAGCCTGACTGCTTCAAGGCCATTGTCGGCCTTGATAATGGAAGAGTTGGGAAGCAGGTAGGAAAGGATGGTTGAGGTGAGCATCATATTAATGTTGTTATCCTCGGCGATCAGAATGATGAAATGATATCGTGACAGATAATCTGGCTCCGTTTTATATTGCTCCGAAAGCTCTTCACTTTCCGGCGCCTTTGTTGACCTCACTTTTGCGAGCGCCTCAAATAACTGGGTCATTTTTACAGGTTTCACGAGCATGACCTGGACGCCGAGTTCCCTGCTCTCTTTGTGGATCCGTTCGTCATCTGAAGAACTGTGTAGAAAAATGATGGGCTGTTTATCACATGGGAACAGGCTTTCCCGCCGGATCATCCTGATCAGGTCAAGTCCGTCCAGTACAGGCATGTTGTAATCAATGATCAGTACGTCATAATCATTGCTGTTCTTAAGTCTATCTATAGCTTCCAGACCATTGGAAGCCAGTTCCGATTCAATATGGCGGGTCAGCAGCATATGCTGGATGATGATCCGGTTGTTGGTGTTGTCATCCACTACCAGCACTTTCCTGATGTCGCTTATTTCAACGGGAAGTCCAGGGTCGGCATTTTCGGTCTTCAGCTTCAGGGTAAAGTAAAAATTGCTTCCTACGCCCGGCTCACTTTCAATCTGGAGGGTCGACCCCATAATATTCACCAGCTTGTTCGAAATGGCAAGACCCAGCCCGGTACCGCCATATTTTCTTGTCGTAATGGCATCTGCCTGGGAAAAAGAATCAAAGATCCTGGCCTGTTTTTCTTGCGGAATGCCAATTCCTGTATCCCGCACCGAAAAGGTCAGGGTTACCATTCCGGTTTCGGGCTCGATTTGGTCCATTTCCACCTTGAATTCCACTTCGCCTTTTTCGGTGAATTTGAAGGCATTCCCGAGCAGATTCACCAGGACCTGGCGCAGCCTGACAGAATCCATGTAAACGAACCTGGGAATATCCGGCGGCAGATCCATAAGCAGTTCAAGTCCCTTTTCATGCGCCCTGAACTTCAATACATCTATGATTTGTTCCGACAGTTGGATGATGTCCGTCTTTTCTTGATTCAGTTCGAGTTTCCCCGCTTCGATCTTTGAGAAGTCCAGAATATCGTTCAGCAGGTCAAGCAGTGAATTGGCCGAATAAAACACGGTTTGCATATAGTGCTTCTGCGTTTCGTTCAGACGGGTCTTCATCAGAAGCTCAGTGAAGCCGATTACGCCATTCAGCGGGGTCCGGATCTCGTGGCTCATGTTGGCCAGGAATTCTGACTTGGCCCTGTTAGCCTTTTCGGCAATCTCTTTCGCCATGATCAGATCACTCTCGGCTTTTTTCAGGGATGAGATGTCAATAAATGACTCAATGAGGCTTTTTCTGCCATCATAAGTGGATCGGATCACCGATTTGAGGATCGGAATCTGTTCATGCCTTGCATTTATAAAGACTTTTTCAGTTGATTTTATCAGGTCTTCAGAATCATGAAGAGGACAATTCTCATCCCTGGCCGGGCAGATCAGGGAATAACATCTTTTCCCGATGATCTCCTCCTTGGCGGCGCCGAACATCTCTTCCGCCTTTTTATTGATGAAGGAGATTTTGTGGGTTTCAATGTCGATGATAGTGACCCCTACATCCTGCGAATCGAGAATCTCTCTCAGTGAATTTTCATTCTCCTTCAGGGAAACCTCCATCTCTTTGCGTTCCTCGATGAGCCGTATCAGGGAATTGAACAGAACGGCATGTTCATGCCTCCCCTCGGGCGCCCCTTCCTCTGAGACCCGGTGCTCCGGAGAAAGGGCATTGATCGCCTCTTTTATCCTTTCGATGGTTTCTTTCCGGTTCTCTGCGTCCTGTTTCTGCCGTATATAGGCATCACGCAGTTCCTGGGAACTGATCTCGATAGAGTTCTGCAGAAGCCGAATATCATCTTCAAAATTGAAATAAGAGTCATTAATATCCTGAAATATACGGAGGACTGATTCCGGCAGGTTTTCCGGAGAACCAACGTTCTTCTTTATCTGTCTTAAGAGTAGCTTGTTCCAGGTCACATTCATAGTATGGAAGGGATTACAGTTCCTTAAACAGTGTGATGGTCATGGTCTGGTTGTGAAGTTCGCAGCGGTTCTCAAAAGGTTTGCTGGGACATATTTCACCATATGAATAGAACCCCGTCATCATAGCTTTCTGCCCGATCATCTCGCGCACACTTTCAAGTTCCTCTTCCACTCTTTGCTTCAGGACAAGCCTTCTGCCGACACAACTGATAAGGATGGCAAGGTCAGGTTCTTCATCCCGCAGGCTTGTACATGACATTTCAGCAGCATCGTTGGCGCCTTCGATCAGACGATCGATATTTGCCTTCATCAGCCTTACATATTCACCCTGTGGAATATCCCCGGCAAAGACCATGCTGCCATCTGTTTCATTGACCGAAAGCACAGTCCTGACCAGGGCTGTATCGGAATTTTGTAACCTGAGACTGAGTGGAAACAACAGGGCCGCGGCAGGAAGGCCTTTTGCATGTTCACCCAGGTATTTCTTATACAATTCCAGAGCAGGCTGCCCGTCGAGTTCATAAAGGATGTTGCTTTTTGACCTGGTTACAAGCCGGTCGACGCCAAACGAGTCCCATCCCCCCATCGAACCATAACCGGTCTTCAGCTCCTTCCCGTAGAAACCGATAGCCAGGACTGTATTCCTCTCGCCTGCCTTGTCGTTGACAATAACAGTCTCCGTGAAATTGGCTTCATCCCCCGCCAGTCCTCCGGTTATTGGAACCCTGGTCATAAGCTTGTTGTTTAGCCCTTTCGTCAATTCACTGCCATTTATGTTCAACCCTTCCGAAAGGATCATGGCATGGACTAGGTCATGTCCGCTAAGCTGTCCGGCAAGTTTTTCACCGATTTCATAGCTTTGTTCCATGGTTTCAATGTGTTCGGCTACGATCCTGACGGTGGTTTTTTCAAACCAGACTGCAGTGCAAACGATCCTGTCACTATGAACCATTTCTCCGCAAATTTCTCCTGAGGTCGAGCAGCCAACTATCTTTGCTGCCGGATAAGAAGATCTTACTTTGTCGATATGTTCCTGTTTTTTCAGTAACTCCCTGCTGCCGAATAAAAATACCAGCTGAGCGCTGTTACCGATTTCTATGGGGCCTTTCTGAGTCCACTCTCCGTTGATGTTCAGAAGTAATTGTTCTGTTTTCATATGGATGTCGATTATTAGATGGGTTTATATCTGCAGATTCCCTATTGGGAAAACAATAAAAATAGTGAATATATTATTATCTCCAAATCTCAATTTTTTTATCATGGCTTTTTGTTAATTTAATGCCTACGCCGGATAAATTGACCAGTTTACTCAACAATCAGCATAATTGTTTGCTTTTGTCCGTTAGATTCAATAATTATCTGCCGGTATATAGACTGCCACCTTTCGGAAACCGCCGCATTGCCGGTTGACGGCTCGTTCGGGCGAGTATTTATATTGAAACTTTAAGAAAATGCGAAATATTTTCCTTTTGGTTTCAGTTATACCGAGTGGAACAGCGGCTATTAATTCGCAAACCTGTTCCGACTCGGTATAAAACTTTGGATGAGCCTTTGTGTCTCCGTGATTTAGTGGCAAAAAGGGCTTTTCGGAGTGGACTCAGAATATAAATTGAAAATGCCGAACCGACAATGCCGAATCGCGTAATCTTTTTGTCCGTGCTGGGCGATGCGCGTTCGTTAGGGCTTGCAGGCGATTAAAACCGTTTCTTAGAAAGACTTTACCTATTATCAAAGAAATTCAAGATGATTATACGATTATTGCGAATGGTATAAAAAACACTAACTTGTTTAATGATGACAAATCCTCTAATTGCTTTATCCCTGTTTTCAAGAGTTCCAATTTCCGGAAATTCACTTAGGATATCTATGAAGTCATAAACTTTTTTGACAAAAGCTTTTGTGACTTTTGTACTCCATTCTTTAGTTAGATAATCCAGGATCAAATCAAATTTTTCGTCTGTTCGTTTGGACCAAACAATTTCTAAAGCCATTTTTATACTTTTTCACCATTCCATTATGTTTGATGAGATTTTCTTCCTTATCACTTTCATTAAAAGCCATTAATAAATCATCTTGTTCTTCCTTTGAAAGTCTGGACCAAAGATTGCCTTCTTTTGAAATAGGCCTATTTCTCATTAATTCATAAAACTTAAGGAGAAGATTCTCATTTTCAATACTATCTATCAACTGATGAAAATTATTTTTAATTCAATAGTGGTCATATATACAATGGTTTCTACAAAGATAGGCATAATAAATATAGATTCCGCCCATAAGTCCTAACGTCCGCGTGTATGAGCCGTTGCGTTGCCAGAGGACTTTGTGGTCGAGTTAGCACAAGGTAATCGTGAGATTAAACGCCATCAGAAAGAAAAATCTGTTTATCGTTATCCGATTTTTCTTTTTTAGTCTCTGAATTTATTTCATCCCATTCCGCTGTAAACGGTAATTACAAATGCGGATTTTGGTAAATAAGAATGCAAGTAAATCTTGCATTGATATTTACCTTTTACACAAGTCTCCCTTAGCTTCATTACTTAATCTATATTTAGCCATCAAGTAAAGACTTTGATTGTTTTAAAAATTATTCTTTTGTTTCATCAGTAAATCCGTTAGCTTCAGATTTATTTAATTTTGCTCTAATTCAATCAGCTTGAACTTGTTGTTTTCGAGCCTATCTAATCAAATCATTAATAAGTTCACTGTCATATTCTATTGGCGGGGTCGTCTACTCGATCAGCGTTGGAAACAGGTGAAGCTGTCGGCACCCGGTAAGGTTTATCTTTTCCCGACAAAAAACCTATCCAGGGTATTCCGTGGTAAGTTCATGGAGGGTCTCAACAACCTGATGACTGTTGATTACGGCTTCAAAAAGGAGCTTTACAGAAGCAGTCGGGTCGTATACACCAAGGATCCCTTTGCCGGGCCGGAATCCGTGATTGAGTACCTGGGGCGATACACGCATAAAACGGCGATCTCTAACCATCGTATCCTGAAGGTTGATCTATATGGTGTCACTTTCCGCTGGCGTGATTACCGGGATAACCAACAGAAGGTCATGACGCTGGAGGGGGTTGAGTTTTTTCGCCGTTTCAGTCAGCATATCCTGAATAAAGGATTTGTGTGCATTCGCCATTTCGGTTTTCTTTCTGCAACCCAACGGCCGGTACTACACCAGCAACAACACAGCATGGGGGTAAGGGTTGAACGGTTTCTTCCCGGCAGAGGGCCACCCTTTGGCGATCTTCATCCGTCTATTCATGTTGCCCAACCTTAATATCCATGAACCCCAATAAATCCATGCTCCGGATCCGGTATGCCTTTGCCAATAAACTCTATAAATGTCTTCCCCGTCTTCCATTCATCCGGGTTTCGGTAAGAAATGGTTCCGTATCACGATACGATTTCAAAGAACAAAAACTAATTTATAGTGGACACTAATGATTTGCTATGTCTTTTTACTACGGTTAATAAACCACTATTTTTTTCGTAGCGATGTAATTTCCGTTTATTATTTTCAAGATCCCAAAACGGGTATTCAGGTTTTCGATATGTATGACCTCATTATGAATGCCGGCTTCCTGACGGTTATAAACTGTTTCCCATTGTTTTATGCCTGAAATATTATACAGTATAAATATGACCGGTGATGTATCATCTTTTACTTCGTAGGTTACCGAAATATTTTGATCTATAGCCGGATTGGGATAAACTTTGGCCGGTAAAATATAGAGTGATTTCTCATTTTGGCTAATGTTATTGTCAGCAAGAAAACCCCTGTTAACGATGGTGAATTTCCTGAATTCAGACCAAACAGGCAATCCTTCTTTACTTACTCCGGCTACGCGCCAGTAGTAAACACCCGGTTCCAGGCCAGTGACTTTGCTTGCCGGTTTTGTATTGAGTTCACCGGAGTAAACAATGGCCTTAAGCGAATTTGTAGGAGCATTTGAAATGATAAGTTTTGTACGCTGCAAACTATCTTTCCACCAGAAGTCAACCGCTTCGTCAACGTAAAAAACCTCCTCGGGTTCCGGTTGGATAAGATTTAGCAGTTCCGATGTTTTATCCTTTACCAGTTCAACAGTATAGGCAATATACCAGGGTTTAAATCCCCGAAGACGGGTTGTGTCCTGAAAATACCACCAATCCGGATTGTCGTCGGGAAGGAACAGAAAGCAATTAACAGTATAGCATTTCTGCGAAATTGCACTTGAAGCGCCATGTGTCAGGTTGGACATATCAAATTCTATCTCTTGTGTAAATTTGGTGGTAGTTTTGCTTGAACGAGTATAATCATAATCAAAGCCGGCGATAACCTGGAAACTGAATATGTGCGGTATTTCGACACCGACTCCAAGATCGAGTTTACAACCTTTGGTAACTGTCTGCTCACTGGATTGTTCTTTTTCCTCAACCAATGCACTTGAACCTCCGCCATCGGTTGAGGTATACGCTATGTAAGCATTGCGATCCAAATCGTTTTGAAAAGCATGATATCCAATGGTTGTATCATTCGTAATATCGGTGCGCGCCGTCCAGTCGTCCATCGTTGGTGCGTTGGGTTCTGAAACATAGTGTGGTGCGCTGCCGATGGGAACAAATTCGGGAATGAGTTGATAATCCGTAGTAATAAAGGCATAATCAATCCGGTCCATTACCGGGTGATGCAAATTGTTATCGGAATAATCGTATGTGGAGTAGGCAAACCGTTTTATGGTTGGAACAAGCCAGTACCAGACAGCTTTATCCTGGTTATCTTCGGTAAGGGGCATCAGAATAGTATGTATTGCTTTTTTTGAACTGGTCAGGGTATTCACGTTCTCGTTTGTCTGTGCGTATTTTGCAGAGCCATCAATTTTGATGTGTAAGGGCACAGCCGGAAGCGGGATTGAACCCTCACCTTTGAAACCTAAACTCCAACTGATCTCTGTCTTTGTGCTGATTTCGGTGGTGGATGTATATTCGAGTTTCCACTTCAGCTCTGTCGGAGCTGTTTCCCCTACTTCGTAGTGAATGGAATCCCAGGCATGCCAGTTGAGTGCACAGGGTGGCGGCCCGTCGAATATTCCGATCAGCGTCCAGGTATTTTTCCATTGGTCATCAGAATAATCTGCCATGTTTGACTCTACCGGCGGATCATTGTGATTGATCACATAAAAGTCAGAAGGAAAGATACTATAGTTGGTTTCATTGCTTTTATCACAATTCACCAGGATGTTTTGTTTTTGAAATCCGTCGCTTCCACTCATGAAAGTTGAATAATCTCCCGGCACATAGTTTTCAACAATACTGATCAGGGCATCATCACCGGTGGCAGCGTAGTAATCATCGCTCGTCAGATTTACGTAAAACATAGATGCGTTTACTGTAAAATCGTTTTCATTTGCCTTTATTTCTCCGTAAATAATAGGGCATCTCTTGAAAAATTGCTTCGATTTGTCATCTTTATACTCTTCATCTTTTGTCGAAAACATGGAAATATAGGCAGTACCGTTCGTATTTTCGGGCTGAGTGGTTCCATTTGATTGTGACCGCCCGGTAACCAGCCTCATAGCCTTACCTTTAAAAACATCATCCAACATATATGTGATACTCATATCCTGAAAAGTATAGGAGATAATATGAAAATAGCCGGTTTCCGGATCTTTTAAGGCAGCATAGGCCTGAGGTTCCGTTTTATCGGGCGGAACCATCATTACTGCAGACACCACAGCTGCATCATCGCTGTTAATTGGATATTCAAGTCGTTTGTTAAAATGCAGGTTATGGTCGGTTGTTGAAAAAGTATAGGATTCGGCATATCTACGGGTAAATAAGATCACATCATAACCCGAGCAGACTGCAGTAAAATACCGGTCGTACAAATTGTTGTTGTGAAGATCCACAATGTCAAGTTGGTTGGTTGAAATCCTGTAACGATACATCTGGTTCTTTTCGTCCTTGTTGTTTTGTACCACTACAAACAGATAATCATCTACACCGAAAAAAGCGCTGTTCATGTCGATGTCTTTCTCGAAATACAAATTATCTGAAAAATTTTGATCCTTATTCACCAATTTGATGGTTGTATCAACTTTTCCCTGGTAATCAAACCGCACTTCATAAAAATAAAGGTCTTTCGATTTGTTGTTATATGTTTTGTTGTAGTACATATAGCTTTTACCATTGAAATTGGCGTATTCCTGAAAGTATTTATGGTTGTCGTGGGCGCGGATATAATGATCGTCGTCATGGTAAAACCATAATGGACTGTTGGCATAAGATTGTGCGAGGGCTACAATGGGTAATGAGCCGAAATAAAAGACGCAGGTTCCGAGAATCAGTTTAATGATCGTTTTCATATTCTGATGCTTTAGGTTAGTTAAAATAGTATGGCAAATGAAGTTTGACCGTGGAATCCAATTCCGATTTCAGCCTTAGCTTTCCACAAAAGCTTTTCTGCAATAAGCCAGTCGAATCCTGCTACTGCATAGATGTTTGACTCCCCTTTGAAGTCAACTTTTATTTCATCACCGAAAGTTTGATAGACGGTGCTTTTGGTGATCTTCAGATTCTGTTTGTTGTAATAGGCGCCAAATCCTGCACCTGCGTATACGCTCAAGTTTCCAAATGAATAACCCCCCGTAAGGTTGCCCTTGGGATAATAAAATTTCGATTGGATATGATACTTTGTGTCGTAACACCCTTCC
>Ga0247841_10012609_pt1 | contig 10983 bp, 7 predicted proteins | sample LaCruzMarch2015__2_FD_192410 | JGI IMG/M metagenome (GOLD analysis project Ga0247841, IMG submission 192410) | Freshwater microbial communities from meromictic Lake La Cruz, Castile-La Mancha, Spain - LaCruzMarch2015_18m | ecosystem: Environmental > Aquatic > Freshwater > Lake | place: Spain...
AGTAAAATTTATGATAATAAGGGAACGTTACATAAGGCAAATCTCACCTTTCATTGGGAAACCATTAATCAAGGTTATAACTGGGATACGTCGCTGCGGGAAAAGCACTTTTCTCAAAATGATTGCTCAATCATTGACTGAAAGCGGCGTAATGCCCGGAAATATTATCCTGATCAACAAAGACTCCCTTGAGTTTGATTTCATCAAAAATTACCTGGATTTGAACAACTATGTTAAACACAGGATTAAAGATTTAACAGGAAAAATATATTTATTTATTGATGAAATCCAGGAAATTGATGGATGGGAAAAAGCTGTTTCCGGATTTCTTGCAGATAAGACAGCTGATCTATTCATTACTGGTTCAAATTCAAGATTATTATCTTCAGAATTAGCAACATACATATCCGGCAGGTACGTTGAATTCAAAATATACCCTCTCACTTTTTCGGAATTTTTAAAATTCAGGGAAGGGAAAGATACCGGCAATCTTGACCAGGAATTCGGGTTATTCTTGAAATATGGCGGATTCCCCGGCATTCATCACATGGAATATGATGATGAAGTTATAGAGCAATATATATCATCATTATATAACACCATATTACTTAAGGATGTAGTGGCCAAAAACGGGATACGGGATGTTGCTTTACTGGAGAAGATTGCAAAGTTTACCGCAGATAATTGTGGTAATATTACCTCCTCCAAAAAGATTGCTGATTTTTTAAAAGGACAGAAGAGCGGTGGTTCGGTTGATACAGTTCAGAATTACCTTGCCATGCTTACCGGCGCGTTTATCTTCCATAAAGTTAACCGCTTCGATATAAAGGGGAAAAAACATTTAGAGATCCATGAGAAATATTATTCGGGAGATATTGGATTAAAGCATGTTCTGCTTGGATATAAGACAGGAGATATAAGTGGTCATCTTGAGAATATTGTTTTTCTCGAACTTCTGAGCAGAGGTTTCAAAGTTGAAATCGGCAAATACAATGAACTGGAGATAGATTTCATTGCCACAAAAGGTATTGAACGGATTTATATTCAGGTTGCTTATCTGCTGCCTGATCAAAAGACAACAGAAAGGGAATACCGTGCACTTGAGAAAATAAATGACAATTATCCAAAGTTGGTTTTGTCGATGGATAAATATCTTAACGAGAACAAGGCAGGGATTCAATGGAAGAACCTGGTTGAGTTTTTGACCAGCAACTCATAATCAGTGAAGAGTGAATAGTGAACTGGAAACTGGAAATCATCTTTCACTCCTCCGGATTGAAGCATCAAATCGCCAAATCGTCCAATCGCCAAATCGCCAAATCGTCCAATCGTTAAATCGTTAAATCTTTCCGCGTTCCCTCAACCAACCCCGGCATTAACTAAATACTTCCCGGCGCTCCCTCATTTGAGTCATAGCTGCTGCCGGCGGATTGTAATTTTACTTTCAAATGAACCAACCTCCTGTCGAGGGTGTATCAAAAGTAAGATTTCACGCAAAGAACGCAAAAGAATGGCGCAAAGAACGCGAATTAAAATACTGTAAATTAATCTTTGCGGTTTTTGCGTTTAAGCTTTGCGGCCTTTGCGTGAACCAAAAAGCCAGTTTTGATACATCCTCGAATAAGGGGAAGGGTTAATGGAATCAGGAATTTAAAAACATGCGGTATGAAAAACCTTATCATTTTGTCGCTTGTGATGCTAGTATACAGCAGTGCAACACCTCAATGGGTACCCCAATATTCGGGCACTTCAAAAACACTTTGGTCAGTTTATTTCACAGATGAAAATACAGGCTGTGCTGTTGGCGATTCAGGAACAATAATCAAAACAACCGATGGGGGAGAAAATTGGACAAGCATACCGTCATGGACATCAAAGACATTGTTATCAGTATATTTTACTTCCATGGATACCGGTTACATTGTTGGTGACAGTGGTATAATACTAAAGACTATAAACGGAGGATCTAACTGGCAGTCCCAATCTTCTGGAACTTTAAATTATTTAAAATCCATACATATTCCAGCAAGAGATACCGGATATGCTATCGGTGGAAATACCATTCTGAAAACCGTAAATGGAGGGTTAAACTGGTTGATGCTGGATATAGGGAATCCCTTATATTTTGGAAATTCCGTTTTCTTTACAGATGTTGATACAGGTTATATAGCAGGTTGCCGGAGAGTTGGTTGGGATTGCAGAGCTATTATTTTAAAAACCACAAATGGGGGTGCAGATTGGTCTGTTTGTCATGAAAGAGAATATGCAAGTAGTTTCAACCGCATATATTTTACAGATACAATCACAGGATATGTCTTAGGAACCAGTAATCAATTCGGACTAAGTTCACCTATGTCACTTAAAACAATTAATGCTGGAACGGATTGGTCAGAATATTTTAATATAGGAGGAATCTGGCCATATGCAATGCATTTTCCAAGTGCAGATACCGGGTATATCGTCGGAGAAGACTGGGGGATTGTGGTTGGTGAATATAATATTTCAAAAACGACTGACGGAGGAGCTGAGGCAGTGCCTCAATTTATAGATACGGAAAATAATTTTTATTCGGTTTATTTTACAGATATTGATACAGGTTATATTGTTGGAGAAAATGGTATTATCTATAAAACAATGAATGGAGGTGGAAATCCGGTTAGGATAATAAATCCGATTGTTGACAGTTCCCAGTTCCCAGTTCGCAGTTATCCGAATCCCACCAATGGAATGGTCGATTTTCGATGGTCGATGGCCGATGGTCGATGGGTTTCGTTGAAAATTTATGATGTGCAGGGAAGGGAAGTGGCTGTGGTTGTGGATGAAAAAATGCCCGCTGGCGAGCATATGGTCCAGTGCGATGCAAGGAAACTGCCGGCAGGCATTTACTTCTATCGAATATCGACCATCGACCATCGACAATCGGTAATGGGGAAGCTGGTGAAGTATTAAGTTGGACAGTTGGCAGTTGGCAGTTGGACAGTTAAAAACAACCTAATGACAACCTAATGACAACCTAATGACAACCTAATGACAACCTAATGACAACCTAATGACAACCTAATGACAACCTAATAACCAATGACTAATGACCTCCATACTCTGCGGGCGCTGATCATCGACGACGAAGCCCACATGCGTGATACCCTGGATAAATTTCTGAAAAGGTATTGCCCGGAAGTCAAGCTTGTGGGCGAAGCGTCAGGGGTAAAAAGCGGGATAAAAGCTATCCATGAATTCAATCCTGACCTCGTCCTTCTTGACATAAATATGGATGACGGAACTGGCTTTGATTTGCTGCATGCTTTCAGAGATTTAAATTTCAAAGTGATATTTATTTCCGCATTTGATAAGGAAACAATCCTGGCATTTAATCTGAGTGGACTGGAATATCTGGCCAAGCCCATCAGCCCGGCAGCACTTTCCGAAACAATAAAACGCGCGATGATGACGGATATGAAAGATCTTGCCGTACAACTGGAAGCGTTGGAAGGGAATTTAACGAAAGTTGACAGTTGACAGCTGGCAGTTCCCAGTTGTAGGGGTCACCGGCCAGCGAACCCATAACTACCTCATGACAACCTAATGACCACTTAATGACATACCTCCTGAACTCTGGAACCTTGAAAACCTGAAACCCTGAAACCCTGAAACCCTGGAACCCTGGAACCCTGGAACTTTGGAACCCTGGAACCCTGGAACCCTTGAACAGCTAATCACAGCGCCATCAACGAATTAATATTCCCTGAAGCGCGGAATGCACGGCAGGTGATAGAATATTCCGGATAAGCATCGAGGAAAGTGTTGTACCTTTTAGAATTAAAATTCTCTTCATCAAATTTAATTTCTATGGCTGATCCAGGACAGGAGGCAGGGTTTATAATAAAATCTATTTCATGGCCATCTGCTGTTCGCCAACAGCGGATCATATCATTACCGAATAATTGCCTTAAACGGATATAAGCATAATTTTCAATCAGCATTCCTTTATCAATACGCTGTTCAATCGGATTGAACTGGCCAAGCAAAACATTACGCAGCCCGCAGTCGTGAAAATATACTTTAGGCATCTTGATCAATTCCTTTCTGACATTGCTATAAAAGGGACGTACCAATTGAATATGAAAACATTTTTGAAGGATATACAGGTAATTTTCAACTGCAGTGACAGATAATCTAAGTGTTTTCGACAGTTCATTGACATTAACCAGCGATCCGGTTTGCTGCGCCAGGATCATCATGAGGCGGTAAAATTTTTCCTGGTCCTGGATATTCGACTCTGCAATATCTCTTTTAAGGTAAGAATTCATTAATTCCTTCAGCCTCTCCATTTTTCTTTCTGGTGAATCTGCCAGTACAACGGCTGGATATCCGCCATAAGTAAGATATTCGATGAAAAAGGACTCCAATTCTTTACGTCTGGATGAAATGTAATCATTATTAGTCCTGATCCGGCGTAATTCCTCCTGCAATTCACCTGTACCGGTACGAAACATTAAAAATTCGTCAAAATCAAGTGTATACAGCTCGAAGAGATGTTTTCTGCCAGCCATTGAATCTTTAAACTTCCGGTCAATATAAAAAGCACTGCTTCCGGTGGCGATAACTTTAAGCCGGGATTGGTATTTATCATAAAGAAGCTTAAGAAAGTTTGAGGGATTGTCAAGGTACTGAACCTCATCAAGCAGAACAAACTGCTTCTTTTCGGAAGATCTTATAACAAAATCAAATAGGTTTTCAGGATGTTGATTAAGACGGGAAAGTATTGAATGGTCTTCCAGCGTTAGAAAATAAAATTCTTCTTCCCTTTCTTTTAATTTTTCCGAAAGCTGGTTAAGCAATGTGGTTTTTCCGCTTTGCCTTGGGCCAGATATAATCGTAAACTCCTTGTCATCAAGATGATCAATGAGATCCGCCAGTAAATTCCTTTCAAGCATTGCCATATTTTTTGAATTTCCACAAAGATAATATTATTTTAGAATATGATTATTATCCGATATTTTTCATTCAATAAGTTATTTTTATCTTATTTTTAACAGCACCCAACTAATGACCGCCTATGTATTCGGTATGCTATTTTCGAGTACCTTTGCACCCGCAAATTCTGAATAGAAATCCAATCCATGCAAAACACCAAGAATATCGCGATCATCGCGCATGTCGACCACGGAAAAACTACGCTGGTCGACAGAATCCTTTACCAGGTCCATCTTTTCCGTGATAATGAAGACATGGGCGACCTGATCCTCGACAGTAACGACCTGGAAAGGGAAAGAGGGATCACGATATTAGCCAAGAATGTTTCCGTAAGATATAAAGGTTACAAGATCAATATAATCGATACGCCGGGCCACTCCGATTTCGGCGGGGAAGTCGAACGGGTGTTGAACATGGCTGATGGCTGCCTGGTTCTCGTGGATGCGTTCGAAGGGCCCATGCCGCAAACCCGCTTTGTGCTTCAAAAGGCATTGGAACTGGGACTCAAGCCGATTGTGGTTATTAATAAAGTAGATAAGCCCAATTGCCAGCCCGACCTGGTGCATGAAGCCGTTTTCGACCTGATGTTCAACCTTGAAGCTAATGAAGACCAGCTGAATTTCCCAACGGTTTATGGGTCTTCCAAACAGGGCTGGATGTCAGCCGATTGGAAGCAACCGACGACAGATGTCACTTACCTCCTGGATGTAATCATCAATAATATTCCGGATTCTGTTTTCGAGGAAGGAACACTTCAGATGCAGATCACTTCCATTGATTATTCTTCATACGTCGGAAGGATCGCAGTAGGCCGCATCCATCGCGGCACGCTGAGAGCCGGTATGCCGGTCTCGCTCGTCAAACGAGATGGAACGATCCAGAAATCCCAGCTTAAAGAAGTTTATGTTTTTGAAGGATTGGGCAAAGAAAAAACCAAGCTTGATGTACCCGCCGGTGAAATTTGCGCCGTGATGGGCATTGAAGATTTTGATATCGGCGATACGATTGCCGATGCGGAAAACCCGCAAGGTCTTATCCCTATTAAAGTCGATGAACCCACGATGAGCATGTTGTTCACCATCAACAATTCGCCATTCTTTGGGAAAGACGGTAAATTCGTCACTTCGCGCCACCTGCGTGACCGTTTGTTCCGGGAAACCGAAAAGAACCTTGCCTTACGCGTCGCAGAAACAGGATCGCCCGATTCATACATGGTATTCGGCCGCGGTATTCTCCACCTTTCTATTCTTGTCGAAACCATGCGAAGGGAAGGATTTGAATTCCAGCTCGGCCAGCCCCAGGTGATCCTTAAAACCGTCGACGGGATTAAATGTGAACCAATTGAATACCTCACTGTGCATGTCCCTGAAGCCTTTTCCGGGAAGGTTATCGATATTGTCACGGGAAGAAAAGGAGAAATATTAAACATCCAGACCAAAGGCGACCGGATCGTCCTTGAATTCAACATCCCGGCCCGTTCTATTATCGGGCTTCGAAATACCATACTTACCAGCACCGAAGGAGAAGCCATCATTGCCCATAGATACAAAGGCTACGAGCCCTGGAAGGGCGACCTGGCAGTGAAACGCAACGGCGCCCTGATCTCGATGGAAACCGGGCTGGCCATCGCTTACGCCATTGATAAGCTGCAGGACCGTGGATCCTTTTTCGTTGATTCTAATGATCCCGTTTATCGCGGCCAGGTGATCGGTGAACATATCCGCCCCGACGACCTGGTGATCAATGTCTGCAAAACCAAGAAACTGACTAATATGCGGGCTGCCAGCGCCGATGATAAAACCTCCATCACCCCGCCGATCAAATTCTCCCTTGAAGAAGCCATGGAATATATCCGCAACGATGAATATGTGGAAGTGACGCCCAAATCCATCCGCATCCGTAAGATCATCCTGGATGAACTCGATAGAAAAAGAAAGAAGATCTGGGCAATACAGGACGGGCCGGCGTTATAGACCCTTAACCGACGGCTTTAGTCGTTGGAGCACAATGCCAGGATTTTCTTCCGACGGGTAAATCCGTCGGTTCAACAGCCCCCATCCCGGCCTTCCTCCGCCAGGGGGAAGGAGAAATCGGAACCAACGGATTTACCCGTTGGAGCACCAAGCTCTTTGTGCGCCTTTGTGAAATCCTTTGTGCGACTTTGTGGTTAAATTAAACTTTGTTTAACTTTATACCATAAATCAGCAAGTTAATGCCCGGCTCTAAACCTATCTCAAAGCGACAATTCCTGAAAAATTCTTTTCTCGGGGGGTGTGGTGTTTGTCTTTTTGCTTCAGGTTTGGCCGAGGGGTCTTTCGGGAATGATAAATTATCGGGAATAGCCAGCGAAATCCCATTACCTCAGGATGACGGCCCGTGGAAATGGAGCACCGAAGCGCTCTATTTCATTGATACACCGAATGGGATTAAATGCAAACTCTGCCCGCGGAAGTGCGAAATTGAAGTGGGTAAGGCCGGCAGTTGCCGAACCAATGTCAATTACAATGGAAAGCTGTATTCGATAAGCTACGGTAATCCCTGCGCAGTTAATATCGATCCCATCGAAAAAAAACCCTTTTTTCATTATCTCCCCGGAACCCTTACCTATTCAATCGCCACGGCCGGCTGCAACCTGGCCTGCCTGAACTGCCAGAACTGGGAAATTTCACAGGCAAGTCCCAAAGATACCCGCAACTACGACCTGATGCCCGATGCGGTTGTGGCTGAAGCAAAAAAAGCGAACTGCAAAGCTATCGCGTATACTTATTCCGACCCGGTGGCATTCTATGAATACACACTCGATACTTCCATCCTGGCAAAACAAAATGGAATAAAAAACCTGATGATTTCGGCCGGTTACATCAACCCTGACCCGATGCACCGGCTGAGTAAATACCTGGATGCAGCCCGGATCGACCTTAAAAGTTTTAGTGATGAAATCTATGAGATGCTGAATGCAGGCTCACTTCAGCCGGTTCTGGATACGCTTAAGATTTTGAAAGAAGAAGGGGTTTGGCTGGAGATCATCAACCTGGTTATCCCAACCTGGACCGATGATTTCGATATGATCAAAAAAATGTGCGACTGGCTTGCAGAAAATGACCTCAACATGTTTCCCCTGCATTTCAGCAGGTTTCAACCTCAGTACAAACTTACCAATCTTCCGGCAACCCCGGTAGCTTCTCTTGAAAAAGCACGGCAAATTGCACTGAACGCCGGGATTAAATACGCGTACATAGGCAATGTCCCCGGCCATGAAGGTGAAAACACTTTCTGTCCGAAATGTAAAAAAATGATAATCGAAAGAAAAGGGTTCACCATCTTACAAAACAATATCATCAACTCGAAATGCAGCTATTGCCAGGAGCTTATCGATGGGGTTTGGAGTTGAGGTTTCCAGCCCCCTCCCTTCAGAGGGTGCATCTTAAGTCCTCTGCGAAACTTTGCGTAAACTCTGCGTAAACTCTGCGAAACTAAATGTAAGCTGTTACGCAGAGTTTCGCAAAGAAGACGCAAAGTTACGCAGAGTTGGTTCTCTAAATATTCTAACTTTGCAAAAACTTAATCAAACAGACTGGAGATACTGGCAGGCGAATGAAAAAGCATAAGATCTGTTTCATATACAATCCGATTTCAGGCGTACGCAAACTTAAAGGATTTGATGACCTGATCAGGCAAAATATTGACCTGGACCGCTTTGATTACGTCGTTCGCGAAACCGTAAGCCCGAAAGACGCAATGAGATTGTCGTCAGCCGCCGTGCAGGATAATTTCGATATCGTTGTGGCCATGGGCGGTGACGGCACGATCAACGAAGTCGTTCAGGGAATGGGAAATTCACATCTGATGCTTGGAATCATTCCGATAGGTTCAGGAAACGGACTTGCAAGACACCTTGAAATCCCCCTGGAACCCGAAAAAGCTTTGAAACTCATCAATAACCTGAATATAAGAACCATTGATATCGCTTCTATCAATGGTTATCCTTTTGCCAGTATAGCAGGGCTGGGTTTCGATGCGAGAGTAGCCAATGAATACCGGAAACTCAAAAAAAGAGGGTTTTATGGCTACTCCAGGGTAGTAATGAAGGAATTTTTTCGTTATCGCGAAAGGGAATATACGCTGACATTCAATAATCAAAAAATCACACGCCGCGCGCTCCTGTTGTCGATCGCCAATTCCAACCAGTTCGGTTACAATACGATCATTGCTCCAAAGGCAGAGCCCGATGATGGACTTCTTGATATTGTAATTATGAAAAAATTTCCTATCGGTGAAATTCCCAGGATGATCGGTCTCTTATTCACCGGTAAGATTGATCAGTCTTCTTATATCGAATCCTTTAAGGCGACAGAGATTTTTATTGTCAGGAGAAGGGGAAAACGTGTGAATATCGATGGTGAAGCCATTAAAATGGGCAGGGAATTATTCATCCGTATCCAGCCCTCCGCCATTAAAGTGATCGTTTAAAGTGCTAAATCTTATCTGTTACTTGATTCACAATAAAAAAAGCTATATTATTGCCTGCGATAGTATCAACATTATTAAAGATTTCAATCATGAGCCAGAAAATCCTTCTTGAAACCATCGGAACAATTGAAAAGAAAGAAATGCTAGGCCCTGTCGGCTATAAAGAACTTGTGCTGGAAGCTTTTCATCCTTTTCCGGGCTATCATGGCACGACCGTTCCGGATAATGATAAGCCGAATTCGCTCTTTGCCATTACCCGTTCTAAATATACAGAAGAAAAGATCATCCGGGCGACCCATAAAATAAAAAGCGACCATAATTTTACGTTTGATGGTACTCCGGGCATGGTTACTCTTTATAACATGCAAAATCCTTGCATCCGGTTTAAACATCTGACCAGCTACGAAGAAGTGCCTGCCATTTTAAAAGCTTATGAAGATGAGGGGATTGAATTTATGAGCAACAGAAAAATTGAGCCATATACCGGTATTATTAAAGTAAAAAAGTATTTCCTGGTGGAAGTCATTTCAGATATTCTTTTCAAAGATGCCGAGGATCCCAACATACATTATTTCAGTATTCCGACTCAATTACGTTTTAACCAGTTTGAGAAGATTACTGCCGACCTGAAACATAACCTGGAAGATCCCAAGTTCGATGCCGCGCTGGGAACTATCTTCCGGAAATCAGGGTTGGTTGATATAATCAGGATCTATGATGATAAATGCAGCCCCGACAGGCTTAATCTGATCCGGATGAAATATTTACAGGCAATAAATAATCTTATCAAATAGATTCTGATTTAGTATGATTAAAAATATCGAAATAAATAAAGACATTTTCGAATCGATCACCAGATACCTGAAGGATTGGCTTATTAATTCAGGCATTTCCGAACATATCGCCAAAATAATTTCAGATTATTCAGGATTCCTGCTGGTGATTGTTTTTGCCTTAATTATTTTCTGCTTTGCTAAAATAATCCTTGTCAGATGGGTACATAGGATAGCAGTCAGGTCTTCGTCCAACTGGGATGATTCCTTTGTCGAGCGAAAAGTATTTAAAAGACTTGCTTACCTGGTCCCTGCCCTGATCATTCATGCATCTACCCAATATGTCATTCCGGATTATCCCATGACGATGGCTGTGGTACTGACCCTGATCAATCTGTATATCGTCACTGTTGTCGTTATCGTGATCTCTTCCGTGCTTGATGCTTCACATGATATTTATAACAGCTATGAGATCTCGAAGACCCGGCCAATCAAAGGATTTATCCAGGTGGGAAAGATCTTTCTTTATGTCGTCTATGCCATCATCATAATCACAGTCTTATTTCTGAGGACAAAAGGATTTGGCTGGCTGGCCGGACTGGGTGCTTTCTCGGCGGTGTTGCTCCTGGTTTTTAAAGATCCCATCCTCGGCTTCGCCGGCGGTATTCAACTGGCAACCAACGATATGCTTCGCATAGGCGACTGGATCGAAATGCCCAAATATAATGCAGATGGTACTGTGGTCGATATTGCCATCACAACAGTG
>Ga0247841_10012610_pt1 | contig 10983 bp, 16 predicted proteins | sample LaCruzMarch2015__2_FD_192410 | JGI IMG/M metagenome (GOLD analysis project Ga0247841, IMG submission 192410) | Freshwater microbial communities from meromictic Lake La Cruz, Castile-La Mancha, Spain - LaCruzMarch2015_18m | ecosystem: Environmental > Aquatic > Freshwater > Lake | place: Spain...
ACCGACAGCCTTTTCGCAGCAATGGTAAGTACCTTGAAACCAATGTGTGCTGCTGCCTGGAAAGCCAGATCGCAGCGCCCTGCAAACGTAGTTCCGCTATTTAGGAAAAAGTGAGGAAACATGGCCGGCAAATATGACCACATAGACTTTAAACCACCGAAGAGCGTTGCTGATGCGGCGGCTCGCGGTCTGGAGCTGCGCCAAAAGGCAAAGAAGAGCCACAAGGGCGGACTAACCACCGGTCAAGCGAAAAAAGAGGGCGTCGGGTCGGGCGTTCAGCGCGCAGTGAATCTAAAGAATCGCGATACCTTGAGCCCAGAAACCGTACGCAGGATGCTGCGGTTTTTCATGAGGCATGCGAAGAACATCAAGGTGGACCCGGGCAAGACACCTCAGACTGATCGCGGCTACATTGCTGGAGCCGTTTGGGGCGGTCAACCCGGCTACGCCTGGGCCCGCAAGATAGTGCGCCAGATGGACGCCGCGGACGAGAAGGCCAAGAAAAAGAAGAAAAAGGCACGGGCCGCTCTTATTCCGATCTTTGAACAGATCGTGCGCACTGCAGGAGTAGTCGAAGAGGCACTCGATGGCATCCGCCCGGCCGAGCTTGTAATACTAGCAGGCATTTTTGACGCCGCCGGTCTGTACTCAGAGGCAGATGCACTGGATGCAATGCTGCAGAAGATTGCAAATGATGGCACAGATGAGGGCGATCCAGTTACTGATGACCCTACGGACGAAGGCGATCCGGTTGATGACGAACATTATAGAGATTACTCTGAAGAAGGGATGGCTGAAATTGGGGCAGAATCAGATTTTCGGCAGGCGTCTGCAGAAGAGATGGCAGATGACATGGTGCGCGAGCTTGAGCACAGCGACATGATTGCATCTGCTAGCCATGAACCAAGTGAATCTGTTGTGGCAATTGGAATAGAAAAACCTATTAGGATAAAAATCTCACGAAACAAGAGCATCGTGATAATTGACAGGGATGGCGTCGAGCATGCCGCACGCGATGGATTTGGCGAGTTGTTTTACAATCAGTATGGCCCTGGTCTAATGGGGCTTATTGAAGACTTTATATAACAAATATTGAAAATCGAATACCTGTTACCACACCTGGTCTGCGGAGGCAGTAAGTACGGCTTGCTGCAGCCAGTTGGATTGGTCTACCTGAACTCTTCTCATGATATAATCGAAATATGGCTGCTAAATCGGCTAGGGATAATATCTACGAAGGATGAGCGAATAACATTGAACGATGCGCTGCATACTACGTACCGAGCAGAGCATAGACCCGAGATAATTCGTGCAAGTGATTGCAGAGTGCGCCTGGCGAGGCACCTCGATAGAAACTCGGATTTGTTTGACGTATTCTCGACAGAGCAGATACACATATTCCGTAGCTTGATGGAGCTGAAATGAAACTCGAAGAGGCTCGCTACCAGTATGTCGTATTGTCTGATAACAAGATCGGCATAGAAGATATTGCTACTGGAATAGTTGCCGAGATGGCCGATTACTATTTGCCATCGGATATCTTGCATATCAGCCTAAGTGGACAGTATCGCAGTACAGGAATAGCCAGTCTCCCAGCTATCAGTGCTGCTAGGATGTCTGCGCTATTTCAGCGAACGATCACTGCAATATACATGGAAATTTTTTGAAGCTATCTACACTAGGCATCCGATTCATTGTTGATGACGAGGAGGTTGTGGCACCATCGCGGCATCGACCGACTACGCTTATCCTTAATGGAAGAGCGCTCTGGATCCTGTCGTGCTGCTCATGGGGATTCCACCTTGCTCCAGATGACGATGCCGTGCTGATAAACCTAACAGCAAACCCCTCGATAATATACAGCCGCAAAGATCTTGCACTCATTATCGTAGACAGCCCGGGGTTCGCGGATGCGCCTGCGACAGTCAAGATACAAAAAGTGCGAGACGCAATCGCGGCCCGCACCTCGAAAGAATTATCTGACTTTGCCGTAGGCGCAATCAACTGGTGGCTAGATCAAGCTCTGGAGAATGACAGCCAGTCGCCCTGACGGTCGTTCTTGTAGCGCACAATCGTCCAGCCAGCAGCCTCATACTGAGTGATAAACGCCAGCAGTACCTTCTCCTCGTAATCGAATAGGGGAGCTATTACAGCGTGCCGCACATCCACCTGGCGACCGTCAGCAAAGAAATTGGCGAGGTGCAGGTCGACTTCGGCCTGAACCTCTGCAATAACTCCTAGCTGCTCGTCAGTTAACTCTAGAACTTCATCTGGTGTTGCTGGCATGCCGCCTCCTGTCAGATCTCAATGCTCGGCTTTCCTTGTACTGGCAATTGAACAAACCAGTGGAATTTATCACCAATATGATCTATTGCATAGATAGGTTCCTCGCGTACAAGCTTCCAGCCGTCCCCGAGATCCGCTGCCATACTGATAATCTCCATCCGGCTGATCGCCTTGCCGCTCATAGAAACCTCTACGACATAGAACGAACGCCCCAGGCTGGGCATGAGCAGCTCGCAAGAAGCGTTGCGGACAGACACTTCCGCGCCAGGGAATACCCGAGAAATACCGACCCGGATCTCCGCGGCGTGATCCTCTGCCAGTTGACAGTATTGCTGCTTAGAGGCCGCTAGCTTTGCCTCTAGTGCGGCCTCTTCGGATGGCGGCAGGGTGGCACATGCCGTGAGCAAACCAAGAAAAGCCACAAGTACAAAACGTTTCATATCTACCTCTTACTGCAGTTGCGAGCACTGAGTAACTCGGACTTGAGTGATATAGAAAAAAAGAAAACGAGCCGAGAACCTGTCCCGACTCGCTAACAAACCACTACCGCGGATGTGGCTCCTTATATTGCATTTTAATTACTGGCAGGCCTCACACTCGCCCTTGCTGGCCTGTACGCCTGCCTGGGTATAGATGTAGTACAAGCCTAGAATATCCGGGTCCTGGAACGCTGCCTTGTGGCATTCAGAAATCCAGGCCGGGTCCTCGTCTGCTGCAAAGAACAGATTTAGGCTCTGCCACTGATCGATATACTTAGCACGAGCAGCTGCCATGCGCAGTACCGTTTTCTGGTTGATTTCAAAAGCAGTCTTAAAAACTGCCTTTTCTTCATCGCTTAGCCAAGTGACGTGCTGGACCGAACCCTGCTTATCAACCAGGTCGTTGATCACTTCGTCCGTATATACTCCGCGCTCCTTCATTAGATTTAGGAGCGGTACTACGATGCGATCTACTTCGCCAGCCGCAGAGGTTTGCGTATAAGTCATAGCCGGGTCAGGGGAAATGCCTTCTGAAACGCCGCCCATCAAAAGTGCTGTGGACTTGGTAGGAGGAAGTGCGATATTGTGGGTGTTGCGCACACCATGCCCTACACACCACTCCGGTTCGCCCAGTGCCTGAGCCATCCATGCAGACGCGCGCTTGGACCCTTCAAAAATATGCTTGAAGATCTCAATATTCTTGAAGTGAGCATCAAGGCTTTCGTAAGCTAGGTTGTTATTCTGGAGATAGGTGTGGAAGCCGCAGACGCCCAGGCCCAGGGCTCGACCGGCGCGAGTAAATGCAACAGCCTTGTGCAGCATTGGCTCATGCTCGGCCTTCTCAAGGAACTCAGAAATCACGCAATCCAGGAATACAGTGGCCCAAAAGACAGCATCAGTGTCTTTCCACGTATCATAGTGTACAAGATTCATATTGGAGAGGACGCACGTATATGTGTACTCCTTGCTGGAGTGCAGTATGATCTCATTACAGAGCTGAGGAGACTTGATATCCAAGCCGCGCTCAACGTACATTGGTGGGCGCTTTGCGTTTGCCTTATCAGGAAAGAAGAAGTAACCGCGCCCAGTAACCATCTTCATTTTCATGGCCTTCTGGTAACGGCGAACGGCTTCTGGATCACCAGCATCAAGCTTTTCAATAAAGGCGGAACTGACGTTCCAGCCGACGTTGCAATCGTCGACTTCGGCCATTACGAAGTCCGCAAGCTCGTCAAAGTCGCCGTGGTCAATAGGTAGGTAGCCTGCCCACGCACCTCGGCGGGTGCCCTGGCTTACGTCGCGCGAGTCCTGAACAAAGCCCTTGAATACCGGCACTACGCCAGATGCTTTGCCGCCTCGGCTAATCTTGGAGCCACGTGGGCGAATATCGCCTAGGTAGGCGGCTGTACCAAAGCCATTCTTTGTTAGCATGGCAGTCTCGTGACGCACGCCGAAGAACTCGGAGATTTCGTCGCCAACATAGGTGCCGCTGCAGCTAATAGGCATGCCCTTGTTAGTGCCCATGTTCGACAGAACAGGGGTACTGGGGCTTAGCCAGCCATCCCATAGCATCTGGAAAAACCTCTCACGAGCCTCTTCCTCCTTGCCAATGTGGCGCAAGTGGCGAGCTGCGGTTGCAGCGATTCGCTCAAACTGACCACGTACGGCGCGGTCGGTGTCGCTCAGGTAGCGTTCCTTGAACATCTGCCAGCCGGCAGTGCTGTACCACTCAGGGACAAGCCCCTGAGTTTGTAGTTCTTTGCGTTCAGCAGATAATTTTTCGTAAAGATCCATGCTATTCCCTCACCAAGTAAATCCGGATTCGTCCCAGTTACGATTGTATTCTTTTCCTGCTCCAGCAAAAAAATCATTGTAGCCGTAGTTGTTGATCCCACGGTAAAACCAGGAAGACACGCGATCCTCTTCTGGATCTACGCTGAATGCTGGTGCAATTCCAAGTTGGGATAGGCACACATTCAGGCGGCTCTTCACAAATGTCTGCATTTCCTCTTTGGTAACACCATCGATATCACCCTTTTCAAAAATCATATCAACAATTCGATGCTCGTGCTCAAACAGCCTCCGAGCGATGGCCATAATCTTGTCTCCCAGCTGGGCCATGTACTCTTTACCTGGAGACATTTCTTCAAGGAGTTGCTTGAATGCCCAGGCGCCGCCCATGCTGTGCAGATTCTCATCACGAACGCTGAAGTTGATGCCGCGCACGACATTATTCAACTTATTCTTGCCCTTTGACTGGAAGTGCTTTAGGAAGGCGAACGAGCTGTATAGGACCGCGCCCTCTACCATCGAGAAGCCAGCTAGCGACATCAGCGGATCGGCGCCGCTTACAATTTCGTCGATAAAAGCCATGCGTTCTGCGAGCACTGGATCTTTTGCATACGACAGATAGAACTCGTCGGTATTTAGATGCAGCAGCTCGTTAATCTTGTTGTAGAACGGCTTGTGCACTGCAAGCTCGAACATGCTAAATGCGCTGGCCATGCGCATTAGCTCTGGGCGGGGAAACAGCCGCATAAAGCGACCGCCCCAGTATTCCGCGCCGGCCTTGAGCTCATAAAGGGTAAATAGGCGCAGTGTCGTGATAACACCATGCTTTTCAGCAGGGGTCATGTTTACCAGGATATCCTGAACATCCTTTTCGACCTTGATCTCATCTGGTAGCCAGAAAATCTTTAATTGCTTGTTCGTAAACTCCACAGCCTGTGGGTAGTCAACTACAAAGCTCTCAGTCTTAGTCATTAAACGCGGAGAGTCGACCATAAAATCCTCACTAATCATGGGCTCCAGAGCCCCCTAGTTTTATCTACCAGACCTAGCCGGTGACGTCGTCAGGCGTCAGAGGTATTGTTTGTTGTCCTTATTGATTGGTGAAAAGAGAGGCTTCAGAAAGCAACAATGGGCGGTTTTGTCACCGCCCATTGTTCGCAATTTCATATTAAAGGAGACCTGAGGAGAAGCCCTATTTCTTATCAATATTGGATTCGCCTACTATCTCAGTCGCCTCGTACCTGATCAGCTGCGCGCGCTGACCTGCATCCGACGCCTCCATAAACCTGCGAGAAGCCTGTCCCGCATTCTTGTAGAAGCGCCACCTGCCGTCTACCCATACTATATAGAGCTGCGTTGGAGGCTGACTGAGATAGTCTTTTTTCTCTTTTCTTGCCATGTGTCAGGTTACAACTTTGTACTTCTGCAGCCACTGCTCAATAGACATCTCCTTGACATCCCTCATCATATCGATCACGGCCTTGTAATCAGATCGATCAAACCCAGGTCGCAGATCGCTGTAGTCAACCTCTGCGATTATCTTGGCGTCTACTAGTACTTTTACGTCGGCCTTGCAAAAGCGCAGCCGGTAAGTGGGGCCACTTTGGCCATCCGCGCCGAGGTCGATATCATCGTCCGTGGGAGCGACGCGTACAAATTCTGACTCTTCAAAAACATTCTCGTTGTCGTTCACAAAATTACCTTGTCCTTGTCAGCTGATGCGCATGTAAACCGAATCTTCGGTCTGCAAATGATAGTCCTTGCCTGAGTCGAGTACCAAGTCCCCGCCGTCATCGGCCGCGCCCTCTACGACGAATTCCATGTCAGTAGGGCAACGCACGCGATTACCGATCACCGGATTAATATACACAAGATCACCTGGCTTCAGCTGGCAAGCAAGGTAGTCGTTGGTGTCGGCACGTAGCTTGCCAGGGCCACAGGCAACAACCCGGGCAAGGCTAAGTGATTGCTTGGCAAGTTCGTCATGCACAAGGATCTTGCCGGCTTGCTTTTGAAACATCGGCTCGAGCAGGACGCGGTCGAACAGCGGCTTAATCTTCTTTCTCTGCTTTTTTTCTACTGGCTGACTCAATGGTTGCATAATCAAGCTCCTCTTTCCTCTTTAGATTATTCTTCTGGGTGCCGGCAATTATACCGTTAGCCACCCGCAGGCCGCTGATCGCTGCCTGTACAAAACTGCGTTGGTGTCCACTTACATCACCCATCATATAAAACCCAGACGTGGTAGTTTCGCCTGTCGGAGTAAGCGAGTACTTTCTGACATTTAGGCGCGCCTCTGGGCCAAAAACCATGGCACGGCTCGTAATCTGTGGAATCAGCTTGGCTAGATCGCGAATAGCTGTGGCAAATGCTGCGTACTCCGGAATAGGGCTGAGTACAGACTCCCCGTTCAGTAGCTTTGACACTGGCTCCCTGAGTAACTGGAAGTCACTAAGCACGTTGCTAAGCGCAACCAGACGCTGCTGATCAGCTGCCGGAGTACTGGATTGCTGCGTACGGGAGATTGCAAAGCTCGTATAGGTTTTTTTGCCGTTGTGGCACTGCCTGGAGTTAGCAATCTTTAGATCACCAACCTCTTCGGTCTCTACATTCATCTTGCGAATAGGCATCGAAGTTTCCCATTCGCCCCAGGTCAACTTGTGCTCAAAATCTTTCGACAGGGCATTGTCTAGATGATGGGTTGGCATTTCCAGCCGGATGCCGATATCGTACTGTTCGGCAGTAAACTCTGTAGAGAAGTTCTTCGGCAGATCCTCCCACCACTGCTGGGAAGAGCGCCCGGTAGAAAGAATTACTTTCTTGGCCTTATATGAGAAATCACCCGTCCTAATTAGGAAGTGCGCAGGAACCTGTGCTGATGCCGGCATCTTCTCGATGCCTTCGATATCGCATTTGTGAGTAATGTTAATATTGCGCTTTAACACCATGTGCATCCGGTCGGCACAGCGAATAAATTGCTCCTCCGAGAGAGAGCAGATCTCGCGGCCACTCACCTTGAACCCGGCATCCGCGGCAGCTTTTAAGATCTTTTTAGTAAGCTTTGGTTTCTTGAACTTTAAAGCAGAACCGTAATAGTGCTGCATATGGTCTGCAAACTGCTGCCACTCTGAATTCGAGAATCCCGACCCACCAACCGATGGGTCCTTGAACAAGCGTGCGCTGCTGCGGGCAGATGCGCCCAGCCAGCAGTATCCGATATTACGGGCGTCATTAAGGCGGCGGGCTTTTTCTAGGAGTGCAACCGTGAGATTGGTGGAGCTAGCAAGCTCTGTCGCAGCCATCACGCCTGCGGCACCGCCGCCAATGATAATTACGTCGTATATTATATCCATCACTTGGACTCCACGTGATTTACCGAGCGCCGTTTTGCAAGAGCATCTTGCAGAGCATCGATGAGGCCGGAAACCACGGCATCACTTAGTAGTGCACTACTGTCGACGATATAAGTCCCAGACTTGCCAGACAGAGTAAGCAACACCTGCTCCTCCGCTCCCACAAATCTAGTGCTGATTTTTATCTCGCCATTACCTGTATCAAGAGTCTTTTCAAACATCGGGATCATCCTCGATTCGGCAGGGCTATCTATTGCTGCGCCAGGTACCTGCAAGAGCACCACGGCACACCAAGAGCTTACATCAAAAAAAGGAAAACCGGCATTAGTAGCCGGCTTTGCAAAAAAAAGAACCCTGTCTATTGCCCTTGCTTATCCCATTTCGGGCGCATGATCTCAGGATTAAATCCATGAACCATGTAGTCTGAGATTCGCTCGGCGTATTTTAGTGTTTTTGCGCCTACATTCTTGTGCTCACCTGTGAGCGGTGCGGCGTCACCCAGCCAATTTAGGACACCCTGGACACCGGCATGATAAGCCATTACCGCAAGCTCCCACTTGAGCTCCCAGCCAAATCCCTCAAAAGCTTGTGTATTTAAGCTTTGCCCCATTCTGTCGTGAGCATGCCTGAGATAGCTGGCTGCCTTGGTCGCTACTTCTTTGATATCAGCAATATCTTTTATATTTTGCTGTTCGTGAAATGTCGGGGTCACTTGCAGCAGACCCTTGGCAGCGCCATCCTCTGCAACAGCTGTCGGGTCACCCGAGCTTTCAAGGAAAGCCATTACCGAAAGAAGTCCAGTGGGCAGGCTGGCGGATTTCTCAGCCTCGGACAGCGTACGGATCATGTCATCAAACGTCATCCCTTTGTGCTTTGCAGGTATCTTAAGGGGTGGCGGAGGTGGCTTCTTCACCTTGTCCTCTGCCGTGATAAATAGCTTGAATTTTTCGCTCATGATTTCTCCGTACAAATGCTAAAGAAAGATTTTCCACTCTTCGGGTATTTCTTTGATAAAGTAAAATGCATCTACCGCGTGTGACTTGGGTTGCTGCAGCATGCGCATGCCTGCTTCTTCTGGTGTATTGCAGTCCTTGTAGTTATTGCAAGCCTTACAGGCCGTCACGCAATTCTTATAAGTAGATAGACCGCCCCGGCTGCGCGGCAGGACGTGGTCGATTGTAAGGTTCTTGCCAGTTAGAGAGACATAGCCGCAGTATACACAGGAATAGCTATCTCGTGCAAAGATATTGCTCTTTCTATACCTGCCATTCTCGGCCCGGCGCATCCACTTATAGGGATCAGGAGTTTTGACAAGCAAACGGATTGCGGCTGGTCGCCCGTCTGGATATTCGCAAATCACCTCTGCTTTGCCACGGAACATTACCAGATCTAAGCACTTGCGTAAATTTACTGCCGAAATCGGCTGGTAAGACTGGGTAAGGAGTAAGGTCAGATCACTCATGGGGCCTCTGGCAAATTCCGCCAGCGGGATTGAGCTGGCAGCTAGTTGAGAGAGGCCCGGTTTTTAGCCAGACTAGGCCTTCGACCGGCAACTGGATTTTACGTCGCAGCATAAGGTATCATTACTAATTTGATAGCCCTTAGGCATGAGATACCACAAGCTATCGGAAATAGAGGCTGGATTTAAGAAAAATCTTACTGCGAATGGCCAGCGCTTCAAGGCCGTGCCAGGCGCTTTTCCATACGTATTCGGCATACAGGCGCCAAAGGCTACCCACTTCCTCGATAAAAAGCTCAAGAAAAACAAGCTTGTGCTGCATTTCACTGCGGGAGTGCTAACAGGCGACATCTTTACCCTGACCCAGAATACCGTAAGTACCGCTTTTGTACTCGCACGGGATGGGACTGCCTATCAACTATTCGATCCAGCACTTTCGGCATATCACCTTGGCATCGGACCTGGGTACAAGAACAGCGAAGCCTCTTTCTCGTCAATCGCAATAGAGATATCTAACCTTGGCCCGCTTAGGCGGGTAGGCGACAAGCTCATCGACATCTATGGCAAAGAGTACTGCAGCATGGCTGACACTGCAGCTTACGACGCCGTCTCATTTCGCGGCTATGATTACTACTGCAGCTACACCGACGAGCAGTACGCAACTCTGGCGCGGCTGGTGCCGGATATCTGTGGTCGATATGGCATACCGAAGACGCTGTTGCCAGAAAACCAGCGATTCTTGACTGCTCCAGCGGCAACGCTATCACCCGGAGTAGGAATAGTCTCTCATGTCAATTACAGGAGTGATAAGTTTGATCTGGCACCTAACTTCAAGTGGGGCAAGCTGATCTAGTAGCCGCTGATCATAAGATCTTCCATTTCAAAGAAATCCGGGTCACATGACGCTGCTCGTGAGATGCCGAGCGGAATCACCTGTACAATACCCTCGGGGCCAGAGGTCACCTCGATGTGCCACTCATCGTTCTTGATAAAGGAATTCGGCCAGAAAGACTCCTTGAAATCAAATGTCACGCAAAGGTTATCAATGGCCAGGTCACGTGCAATGCCGACCATATCTAGCGACCGGTCTGCCGGGAATATACTGACCGAGCCCGAGCGGCCACGAGCGTTTTGCTCAATAAAGAGCTTGGCAATACGCCCTACAGCCGCGCCGTCAAAACAGACGACGCCATCCTTCGCGATACTAAGTCTTCCAATATTCATCTTCGCTCCTCTTAGATGCGGCGAACCCACATATGGGTATCTATATTCTTCTTAAAGCCAGGATATGCGGCTAGAAATACATCCTTGGCCCAGCTCATATCATGGTAGAATTTTGCCACCAGCTTGCTAAACTCGCGAGTCTGAGTGTACTCGATTGTGCCAGCTCTGTGACCATTGATCCATATAGATGCTCGGCCTCCTTCGGCAACGCCGGATCCATCCAGGTGGCATGCGGCGCCGAGTAGAACTGATGCGTCAATATCCTCAGACAATAGGGATTTATAGTACGCTGGGTGCTTTGTCTGTATCCAGTCTAATCTGATTCGCTGCTCCATTTCCCAGCCGACTCCTCGGTCTCGAAATTCCTGCAGTAGGTAGGCGATAGGCATTT
>Ga0247841_10012611_pt1 | contig 10979 bp, 8 predicted proteins | sample LaCruzMarch2015__2_FD_192410 | JGI IMG/M metagenome (GOLD analysis project Ga0247841, IMG submission 192410) | Freshwater microbial communities from meromictic Lake La Cruz, Castile-La Mancha, Spain - LaCruzMarch2015_18m | ecosystem: Environmental > Aquatic > Freshwater > Lake | place: Spain...
TTAATTTCAACATGGGCGTTGTCGGAGAGTGCCATGGGCGCCCAAACCTTTGTTGTCAATAACAACTGGTTTGGTGCAAAACACTTGTTGTTGGCATACCACGGTCAATATAATGGACAACACAATGCCCGGTTGTCTTTAGGCGGGTTCGATTGTACAAAAGACAATGAATTGAAAATAAACGAAATCAATTTTTTACCAGGGAATTACTATGCGTTTAAGTAGTCCCCTGCAAGACTTCCCTGTTCTATGTACACATAACACAATGGATTGGTTTGGGAGTCCAATTTACTTGTGTTTACAATCCTGACAGGCTGGAAATGTAACCATGAAAATCCTCTATCATCACCCCTCTCCCTTTACGGTCTCAGCCGGAAGAACGATTTATGCCGGCTATAGAAACGCTTTTATTGATTTGGGACATCAGTTTGAAACATTGACTGCGGATAGCAATCAAGATAAGCTCTTTAATGAGTATTGTCCTGACATTTTCATTTCATCCTTGTCCGATTTTTCGCTAAAATATTTGGATCTCCCGTGTTTTAATAGGGCTCGGAAAAGGGGAATGTTGGCCTTTATGAGTACTCATTTCTGGACATCTCCTTTTTCGTTCGGCAGGATAAACGAGCCGAATTCATTAAAGCATGATAAAAAGAAAGTGAATCTGATCAAGCGCGACCTATTGGGTGATGTTTTTCATAATCCTTGTGAACAAGGGGATTTGCGCATGGCCGGTTTTGAAGAAGAAACCGGTCGCAAACTTCACACGATCATACTGGCCGCCGACAAAATGACATTGACAGGAGAATTTGCCGATATATTCAAAGCGGATGTCTCTTTTATCGGCACTTATCTGCCGCAGAAAAAACGGTTTTTTAAGGAGCAGGTATTTGCGTTAAGGGAAACCTATGACCTTAGGTTGTATGGGCAGGATTGGAGTTTTGGGGACCGTCTGTGCGGATGCATTCAAAAAGGAGGGCAATATTTCAATATTCCGTTACTGCGGTCACTGCGAAAGCCTGCATTGTCATTGAAAGATGAAGCCAAAATATACGCGTCATCGCTTGTGTCAATTAATGTTCACGAAGAATTTCAACGGGAATACGGCGGAGACTGCAATGAGCGCACATTTAAAATCCCGCTATGCGGTGGTTTTGAAATAACGGATGATGTGGCGTGCATCCGTAAATATTTCAAAGAAGGCGAAGAAATAGTGATTGCGAAAGACAAAAAGGACTGGTTCGAGAAGATAGATTATTACGTTAGTAATCCCGAGAAACGTTTGCTTATTATTGAAGCAGGAAGAAAAAAAGTGTTAGCGGAACACACATACCACAACCGGGTCAGACAAATACTTGCTGTCTATGCGGATATCAAAAGGAACTTATATGTATAAATTGAGAGGGAAGCCGGAGAGAGAGGTGCGGAAAGGCGAGGAGGGCGTTTTTTTGATTAGCTCGCCTCCGGAATTCCTTTCCAAAAATTACAAGGAAAATTACAACAGGTTTTTAACTGACACAAGTGACGGGAAAATTAGCGCAGTCCTGCGAGCTTTTTTTAACAAACTTTATGCTGAGGCTTTCTCCCCTGAACCAGGAATTCTTTGCCGCTTTTTTTCGCATGTGTTTCTTCCAGCGCCTTGCCCTGAGCATATTAAATATGGGCGGATCCTTGACATAGGTTGCAGCAGTGGATTGTTTCTTAGCCATTTAAATCAAAAATGGGAAAAGTATGGGATAGAAATTAACAAGCACGCGTCTACAATAGCTATGGCGCGCGGCCTGAATGTGAATAATTGTGCGATAGAAGATTTGGATGAAAAACAGATTTTTGATGTTATCAGGGCATCGCATGTCATTGAGCACTTGCCCAACCCCGACATTTTTTTCTCAAAATGCGAAAATATTTTACGTCGAGGGGGCCTTTTGGTGTTGTATACCCCCAACTCCGGCACACTTTCCCGGTGGCTGTTCGGAAAGTATTGGGAGGGATTTTACGAAAACACGCATTTTGTGATATATAATTTAAAAAATCTTGCCAAAATAGCGGAGAAATATCATTTTAAAGTATTGCGAAGGAGAACTTATTACATGGGAATTGGCCCCAGCAGCTTTTTGCGATTTTTGGGGTTAAATCCCGCGGCCTTGGCGGGAGTTCCGTTGTTGCTTTTTTATATTCTTTTTTTTCCAATCAGCATGATCGAAAGCATTTTTAATAAAGGCGAAGCATTGATGCTCGTATTTAAAAAGCAGTGAGTGGTGAATTGATTGCCACAGTTATAGTGAGGTGTTATTGGGTAGGTGCTACTCATGAAATGATCGTAATAATGGAAAAAGCCGTCAAATGATCTTAGGAGACAATGTGATTGGTAAGAGCAAAATAGTTCTTTTTGATTCAAATATAAAATATGCAGGTTCTCCCCTCGCATTATTAGCTATTACAAAACTTTTTGATGTGGATAAATACGACATCCGAATAATTACACGGACAGAACATCCGGATTACGAGAATGAAATTCTCAGGCAATGCGAGGGGGCAATTTGCTTCGGGGTAACCTGCATAAGCGGCACTCCGACAAAGACGGCATTAAATGTTTCCCGAATGGTCAAACAAAACTACCCTGCCCTGCCAATTATATGGGGAGGATGGCAGGCGATAACGCTCCCGGATTTAACATTGGAAAATCCCAACATAGATTATCTTTGTATCGGGCAGGGAGAACGCACGTTTTATGAGTTTGTAAACATGCTGGAAACAAATGATTTTAGCAACATAGCGAAAATAGCGGGTTTAAGTTACAAAAACCATGGCATTGTTATACATAATTTACCGAGAGAATCAGAAGATTTGAATCTGTTCCCTGATTTTGATTTGCGCCTGATCAACTGGGAAAAGTATTTGGAAGTTGTCGATTACGGTAAAAAAGTTTTGCGAATTGTAACAAGCTATGGTTGCGCTTATCGATGTGCGTTTTGCTGTGAGCCGTTTAATACAAAGGGGAGGTGGCGGGCGCTTTCATCTGAACGTATAATTACTTTTTTACGCAATTTATACAAACTGGTTGAATTTGACGGCCTGGCTATTGTTGATAGTAATTTTTTTACAAATGAACAACGGGTGGTGGATTTTTGCAAAGGCCTAATAAAAAATAATTTTAGCATTAGGTTGGGCGCGGTAAATGGAAGGGCAAATGAATTAAGTAAATACAAAGAAACCACTTGGGAACTATTGCAGCGTGCGGGATTCTATCAAATTCTTATCGGAGCAGAATCTGCGAGCAACGAAACCCTTAAACTCATTAACAAGGGGGCAACAGTCGAAGAAACTATTTTGGTGGCCCAACTCTGCAAAAAACACAACATACAGTCATTAGTCGTCTCTACAATTTTGGGATTACCCATCGCCAGCTATTTCGGAGGGGGAAAAAACGAAGCTTTTGACCAAGAGTTCCGGGAACTTTTTATGTTTTATAAAGATCTTCGGGCGATTGAACCTCATACGCTGCTTCTGGCGTTTGTTTACACCCCGCTTCCTTCTACACCTATGTATAAAAAAGCTATAAATTTGGGCTTTATTCCCCCAAATACTCTTGAGGCATGGTCGGATTACGAACTTACGAATATCCATATCAACTGGATATCAAAAAAGAATATCACGAAAGTGCTAATGCTAAATTTTGTGTGCGGGACAATGAGCATAGACTATAGTCACATGATAAAAGCATTACCACTTATTATAAAAATCATTGCAATCCCAATAATATCTATTGCGAAATGTATTTGCGGATTGAGGCTGAAATATAATTTTCTTTCTTTTCCAATTGATATGAAGTCTTTTTATTTTAGCTCAATGATATTCAAAAAAATTAACCGAGTATTCCGAATGGTAAATATAGGGGATTAACACCAACGCACCTTCAGAATATGGCAATTGTCATCGAATGCGAACAGATTGAAGGCCATCTACCGAAAAAGGTCATTGCCCTGTCTAGTTGGAATATTTATCGTCTCGATAATATCGTTTAGCAGGTATATTTGCAAATTGAGGCTAATTTTTAATATGTTTTCCTTTCCAGTTTTTTTGGGGGAATAGCAGTATTTAAAAAAAGGACCAGAATTTTAAAAATGGTAAATATTGGTTAAAAAATTCCATCCACCCCATAAGGCAACTCGGAAATATTTATGCCGAATAAATATCAAAAAATAATTAAAGATCAGTTAGGGTTCTTCAATAAAAACGCTGTTCTTGAAAAGTCGGAAAAAGTTGCGCCATTTTTTCGGAAATATGCGAAAAAGGAGGTTATGGCTGGTTTTACTTGGCTGGGCGACAGGAATTGTATCCTTGACTATGGATGTGGGACCGGAATGTCTATTACTCAATTCTTTAAACAAAATCCGCTTGGGAAAACCTTATTTGTTGGCGTGGATATTGCAGATGTTGCAATACAACGAGTGAAACGAGATTACCCTAACTTTACTTTTTATACTATCTGGAATAATAAGATTCCACTACTGCAGGACGAAAATGTGGATGGTGCTTATCTACTGCATGTCTTACATCACTCGCATGAGCATGAGGCAATTTTACGTGAAATCTACTCGAAGTTGGCGAAAGGGGGAAAGTTTTTCCTTAGTGACCTTTCCTCAGCAAATCCGATTCTTGGGTTTTTTCGGAACATATTTATAATATCACCGGATTTCATAAAACAGAGATTTTCTGATGATTTGGTTGTCGATGGTGCTATTCCAGAAAAATACAAAGTTGATCCGGAAGACATCGTTGTTAAACTCAAAGAAGTTGGCTTTTCTGTTCAAGAGGTCGGTTATGGCCATTTGGGTTTATTTGTATTTGTGTGGGTGGATCGTTTTATCCCGTTTTCTCGATTGGCAATTTTCCGAGGACTTTATTCAATGTTATGGGCTGTTGAGGATTTGCTGTTGAAGTGTCGCTTTTTTCAAAAGCGCGCAGAGGTGTTTTACATAAAATGCATCAAATGAACTTAATCAAATGTGTCAAATAAATTAATATGGAAATAAAAAACCAGATAAAATCGGGGGATTATAGTTTTTCCTTCCCAAACCAATATATTGTAAAAGAGATTTTACCCAATACAAAATGTTTGGATGTGGGTTGTTGGACGGGAAATTTGGGTAAGTTTTTAATTGAGAACAAAAATTGCGTGGTTGACGGCATGGATTTTAAATCGGAAGTCCTGGAGGTCGCGCGGGGCAATGGTTATAATGAAACTTTTTTAATAAATTTAAACAGCGAGTTTTTTGATTTAAAAATAAATAAAAATAAATATCAGGTGATTATTTTAGCCGATGTGTTGGAGCATCTAATAAACCCTCAAGGAGTTCTGTCTTATTTGAAGCAATTGTTAGCTCCGGGCGGACAGATTATTATATCTTTGCCAAATGTTGCTTTTATTTTAAATAGAATTTTTTTATTATTGGGCAAATGGAATTATAAAGAATTCGGCACTTTGGATAAGACCCACTTGAGATTTTTTACCATTAAGTCGGGCGTGGAAATGGTCAAGTCGGCCGAATTTGATATAATAAAAATAGAGCCCTATAACCAATTCGGAATATTGCGCTTTATAAAACCGCTTACCTGGGTATTCCCATCTTTATTTGCGTATCAATTTTTAATTGTTGCAAAGCCGGGATAGTTTTTTTTCAAAATATTATTACCTGATACATGAGAAACCGCTATAAAAACCAAGAATATTACCACGGATGGCACGGATAGCACTGATAAAAAATGTTTTAACGCGGTTATCCTTACTGCCTATATCCGTGAAATCAGTGTAATCAGTGGTGAATTGTTACAATATTATTGGAAACAATATGGACAATAAAAAAGCCATGCTGACCGTAGCAATTCCCACTTACAACCGGTCCGAGACCTTGGAAAGAATTCTTAATCAATTGGGCCAGGAAAAAGACCAGTCTTTTTTGATATTGATTTCCGATGATTATTCTTCGGACGATACCGAAATAATGGTAAGAAAATATCAGAAAAGTATGCCATATTTGATATATAATAAAAATGAAACCAATTTGGGTTTTAATGGGAATGTTTGCAAATTATACGAGTTGGCCACGACCAGGTATTTATGGTTTCTTTGCGACGACGACACGGCTTTGCCGGGCGCCGTTAAAAATATTTTAGAAGCACTGATAAAATATGAGCCCGTGGTGGCTATATTTAATACCACATGGATTAATTCCTATGGCCAAAAGCTAACAGCCGGTCCCACAAAAGATATTGTATACGACGACATAAGTCGGCTGACGGACTATCAGCCATTGGCGCGAATCACCTTTTTGTCTATTTTAGTCGTAGAAAAACGGCTCCCCCTGGATTTAATAACAAAAACCGATTATAAAGACAATATTTTTTTCCAATTGACCTTGTCATTATTATTACTTAGTGATAAATTTAAGCTTTGCGAAATTGCCTCTACTATCGTGCATAGAAACGTAGGTTATAAATACGGGGATTTTTTCAAATTTAATTTAGTTGATCACTTAAAAGCAGCTTTTATCATTGAACACAAATATGATAATAATAAATTCATAAAATGGTCTAAAAAGCAATTATTTTCCAACTTGCAGTTGTATTTATCTCAAAAATTAGGGCTTTTTACATATAACGTTTCACCAACCAAAGAAACCATAAAATATATAATCAGATACTACGGTTTTTATAGTATTTTTATATTTTTTTTCCCTGTGTTATATTTTATTACGCCTAAGTTTTTGATTAAATCCTTTTACATTTTAAAATTATTTAATATTTATGGATATAAAGAGGGGTTAAGAGTTTATAAAAATAATATCAACCGGGCTTTTATTGATACCAGAAAAACAAAATTTACAACCTATAGATAATTGGTCCTTCCGGGTTTAGCGTGTGATTTTTTATTGACGAAAATACTGATACAGGGACCGAAAACCACAGAATTGGAGGCTTTTAATGGTAAATATGCCCAAGATCAGGGTCGCACGCATAACCTGTTGCCATTTGCGTGCTTCACCCATCATAGTCGCTTATTATTTGTTTAAATTCTATGCCAAACGTTTAGCCAATGAAAACCCCTGCGAAAATCAGTGAAGGACTTAAATTTATGTCTTACGCGAACATTAAAAGTCTTGTCGGGAAAATGAAGTATAAACTCAAAGTGTATTTACGTTTTTTCCAATTTAGATTATTCCCCAAAAAGAAGAATGATATAGTGGAACAATTTCATAAATTGTATTACGATTCAAATATTTTAGGAGGAACATGGAAAAATACGTTTTTTCTGGGCATCGCGACGCAAAAATGTCCGTTTGACCTCTTTATTTACCAGGAAATATTGTATGAATTAAAACCGGATGTAATCGTTGAGCTTGGAACGGCTTTTGGCGGAGGAGCTTTATTTTTAGCTTCTATTTGCGATTTAATCAATAATGGCGAAGTAATCAGCGTGGATATCAATGATATTAATGGAAAGCCGTCGCATAAAAGAATCAAATATTTAATCGGCTCGTCTATTTCCAATGAAATAGTGGGGCAGGTCAAAGAGCTTATTAAAAATAAAAACAAGGTTTTAATAATATTGGATTCAGATCATAGCAAGGGACATGTTTTAAAAGAATTAATGATTTATAGCAAATTGGTGTCGTTGGGCAGTTATATTATCGTTGAGGATTCAAATATCCATGGTCATCCTGTTCAACCGGATCATGGCCCCGGTCCCGCGGAAGCCATTGAAGAATATTTTAAGGAATACAGCGATTTTATGGTTGATAAAAGCAGGGAAAAATTTTATTTAACCTTTAATCCCGGCGGTTATTTAAAGAAAATCAAATAGTTTTTGTTTATTATGAAGGCAATATTAAATAAATACAGCAATATAGTTTATTTATTTGCGACGATTTTTATATCGTTGTTTTTGCTGGTTATTTTTTTTAATGGGATGAAGCCGGGAGAGTTTTTGTTTATTCACGATGAATTTTTGGCAATCGACAAACAGGAGAGTTCGGGTTTATTTTTGACGCGCCATCCCATAGATTTCGGAACCGCGAACTCCGCGTTTTTGATATTTTCTTTTTTTGACAGGGTGTATTATTCCATAATGTATTTTTTTAATTTAAACATAGAATTAGTTCAAAGAATACTTTATTTTATAAAATTATTCATTTTAATTTATTTGCCGTTTCAGGGCTTTATAAAATTATCAAAATTATATTTAAACCAAAGCTCCGCAATCGCCGTTTTTTTTATTTCATTATGGTATAGTTTTAACACTTTTAGTTTGATTTACTGGAATGGCAACGGTTTCTGCTTAACCCTGCTTGTTTGTTATGCTTTATCCCCGTTGGCCTTGTATTATTATCATAAATCCATTTTCTGCGAGGGTAGTTATTTGGATAAATTCAAGACTATCTTGCTGTTTTGTTTAATGTCTTTTGCCTCATTCTTTTTTGTTTTGTTTGCTCTTTTAGTTTTTATTTATACGATACTTTACGCCCTGCTAAGTAAAATTAAATTTATATTCATACTTAAAAATATTTTAATTTTATCAGCATTGTTTCTGCCTTTTCTTGCCATGTACTTTCTTGTAATTTACGATATGTTTGTTTATGTAAGCCCAACGGTAAATCTTGTCGGAGGCGAAACTTACGGCAATTTACAAGGCGGTTTTCTATATCCACTGTTAATGTGGTTTTCCTGGGGTTTTTATGTTGTTTGGGAGCCGCGAAACATATTTACATTTCATCGTTATTATCAAACCATTCCTTCAATACTGGCGCCCTTCATCATTTATGGCTTGATATTTATCGGGATGATAAAAAAGAAATGGAACATATTCATTCCGATTTTTATTTTTTTATTTTTGGTATGCTTGCTATTTATCAAAGGCGCGCAAATGCCTTTCGGGGATATATATTTATTTTTACTTGATCACGTTTCTTTTTTTAGAGTATTCAGATCGCCGGATACAAAATTCGGATTCGGAATAGTATTCGTTGTTTCCGTTCTGCTCTTGCTTGTTTCCGTGAAATACAGGAAGAAAGTTTTTATTCCTTTATTAGCGGCGGTCATTTTAATCCAAGGGTATCCCTTGCTTACGGGAATAGGTATAAAAGGAGAAAATAATGCCGAAATATCTTCCGACCGTGTTATCCATCTAACCAGGGATTATCGAGAATTGACAAATTATTTGAATAAAAACTCCCAATCGTATGGATATGTTATGACCTTCCCTTCGACGGAATTCGATCATTATGAATTAGGTGAAGGTGAAAGGCATATAGGGCAGGACTTGCTGCCGAAGCTGACTTCTTTGCCTTTTTTGTATCTATCCCAATCCGCCGGGATGTTGTCAAATACTTACAAACAATTATTAAGAATTATGGAGACGGGCGATATAAGCGAATTTAGAAAATTTCCAATACGTTATTTTATCATAAGAAGGGATAATAGATTTCCAAAAGATCAAGAATTTTTAAAAGATAATTTGGCCAAGGAATTTAATTTGGTTTTTAGTAATCCCTTGTTCGACGTCTATGAAAATCTTAACGCCTTGCCGATTATAAAAAGCGACAATATTTCATTTAAGATGATTAATCCGGTAAAATACCAGATCTTTTTTAAGAATATTAAGCAAGATCAGCTATTGTATTTTTATCAAAACTATCATCAAGATTGGAAATTGTATTTGGCGCCTTATATAAATAATTCTCAATTATGCGGTGATTTTATAAATCACGAAGCGTATCACGTCAAGGAATGCAGGGCGGAGAAAAGCATGGCAGGATTGGATGATTTTACCTATCTTTTTCGCCGGCCGTTATATGATAATACGCATGCGCCAAGCGGTGGTTATGCCAATTCGTGGAGGATTTCGCCGGAATATATTAAAGCGAATTATGATCGGAAATATTTCAAGTTAAATCCGGATGGGTCTGTTGATTTCACCATGGTCTTATTTTTTAGAATCCAGTCAATGTTTTATGCGGGCGTGGTGGTTGCCGGGGTTTATTTTTTGATAATTTCATCAGTGGTTTTATTTAAGAGTGCAAAGAATAATTTGTTGCCGCAATGAAATTTACCAATGGCAAATCGCTAATTATCTTTGCGCTTGCTGCGGCCTTCCTTAATGTTATTTTTTTTTACGGGCTCGATGCGCAGCAAATTATTTTCAGCGGAGACCAGTTTTTTCGCTTCAATGGGTATGAAACATTCATTAATTCGTTTTTTTTAAGAAAACCCAACGACCTTAGTCTTCTCAATGGCTGGCAGTTCTTGGCTGCATTTTGGGACACATTGTATTATCAGGCCGTTTATTGCTTCGGCCTAACACCACAAATAACGGAAAAGTTGCTCTTTTTCCTGGTAATTTATTTATCGTTGTTCCTGTCCTATCTGGGGTTTAATAAGATTTCTGCTCGCCTTGGAATTGTCCCGGGCACTCTTGTTATACACGCTGTGGCTCTTTGGTATTGTTTCAATCCATATACATTAGAGCTTTGGCACGGGGGTGTATACAACCTGAACTCTGGATTGACCTATTCCCTGGCCCCATTGATTTATTATCACTTCAGCGAGGCTATTTTCTCTGCCACTGATAGGGTAAAAATCTTCACCTGTGCGCTGCTGCTCGCCGTTGCTTCTTTTGCTTTTTGGTTGCTGGCCTCATTGATTTTTTTTATGGTTCTATACGTCATTCTCCGCATTGGCATGCAAATCAGATTGTGGCGTATGGCGGCTAAGAATGCATTTTTCCTCGGCCTTGCCTATCTGCCGTTGGTGTCATTTGTCTTGTTCGGGATTTTGCACGAGTATTTCAACAACATGGGCGACAACAATGCAAGTTTCACACCGACGTTTGGGCATATGCAAGGCGGAATTTGGTATCAGCTGATGATGCTTTTTTCCTGGGGCATCTACACGCCGTGGACACCCAGAACACTCTATCCATT
>Ga0247841_10012612_pt1 | contig 10978 bp, 4 predicted proteins | sample LaCruzMarch2015__2_FD_192410 | JGI IMG/M metagenome (GOLD analysis project Ga0247841, IMG submission 192410) | Freshwater microbial communities from meromictic Lake La Cruz, Castile-La Mancha, Spain - LaCruzMarch2015_18m | ecosystem: Environmental > Aquatic > Freshwater > Lake | place: Spain...
CAATCGTAAACCCTGCAATGGGTTTATTGATTTATCAAACCGATAATATCATTGGTTTTTGGTATTACGACACATCAATACCTGCATGGGTACAGGCAATAGGACCTCAAGGTCAGCAAGGCATTCAAGGTGTTACCGGTATTGATGGTGCTACTGGAGTTACAGGATCAACTGGCGCAAGTGGAACAAATGGGACCAACGGAGCGACGGGTGCGGCATCGACAGTTCCTGGTCCAACAGGTCCGACAGGAACCAATGGTACAAACGGCGCTAATTCCACTGTGCCGGGTCCGACCGGTGCAACGGGTTCACAAGGAACACAAGGTATTCAGGGAATAATCGGAGCGACAGGTTCGCAAGGTATTCAAGGAGCAACAGGCTCAACAGGAGCAGCCGGTTCAACAGGAATAACAGGTTCAACCGGTCCTTTGGTAGCAGGCACTTCAGGACAAACTTTACGACATGATGGTACGGGCTGGATTGCAAACAGTGTCTTATTCAACGATGGGGCAAATGTAGGCGTAGGAACGGCAAGTTCCGGAGCGAAATTAGAAGTAGCCGGACAGGTAAAAATTACAGGCGGTTCGCCCGGAACACAAAAAGTTCTCACTTCTGATGCAGGCGGGCTTGGAAGTTGGAAAAGTCTTTCCGGCGGCGGCTCTACCGGCTGTGCCACTTGCATTACCAGCATAAGTATTTATGAGGGTTCTTCTTTAACTTGGGTAGAGTGTGCAGACGCTTGTTACAACCTTGTAGAAGGAGGCTTTAGCGATTGGAGAATACCCACATGGGACGAAGCCGTATATTACCGTACAACATTTGGCCCGCCCGATGGCACTTGGATTGCCGATTATGTTTGGACTTCTACCCCTTGGGACTCACGCGTTGCCGCGACGCCTAGTGCTGGCACTTGGGTGCTGTTCCCCGAGAATAATGGCGGTTGGTCTTCCGCCAATTACGCGACTACTTACTGCTGCCGTTGTGTCCGGTGAGCATTGCTCAGTCAAAAAAAAGCCTGCCCTGAGCGGCCTGTCCTGAGCTTGCCGAAGGATAGTCGAAGGGGGGCTTGGAAATTTGATGTTTGAAACCTGCCCACCGGAGTTGAAGAGTGACTAACCGCTATTTTAAATTCATTAATTTTGCGTAACATCAATTAATAACATTCCTTTGTTATTAAAATAATCGTGTCCAAAAATTTTATTTTACCAATATGTTTTACTTTTGATGTCCGAACTTTTATTTTTCAGTACATGTCCGAAAGAAAATATTTACATTTTTTACGATCGTTGAAAAAAGAGAAACTTAAAGAATTATGGCACAATAAAAAACTTGTGTATGCGGCAGGGGCTGGGCTTTTAGTGTTTGTCCTTCTTGTCTGGATGCTTGTTCATTTTACTTGTTCGTCAGGTGAAAAATCTTCACCTCTTAATTTTGTTCCACCGGATGCTGCTATGATATTGGAGATTCGGCAACCCAAAGAACTATGGACAGACTTATCTGTTAATTCAGGTGTGTGGCGCAACATGATGAACGTGGAACCTTTTACAAAGATAAACAGAGAAATTCGCTTTCTTGATTCTATTTTTAATACAAATGATTGTGCTACGAAGATCATTTCCGATCACCCGGTTTATATTTCATTTCATTCGCTGGTGGGCGGCACCACAGGCTTTTTGTATATGGCATCATTTTCGGGTAGCTGTAGTAAAGCTGCCGTGAAAGATATTATAAAGCAGATTGCATCGGTTAAAGCGACGATTGCCAAACGTAATTTTATGGGGGCTGATATAATGGAAGTGTCGCTGCCAGGCAAAAAAGAAAAATTTGATTACACTTTTTTGAAGAATGTCTTTATATGTAGCTTTCAGCCTGTCTTGGTTGAAGCGGCTGTGAAGCAACAGCGATCAAAGGTTTCGATAACACAGGATGCCGGATTTGCAAAAGTAGCGGGAACAGCAGGTAAAAAGGTAAATGCGAATCTTTACATTAACTTTAAGTATTTTCCTTCATTCGTTTCTCTTCTTGCTTCCACTGAATATGCAAAAAAAATATCCTGCCTTGCGGGTTTTGCCGACTGGTCAGCGCTTGATGTGAATGTAAAAAAAGATGCGATCCTGTTCAACGGGTTTAGCAGTGCAGGGGATGCGGCTACGAATTTCCTCAGTTTATTTGCAAACCAGGAATCGCACGAAATGGAAATGCTCAATATTATTCCATCTTCCACAGCATCGTTCGTATATTTTGGCTTCAGTGATTTCGACAGTTGGTATAAATTGTATCTGCAATACCTCAAAAAAAATGGTAAGTCAGATGAACGCAACACAAAAATAGCCCGACTTAACAGCCAATACAAAACGAATGTTGAAAAAAATATAACTAGCTGGATAGGAAAAGAAATGGCTCTGGTGATTACCCAACCTTCTGATTCTGATATTGCATCCAACATGTTTGCAGTGATAAAAACAGATAATATTGATAATGCCATGACATTGCTTGCAGCACAGTCGGTAGTGCAAATTAATAAGAAAGCAGATAAGCCTAAGAAGGAAACAAAAAACAAAAAAGGAGAGAAGAAAAAGGTTAAAGAAAAAGTGAAGGAAAAAGAAAAGCATCAAAAGCAACAGAAGGCAATACCACCGGAAATAAGGGATAATAAAATATACGAGTATAAAATACACGGTGTTCTTCCTGTCTTATTTGGTAAGTTGTTCGAAGGTGTGGAAGGAACGTATTATGCCGTAGTGGACGATTATGTGATTTTTGCAAACTCATCCAAAGCGCTTGAATCTTTTCTGAAAGATTATAATGACGAAAAGACCTTACGCAATAATAATAGCTATATAGCTTTTTCAAAAAATATTTCAGGTGAATCGAATATTTATTTGTACTGCAATATAAAGAAGTCGATTGGACTGTTTGCAAAATATGCCAACCCTGAAATTGTTACATATATCTGCAATAACCTCTCTCTTTTTAAAAATTTTGAGGCATTTGCTTATCAATTAAAAACGAGCGGTAGACTTTTTTACAACAATATTTGCCTGAAATCAAATACTACTGTTGTGGAAGAGTCGAATGCGCTGTGGGCATTTAATCTGGATTCTACAGTGTTCTTCAAACCACAACTTGTTACGGATAATGATACGAAAACAAAAAAGATCATTGCTTTTGACAATGCTTCCAATATGTATCTGATTGACATAGATGGTTCATTGCTATGGAAAGTGCAACTTAAGGAAAAGCCCATCAGCAAAGTGTTTATTGTCGACTACTTTAATAATAAAAAAAACGAATACATGTTCAATACCAAATCTTATATTTATCTTATTGACAGGGCTGGTAAGAATATAGGGGATTTTCCTGTTAAGCTGGGTGATGCTTCCACTGCACCTATGACAGTGGTAGATTACGCAAATGATAAGGATTACAGACTAATCGTACCTTGCGGAGATAAAATATACAATTACTTAAAGAATGGCTCTGTAAATAAGGGATGGACTAAAGTGAAAACAAAAAGTGAAATATATAAAGAAATAACACACCTGAAATTTAATGGGACAGATTATCTTGCGGTGTCAGATAAAGACGGTTATGTTTATGTTACAGACAGGAAAGGAATAGAAAAAATAAAAATCAAAACTCCGTTTACAGCCTCATCCTATTCTGCTTTCTATTCTGTTAAGTCAGGAAAAACTTCAAAACAAAGCATTCTTACCACTGACAACACAGGAAACCTTGTATTCATTTCCTCTTCCGGTGAAGTTGAAAAGAAAACCATTGCCAAATTTAGTGCGTTGCATTATTTTATGTATGAGGATTTCGATAACGATCATTCAAAAGAATATATCTTTCTTGATAATAACAAACTCAGTGTGTTTAATACAGATATGAAACCTATATGCAGCTATACGTTCCCTTCGGAGATCAGCACAGCCCCTGAATTTATTAAGGATGCAGGTAGCAATGGTTTTATAGGCGTAGTAAGTGTGAAAGCAAAAAAAATATACCTGTTAGGACGGGACTGCTCATTAAAGGATGGCTTCCCCCTTAACGGTGCTACGCCCTTTGTTATCGAAAGTTTGAATAATGACGGTTCGTTAAATCTATTAGTAGGGTTGGAACGGATTGTATATAATTATTCTTATGAATAAACATATACACTTTGCACTGGGTAAATTTGTATATTCTTTAAAAGCTCCAATCCACAAGTTCCAAGAATCAAGACTTACGCTACAAGTCCCTTTTGAATTTGGGGCTTGATCTCGCACCTGCGGGATGGGACTTAAAAAAATGTATAGTTTTATTCCGTTTTATGTATATATTTGTACCATCTTATATTTTGAAAACTTTATGTTATGAATAAGCTAATTATACGCTTCTATGTAAAACGTACGTGGAAACCGATTGCAGGCTGCTTTCTGTTTCTTACTGTTTTTGGGATGATGTTTCAATCATGCATTAAAAAAGAAGATTTTGATTTTAATAAAATCACTCTTTCTAATTGGACGCCAAATGGAGCTGCTCCTCTTATTCACTCCAAACTTTCTCTGCACGACATTTTGTCAGTCAACCAATTGTTTCAGGAAGATGCTAACCATTTTCTTTCATTGGTATATCGACATACTGTCTTTTCAAAAAGAACGGATGAACTAATAACTATTCCTGATCAGAGTATAAATACTAATATTCCTCCTTTTTCAATTCCAGGTTTTATAGGAGATAGCGCAGTAATACCTCCTTATTCCAGTAGTTTTACATTCAGTTCAACAAACGGTGAAAGATTCGACAGTATATTTATAAAATCAGGGATACTTAATTTTAGTATAAATGGAGATATTAATCATACTGCAAAAATAAATGTTAGTATTCCCGGTGCGATGAAAAACGGACAGGTTTTTCAAAAGGTAATAAACTATGACTATTCAGGAGGATCATTACCGGTTATAGTTGATGATAATTTCGACCTTAGCGGATATACATTAACATTTGGCGCTGGAAATAATATTACTGTTATTTATAGTTTTACTGTTTACGGAGGTGGTTATTCCAATAATTCTCCATATAATATCAGCATGGGCGAATCTATTACAGGAATTGAGTTTTTTAAAATCTTTGGTTATTTTGGACAGATTAATCTTCCTTTCAACCAGGATTCAGTTATGCTTGATATTTTTAAAAATAACATTTCCGGCTCAATAATGCTTGCAGACCCCAAACTGAATATTTATGTGAACAACGCTTTGGGGATGCCTCTGGCATTTACCATTGACACGCTTAATGCATATTCCTCGGTAAATCCGCCATATATGCTTGCGATAAACCCGATAGGCTTGCCTTATCCATGGCAGATAGTCGCTCCAACTTTTACGCAGATGGGGCAAAGCATAGAAACATTATTTACTCTGGATAAAACCAATTCCAATATTGATTTGGCGCTTAATATGGCGCCTCAATATTTCTACTGTAGCGCCAATGCCCTGACTAACCCGCTTGGCAATCCTCTTGCTCAAAATTTTGCAATTGACACCAGTAAAATCAGGCTGGATATAGAAGCGGAATTGCCCCTGTCAGGTTCAGCATGGAATTTTATATTGCAGGATACCATTGATTTTGATATGGGAAAAGATGTTGATAAATTAGAATGGGTACTGTTTAAAATCAATACTACAAATGGATTTCCAATAGATGTTAATATGCAGCTTTACTTTGCCGATTCATTAGGCAACAAACTTGATTCGTTGCTTACTCCTATGGAACAGGTTATTTGTTCCGGTATTGTTGGTCCTGCGCCTGATTACAGGGTGACTATACCTACCCATAAATATACCTTCGCTCGTCTTAATGAAAATAAATTGGAACACCTTGGAAATACTAAAAAGTTGATTTTATGTGCTCGTTTGGCCACAGCCAACGCCTCCACCAGCATTATTAAATTATATTCCGATTCCGATATAGATGTGAAAATAGGCGTACAGGTTCAAATAAAATCTTTAAACTAATAACTATATAGGTATTATGAATACTTTAATAAATTACGGTGTATATAAAAAACTGTTTGCGGCATTTCTTTTTGCTTTGATTTATACGGGAAATTTATATTCACAGCAGGATCTTACTATCAATCTTATGCCGATAATCCCTCAGTCAAATTATACAAACCCTGCATTTAAGCCTACTCCCAAATGGTATATTGGATTTCCGGCGCTTTCCTCTTTTTATATTGGTGTTGGGCACAGCGGGTTTACATACAGAGATGCAATAAGGCGCCGCTCTGATGATTCGCTGGTACTAGGGATGGATGACATGATTGCTAAACTCGGCAAAACAAACTATCTTTCCGCTAATATTAACGAAGAAATTCTTTCTTTTGGCTTTAAACAAAAAAAGAATTTCTTTAATTTCAGCATAACGGAAAAAATATCATTCCGCTTTAGTTATCCACGTGACTTGATATTGCTTGCATGGAAAGGAAACGGGCAATTTATAGGAAATACCATTGATTTTTCCGGCGTTGGGATAAATGCTTCATGTTACACAGAGTATGCTCTCGGTTATGCACGCGACATCAATAATAAAATTATTATCGGAGGTCGTTTAAAATACCTTCAGGGGCAGGCGAATGTATACACCGAGCGAAATAAAGCAAACGTCAATATCAACGAAGATGATTTTGCACATGAGGCGCAAACCGATTTCTTAGTGAATGTTTCATTACCTGAAGATAATAACAATGATGGCTTTGATGTTGTAAAATACCTGATGAATTCCCCAAATAAGGGCTATGGTATTGATCTGGGCGGATCATATAAATTAAATGACAAGTTTTCGTTTGGAGCCAGTGTACTTGATTTGGGCTATATTTATTGGAAATCGGATGTGAGAAATTATGCGAGTTCAGGGTCTTTTACCTTCGATGGAATCGATATAAACCAGTTCCTTAAAAGTGATTCTGCGGGAAACGATGAAATCGATCATATTCTTGATTCTCTTGCAGATATATTTAAAATTGAGGAAACGAAAAATTCTTATAGGTCGCTGCTTACAACAAAATTGTATTTAACAGGAATTTATTCCTTGACACCTCACGATAAAGTAGGATTGCTTATCAGGAATGAGTTTTTTAACAAAAGTATTCATCCTGCATTAACCGTTTCATATAACAAATGGTTCTTTAATATGCTTAGCGCTACAGCAAGTTATTCCATTATGAATAGGAGTTACATGAATCTTGGGTTTGGACTGGCGCTTAATCTTGGACCTTTCCAGACCTATGTATTAACTGATAATTTTTATTGTCTCTTGGCGCCCGAAAGAACCCGAAATGTGAATGTGCATTTTGGCTTCAATTTTATTTTTGGCTACAAAATAAAGAAAGTGGGTGAAAGATTGTTCCAGGATACTACCCCTGTAAAAAACAAACCAAAATTTTAAATAATTAATGATCAGATTAGATTTTTATACCAATTATCAAAATAAAAATTGGTTAATATTAATTTAAATTCTATTTTTGCACCCTCAAAAAAATATTACTGTTTTAGGTATTAATTTAAATTCCCAAACTACAAACACCGTTGATAGTCATTAGTCATACACCAAAAACAATGAAAAGAACAACAAACAACAAACTGATTACACCTAAACAGTCGAAACTTATTTAGAATTATAAAATCTTGAAGTATGCAAAATAAAGGTGCTATTAAGTTTTTTGCAATTGCATTTGCACTTGTTTCGGCATTCCAACTGTCGTTTACATTCTTTGCGAATAATGTCCAAAAGAAAGCAGTGAAATATGCTACTTCTGATGTTACTTCGAAGCAGGCAAAGGAATTAGCAAAGGGTGATCCGTTGAGGGAAAAAATCGTTTTCGATTCTCTTGTTAAGACCAGGGAAACCTACTATCTTGATTCGATGCAGAACGAAGAGGTATATAACTTATTGATAAGAAAATACACTTTCAAGGAATGTAAGGACAGAGAACTTAACCTTGGCCTCGACCTCAAAGGTGGGATGAACGTAACCCTTGAGATATCTGTAGTTGACGTAATTAGGGCAATGTCGAATTACAGTAAGGACATTACTTTTAATAAAGCCATAGAAATGGCTACCCAAGCTGAAAAGACGAGTACAAAAAATTATGTCACTCTTTTTGGCGAAGCCTTTAAAAGTCTTGATCCCAATGCAAAGCTATCCGCTATTTTCAACACTGTGGACTTAAAAGACAAAATAAACTTCAATTCTACCAATGAAGAAGTTCTTGCGGTGATCAAAAAGGAAACCGATGATGCTATAGATCGTACCTTCAATATTCTCCGTACCCGTATAGACCGTTTTGGCGTAACACAACCAAATATACAAAAGCTGTCAACTGCCGGGCGTATCCTGGTGGAACTTCCCGGTATTAAAGATCCTAACAGAGTGCGCAAACTTTTACAAGGCACTGCAAAACTTGAATTCTGGGAAACTTATGAGTTTAAGGATGTTTACAGTTATCTGGAAGAAGCAAATAAAAAACTTGCTTTGATCCTTAAGGGTGAAGATACTATTTCTACAAAAGATACTACGGCTCTTGCAGAAAATAAAGATGACAGGAAGGCAGATAAAAAGGCTGATCAAAAAGAGGTAAAAAAGGATACTGCCAAAGTGGACACTGCATCACTGGTTAGTAAAATTAAATCAGATACTACCGGTAAGAGTAAAGATTTAGCCGGAAAGCAGTCATTCGAAGAATATGCAAAAGAAAATCCTTTATTTGCCTATTTAAGGCCTGCTTTCGATCAGAAAGACGGAAAATATTACTTTGGTAAAGGACCTACTGTCGGTTATTGCGCTATTATTGATACTGCTAAAGTGAACAAGTTGTTAGCAATGGAGCAGGTGAAGTCTATAATCCCCAGAACGCTGAAGTTTTTGTGGGAAGTAAAAGCATTTGATGAGAAGAAATCTATGCTCAAATTTATTGCTATCCATATCAAAGATCGTGATGGAAAAGCCCCGATTGACGGCTCCGCTATAACCGATGCCCGCCAGGACTTCGGACAAAACGGAACCAACGAAGTGTCGATGGCTATGAATTCTGACGGCGCTAAAACATGGAAACGCTTAACCGGTGAAAATATCGGAAAATGTATTGCTATTGTTCTTGATAACTATGTGTATTCTGCCCCTGTTGTGCAAGCTGAGATAGCTGGCGGACACTCACAGATTACAGGTAATTTCACACTGGAAGAAGCAAAGGACCTTGCAAATGTTTTGAAAGCCGGTAAACTTCCGGCTCCTGCAAAGATCGTTGAAGAAGCCATTGTTGGCCCGACACTTGGTAAAGAAGCTATTACTGCCGGATTGTGGTCGTTTATCGTAGCATTTTTGCTCACATTAATATTCATGGTATTTTACTACAACAAGTCCGGAATTGTAGCTGATATTGCTCTGTTCACAAATATGTTCTTTGTGTTTGGCATACTTGCATCACTTGGTGCAGTTCTTACTTTACCAGGTATTGCCGGTATAGTTCTTACAATAGGGATGGACGTTGATAAAAATGTTATCATCTATGAGCGTATTCGCGAAGAACTCCGATCAGGTAAAGGAATACGGCTCGCAGTGAATGATGGTTACAAACACGCCTATTCATCAATTATTGATAGTAATGTTACTACTTTACTTACAGGTATAGTTTTGTACATCTTTGGCTCAGGACCTGTACAGGGATTTGCTACTACCTTGATTATAGGTATTATAAGTTCGTTGTTTTGCGCTATATTCATAACCAGGTTGATTTTTATATGGATGATGGACAAAAATATTAAAATTACCGTTTGGAACAGATTTACAAAGAATTTCCTTACAAATATTCATATTGATTTCATTGGTGTTAGAAAAAAGTTTTATGTTCTTTCACTAGCGCTTGTTGTTATTGGTATTATTTCACTTGCTACAAAAGGTCTTACCAGGGGAATTGACTTTTTGGGAGGAAGAACTTATGTAGTAAGGTTCGACAAGGACATAAAAACAAATGAAATCAGATCCGCACTGGGAAAAGTATTTGAAGGGAATGAGCCTGAAGTAAAAACTTTTGGTCCTAATAATCAGGTGAAGATTACAACCTCATACAAGATAGATGATAAATCATATTTGACAGATTCTATTGTTGAAACTAAGCTATTTAATGGATTATTGCCTTTTTATACTACAAAAATTACCGAGTCAGATTTTATATCTCACGATGAGAAAAAAGTGCTTGGAAGATTGAGTTCGCAAAAAGTTGAGCCAACAATTGCCTATAGCTTGTTACGAAAGGCATTTTTAGCTGTATTCTTCTCACTCTTGATCATATTCGTGTACATTGCTATCAGGTTTAAGAAGTGGCAATGGGGGCTGGGAGGAGTTGTATCACTATTTCATGATACATTTATAGTAATTGCAATTTTTTCAATATTCAATGGTATTTTGCCATTCAGCTTGGAAATTGATCAGCACTTCATTGCGGCTATCCTCACCATCATCGGTTATTCTATCATGGACTCCGTTATTATTTTCGACAGAATCCGCGAATATCAGGCGTTGTATCCAAAAAGAGATATGAAAACAAATATGAACGATGCTATTAACAGCACCTTGAGCCGTACGTTGAATACATCTGGAATAACATTTATGGTTCTTCTTGCGATGTTCATTTTTGGAGGGGAAGTTATCAGAGGCTTTACTTTTGCATTATTGATAGGTATTGCTATTGGTACATATTCTTCCGTACTTAATGCTACTCCTATCGCTTACGATACCATTATGTGGCTCGAAAAAAGGAAAGCAAAAAAAGAATTAGCTAAAAAATAAACAGGGAAATAACGTCCTGAATAAAAATTCCGAAAGCTCCGTTAAATTGCACTGCCCCCAAAAAGTTAGACACTTAATGGGGGCATTTTTATGTATAAAAGAACCAAGTACAATTATGAATTTAGGCTTCAATGTGTAGAAGCCGTAT
>Ga0247841_10012614_pt1 | contig 10975 bp, 8 predicted proteins | sample LaCruzMarch2015__2_FD_192410 | JGI IMG/M metagenome (GOLD analysis project Ga0247841, IMG submission 192410) | Freshwater microbial communities from meromictic Lake La Cruz, Castile-La Mancha, Spain - LaCruzMarch2015_18m | ecosystem: Environmental > Aquatic > Freshwater > Lake | place: Spain...
CGTGCATGAGAAGCGTCTTGTAGGGGATTTCGTTGTTGAGAACCACGCCTGACCCTAAGAGGGAGTAGAACCATCCGCGCGTCTGGTCCTTGCCCTCCACTATGAAGTCTGCCTTGGGGAATTTCACGCGCTCCTCTGGCTGAAGCGATGCCCAGACTGCGTTGCCGGAGTCAAACCAAACATCGAGGATGTCAGGCACCCTGTGCGCGGACGAGCCGCATTTTTCGCATTTGAGCTTGATGTGGTCTATGTAAGGGCGGTGAAGCTCCTCCACTTTGGGTAGCTCCTCGCGCGAGCCTATCACTTTCAGGTGGCTGCAGCTTCCGCACTTCCAGATGGGAAGCGGGATGCCCCAGTAGCGCTGGCGGCTTATGCACCAGTCAGGCGCGGTGGAGACAAAGTCTGAGAAGCGCGTCTTTGCAAATGGGGGCTGCCACTCGCAGGTGTCTATCTCGGAGAGCATTTTCTCCTTGAGCTTGGAAATCGAAATGAACCACTGGTTGGTGGCAATGAATATGAGCGGCGTCTTGCAGCGCCAGCAGTGCGGGTACCTGTGCGCCACCTTGCCCTCGTGGAGAAGGGAGCCGTTTGCCTTCAAGTCTTCGATGACATGCGCGGACGCTTCGCGCGCAGGCATGCCAGAGTAGCTTCCGCCTTCCTTTGTGAATTTTCCCGTGGAATCTATTGGCGAGAATACTTCTATTCCGAAGCGCTTGCCAATGATGAAGTCCTCAGGCCCGTGCCCTGGCGCGCAGTGCACAAGCCCGCTTCCGTCCTCAAGCGTGACAAATTCATCAGATAGCACGACTTTGCGCTCCGCCTTCTTGCCCACCTTGTCCTGCAGCGGGTGCTCGTAGAGCATCTTTTCCAGCTTCTTGCCAGACATCTCGCCAGTCACCACTGCGGATTGCCCTGCGAGAGACATGACATGGTCCAGGCGCTCCTTTGCAATTATCCATGTCTCCTCGCCCACTTTTGCCTTCACGTAAGTGTAGATGGGGTGCACCATCACCGCCATGTTTGCCACCAGCGTCCAGGGAGTGGTGGTCCAGATGATTAGGTATTCGTTCGGCGCGGAGAGCGACTTGAATTTCACGTAAATGGACGGGTCTGCCTGCTCGCCGTATTCCAGCTCGTAGTTTGCAAGCGTAGTCTCGCAGCGGCTGCAGTAGGGCACCACATACACGCCTTCGTGCAGCAGCCCCTTTTCGTGCGCGGTCTTTATCGTTCCCCATGAAGCGTCAATGTAGCTGTCCTTGTAGGTGATGTAGGGGTTGTGCCAGTCCATCCACACCCCGCAGCGCTTGAACTGCCCGGAAATCACGCCTATGTACTGCGTGGCGAATGCCTTGCATTTTTCCACGAACTTTTCCACGCCGTACTTTTCTATCTGGCGCTTGTCGTTGAACTTGAGCTCCTGCTCCACTTTGACCTCTATTGGAAGCCCGTGGGTGTCAAAGCCGGGCTGCGCGCGGACATTGTAGCCCCTTGCCCTCCTGTAGCGGCACACCGCGTCCTTGATGGACTTGTTCCAGGCTGTGCCTGGGTGTATCTGGCCTGTTGCATAGGGCGGGCCGTCGCAGAAGTAATATGGCTTGCCTGCTGAGAGCGACGTTTTGACCTCGTCGTATGTCTTTTCCTTTTCCCAGAATGAGAAAATTTCCTGCTCTAGCTTAATCTGGTCATGCAAGCACAATCACCCTGAAATGAAAACCTCGTGCGCCACTGCCGCAATTGAGGGCAGGCAGAACAATGCAGGCACGAAGACAAGCGCCAAAAGGGCGTTTGTGGCATTGAAGAGAAGCGCGGAGAGGAAGAAGCAGGAGAATGACACCATCACAAGAAGCGCGGATGCCCAGGGGGCTGCGACCGACGCTTTCTTGAGCTGCAGGAAGATGAAATAGCCTGCCTGGGAAAGCGCGAACAATGAGAGCGCGAACAGGGGCGATGCCGTGCCCGAGAGGGCAAGCACCAGGACGGCTGCTGCAGAGACTGCAACTGAGAGTGTAAATTCATCCATAGAATCAACTCTATAACTGCAAGAGCAAGTATTTAAGTCATTTGGGGCTAAACCTTGCCGGGAGAGATATGGCAGACTATGTTCCATGGACCGAGAAATACCGCCCGCGCGCGCTTTCTGACATTGTGGGCCAGTCGGACATAGTGAAGCTGCTTTCCGCTTATGTGAAAGAGAAGAACATGCCCAATCTCCTTTTTGCAGGACCGCCAGGCATTGGCAAGACAACGGCTGCAATTGCGCTTGCGCGCGACTTGTACGGAGAGAATTACCGCGACTGCATATTGGAACTTAATGCCAGCGACGAGCGCGGCATTGATGTTGTGCGCGGCAAGATAAAGGATTTTGCGAGAACGGTGAGCCTGGAGTCGGTTCCCTTCAAGATAATTTTCCTGGACGAAGCGGATTCCCTTACCAATGACGCTCAAAACGCCCTGCGCAGGACAATGGAAGTGTATGTGGGCGTGACGCGCTTCATACTTTCCGCGAATTACTCTTCCAAGATAATCGAGCCCATACAGTCGCGCTGCTCTGTCTTCCGCTTCCGCCCGCTGCAGCCTGATGAAGTGAAGCACATGCTTGCCAGGGTGGCAAAGGAGGAAGATGTAACGCTTGATGACAAGGCAGTGGAGGCGCTTCTTTACATTTCCGAGGGCGACATGCGCCGCGCAATAAACGCGCTTCAGGGCGCATCCATGCACGGAAAGAAAATCACGTCTGAGATGGTGTACAAGAGCGCGTCGCGCGCAGAGCCTGCGGAGATTAAGGAAATGATGGAGCTGGCACTCGCGCGCAAGTTCATAGACGCGAGGAAGAAGCTTCACAAGCTCATGGTGGAGTACGGCATGAGCGGGGAGGATGTGCTTCTGCAGATGTACAGGACAGTGGACCAGCTTTCCGTTGACGAGCGCCAGAAAGTCACCATTGTGGACAAGATTGGCGAGTACAACTTCCGCCTCGTGGAAGGCGCGAACGAAACACTGCAGATTGAGGCGCTGCTCGCGCAGCTGCTGATGGTGAAGTAGCTACTTTTTTCCAGCTGTTTTCCACATCAAATGGAAGTATTTCCGATAAGCGTCAGCCACTTGCCTGTCCTCCACCACGAAAGCAACAGGCTCGTCCCGCCACACCACGTTGGTCACGAAGTTGCCGTAAATCCAAACGACGTTGGGCGAGTATTCCCAGTCTGCAGGAAGCAGCCTCACTGTGCTTATCGGGTAGGCCGAGGCAGGCTTTTCAAGTATGCTTCGGTTGGAAAGAAGCAGCCACTTATGGCCGCGCTTTAAAGCGCGCGGCAGGTAGCTTTTCTCAATGTAGCTGCCGTAGCGCTCGGATGCCTGGCCTGCTGCGCCGATGAACAAAGTCTCCTTGTGGTTGAGCGTTTCTTCCATTATGGCGCGCATGCCGGAGTCGCCCCTGTAGACGCGCGTTTTCTCGTCAAACAGCCTGTCGAATGTGGCGCGGAAAGTCTTTGCAAGATGCTCGTCCTTTATCAGGATGACTGTCGGCTCCTCGTGCCACAGGAAAAGCGCCAGCCTGTCGGCATAGGTCCACCACACTCCTGGGGAGGGCGAGGACGGGTCGATGAACTTGCCCTCTGATAGGGGGACGGTTGCCACCCTTTCCCGCGCCTGAGGGGTGTCAAGGAGCATGAAGCGCGATTTTATGCCCAGCTTTTTCTTTTTGGCATAGAAAATCTTGATGAATTTGGGAAGCGCGTCGTGTATCTGCATCTGGCCGTAATACACAAAATAGTCGGCGCGAAGCGCAAGGATGTCCTCAAGCACTGTCTTTATTCCCTGCCTGCCGTGCATCACGGATGCGCTTGTCGCCTTTTCCGATTCGAACACGCGCGAAAGGGAAGGCAGCGCCTGCTCCATTGCATCGCGCTTCTCGTCAAGGAAAGACAATAGGGAGGAAGGTGGCGAGGGAATGAAGGTGAGCACTCCCCCGACCGCCGCCTTTCCTACCATGCCCTTTTTTGCAAGCTGCCCAAGCGTATCGTAGACCACGCGCCTGTGCATGCCGCTTCTGGCCGCCAATTCAGTCGCCTTTGCCTTTCCGCCCTTAAGTAGCAGGAGATAGAGCTTTGCCTCGTTTGACGTCAGGCCCAGCCCCTCAAGCGCCTCATTTTCACCTGCCATATGCCCATCTGTGGTGTTTTAACTCACCACAGATTTATATATACTTCGGCATTCCTAAATGTTGTATGGAAAAGATAAACATGGATTTCAAGAAGACTTGCAAAATCCTTTTCGGGCAGGAGATAGGCGAGCTTGAGGAGTTCGCGCCCTATCTTTCCGAGAGCAACTGGCCCTATGTGATGGGCAAGTCCTGCGTCTCGGGAAAGCAGGTGATGCTCTCGGGTCCGCATTACCAAAAGGGCGCAAAATTCGCACAGCAGGAGGAAATCCCACTGCTAAAGTTCTCGCCGGTTTCGATAAACGACATCAAGGACATTGACTCTCTGTTTGCAGCGGCATCCGAGCGCGCAGTGTACTGCGGCAACAAGGTGTTTGGAAGGAATTTGGGGGTGGAGGGGGCGGACAACATTGTGGATGGAATAGAGGTGCACAAGTCGCACGACGTCTACCAGTCAAAATACATGGCCTACTGCTCGGTTGGGAGGTATGCTGAAAGCAGCTATGGCGTGAATAATTTCCAGATGGCCAGGAATTCAATGAGGTGCCACATCTGCTTCCTCAAAGGGGCGCAGCGCTGCTTCGAGACTTACCTCACCACAGGAATATCAGACTCCTACTACACGCTCAACTGCTCAGGCAGCAGCCTGATGTTCTGCTTCAACCTGAAAAACAGGAGCAACTGCATTGGCAACCTGCAGCTGACGCGCGAGCGCTATGCAACGCTTAAGCAGAAGCTTGTTTCGGAAATGGCGGAGAAGCTGAAGAAGGACAAGAGGCTGTTTTCGCTTGCCAGCCTTTTTGCAGGCGAGGAAACAGACATCAGGGGAAGGCGCGCAATAACTCCGGAATGCGAGAAGAACCTTGCCACTGCCATCAAAATAGTGCTGCAGAAGGAGCATGCAAAGCCAGCGAGGTACGCAGGTTGGCTGGAAAGGCGCGCAGTCAAGGTCTGGAAAGCGGATGGCGCGGATGGGGGGCAGGTGCTCAAATACGAGACGCCCACGCTGAAAGGCATTGCGCCAGGCAAGCTGTGCTCGCTTCCCAAGGCGCTCCAATCTGCAGGGAAATGCATGAGCTTGGGGGGAGGGGAGATGCCAGCCCTGGAAGAAGTGGCTGCGCGAGCGGCAAAAAGCGCGCTCCTTACGCTGGAGTTTGAGGAGGGGCAGAACCAGTCTGTGAGCGAAACGCCTGTGAAATATGATTCGAGCGGCAACTGCGCACTTTGGTTCTCGCTTCACTCCAAGCACTCAGGCATCTCCTCCATTGTCACTGACTCTGATTACTGCTTTGGCGGCTACATACGCATACTAGAGTGCCAGTTTTGCGTGAGCTGCAACAACATCACCAAGTGCAGCGGGTGCTTTGAGTGCGACTCGTGCTTCTCGTGCAGGAACTGCTTCTTCTGCCACAACTGCGAGAATGTGGAGGAAGGAATACTTTGCTTCAACCTCAAGGGCGCGCGCTATGCAATACTGAACCAGAGTGTGAGCAAAGAGGAGTACATGCGCGTGAAGAAGATGCTGCTGAGTTACTTGAACCGCGAACTGGAAGAAAAAGGCGCGCTGGAAAGGAGCATTTTTTCGTTAGCGCAACCAGAAGCGAGGATGGAAAAATAGCTACGTTTTTTCGCGGAATCTTTTCCTGTCTCTTTTTATCTGCGAGGGGAGCGCGTAGTCGCCAAAGGGCGTGCGCTTCAACTTTGCTTTCTTGATGCTCCCTTCATCCGCGCGGTGGAAAATAATTTCATTTCCGTAGAACTCCAGTATGCGCGCCACTTGCTTTGCCCTCCACGTTTTCTTCTTCCTGTTGCGCTCTATCCGCGCTTTAAGGTCAATCCTTCCTGAGTGCACCGGGTTCACAACGTGCACCTGCCCGTAGCGGTGCCAGTCTATGCCGTGGAATTCCTCTGCGGTTTTGCAGGAATAATAGAATTTGCTTGTGCCAAGGTAAATCGCAATCGCCTGTTTGAGTGCGATTTCAGGCCTTTTGATTAACCAGCCGCCGCGCTCATCCTGCGTTGGGGCATAATAGATGCTTTTGAAGGGAGTTGGAAAAAGGTAAAGATTTGTTGCCATGGAGGAAATTTCCTTCGCTTTCAGTCCATGCGCGCGGAGCGTGGCAAGGCTAATTGCATATCCTGGGATGGGTTTCATTTGCCAATCACCTTTTTGAATTTGGCGAGAATCTTTTCGTCGGGCGACATCTGCTCAAGCTCGGCAACATCATCGGGAATTCCGCGCTTTTTCGCCAGTTTTTCTGCAAATGAGAGGCTTTTGCCCGTCTTCATAAGGATTGCAACCACGTCGAACAGGTCGCGCGCCTTGCCCCGCTGAGAAAACGCAAGGGTTTTCATTTTCAGCAAGTCATCAAGCGATGCGACCAGAATCTCTTTTCCTCCGGCAAGGAGCTTTTCCGTTTTTGCGATTTTTTCCTCAGGAGTAAAAACTTCCACCTTGATGCTCGTGTTTTCAGACTGGACAATGAACTGGTTGTGCCATCTTGCGCGCTGCGTTACATAGCCCTTTGTGCTCATGCATCCTTTGAGCGCCTGTTTTGCCGCCGCAACATCGTCACCAGAAAGAGGGACAAAATCAAGGTCCACACTCACCCTGTGCTGGAGGTAAAACACGGCTAGCGCTGTGCCCCCGACCAGTATCAGCTGGCAATTGGCACAGTCGGCCACATCCGAGAGGATTTGCTTGGCAAGCTCGTACTTGCGCTGGAAAACGTTCTCCATGAAGCTATTTGGAGGAAAAGGCATAAAAAGCCTTGTTTTTGCTGAACTTGAATTATTCAAGTCTAGTGAAAATAGCTAACGTCTGACAACTTTTTAGAGAGTTTTAGAATATCCTGAAGCGAAGAAGCAACCCCAAGCCGGCTAGCGGAGCTTGAAGCGAAGCAGCGCAGCAAACCCACCATACCCGTCTAGCTCGCGCCCGCCGTCCGACTCGTGCGAGAAGATGACCAGCTTCACTTTGCGCGCCTCGCCTTGCTCCACAATTTTTTCCACTTCCTTGTCGGTGCGGAGAAGCTCATCTAGTACGAGAATTGTGTCCACTGCTGAAGCAGCAACCGCGGCAGCCATTTCCTTTTTTCCGTATGCGACTAAGCCGCTGTCCTTCCTCAGCTCAGTGGAAAACTGGTCCATGAGAACAAGCTCGTTCTCCGCGCGCTCCTCTGCTGCAACTTTTCCCACTACTCCGCGCTTGAGAAGCTCGGTGATGCCTGTTCTTTCTGCGTATGAGCAGTGCTCCAGCACGATTTTCTGAGACAGCTTTCCGTCTTTCTGCTTGATGAACTTCATGAGGTTTTCCTTGCCAAAGCCTGGCCCCGCTACGATTATTTTGCCAACTTGGGAAGATTGCAGCTTCTTGAGAATCTCGCCGAAAAACGACTGCGTCTTCTCGTCGAACTTCTCATCGCGCTTGCGCGCGCTGTTTTCAAGCTCAAGCTCATATGCAACGCCAAAGCCGCGCAAGGTTGCGTAAATTGCCTTATTCTCATCCAGCACCAGCATGCCAAGCCGAGGGCGCTTTGTCTCGGCAATCGCCTGCTTGATGCGCGTCATGTGGTGGGACATCCAATTGTCCTTGATGATGGAAACGGGAAAATGCTCCTCGATGTCAATGGTGTGGTACGCGCCCTGCTGCACGAATTCCTCAGGCGTGCCCTCGATGATTTTACCTGTGACGCGCAAGCGGTTTGCATAGGGAGAGAACTCCACCTTCTCAACGGAAAGCTTCATGGTGACTGCTTTCTTCTCGCCAGCGTCATCCTCAGTTGCCTTGAAGCGCCTCCATGTGCGCGCCACAATCCTGTCGCCTGGGCTAAGCAATCTCTCGATGTGCCACAAGTCCTCAGTATTTTCAGGCGTGAGGCGTATCTCGCCCTCTTTCGGGTCCTGCTTGCCTAGCTTCATAAGTGGAAAAAGGAGAAGAAGGAAAATAAAAGACTACTGGGATGACGGCGATTCGGCAGGCTGCTCATGCTGCCCGGCTTCTGGAGCAGCTCTCACAATATCTGCAAAGTGCCCGTCTGCATCAGTTGCCTCCTGGCCGATTTTCTTGTTCATTTTGCTTTCGTGGTCCTTGTGGAAAATCTCGCCTATCCTGCGCAAAAAGCGGCTGATGCTGCGCTTGCCCATCATCCTGTCCACCTGGCGGTCATATATGCTGTTGATGGTGTCGAAATCGCCCTGAAAGGCAGCTGCAAGGTATTCGGCAGATGCCTCGCCCTGAAGCGCCTCGAGGTAGCCTGAAAATGCCGCTTCCTTGGTCGCCTTGAAACCAACGATCTTGAGGTTCCTGCGCGTGTACTCTATGCCTTTCTGCACAAGCCGGTCCATCCTGTTCTCGTACTTCTTGATGTAGTAGTTCTGGCGCAAAGCCTTCCAAACATCGATGGAGAGGTAGACCGTCACGCCGACCATTGCCGCCGCGAGCACTGCCCCTGCGTAGATCACGTTGGGAATGTTGCTGATTGCCGTCAGGGCTGCCATGAGCTCGCCTTTGGCAGCGACAAACGTCGCCGTGCCGACCAGGCCAAGCCCAGTAAGCCCTTTGATGAAATCGCCTGCCTTGTCCAGCCAGGTGCGCGGCTCTGTTTTTTCGATTGCAGTGGTGATGTTGTCCAGCCTGTGCTGCAGGCTCGAATATTTTTTGTTAAGGTCTGCGCGCACGCTCTGCACCTTCTTCACCGAGTTGTTGATGAAGCCGTTCATTGCCTGGAGGTAGGCAAGGTCCACAATAAGCTTCCTGTAAATGCTTGAGTCGGTCATTCCCTTTTCATACATTTTTCCGATGATCGACTCGATGTCAGCCACCAGCTTCTCAAAGTCCGAGACGGATTTTTGCTGCGCCTCCACCAGCAAGTCGCCGTTCTTGGAAAGCTTGAGGCCCTTGAGGGACTCTGCCGTCTTGTCAATCGCGTTGATGACAAACTCGGAGTTGAACTTTTCGGAAAGCAGCGCCTTGAGGTCAGGGAACATTTTTTCGACTGCCGCGATTGTTTCGTTGGAAGATGCGCCGTTGCCATTCTTGCCGTTTGACGGCGAAACCAGGTAGACCTTGGCCGAAGCCACGTCAATCAGCATGCCGCGGCTGACAGGCATTTCAGTGGTGCAGTTGAGCGGGAGCTTTTGGAAGTTGACATCTGGCAAGTCGGCCTTGAGGGCCTTGAGGGCATCTAGCTCGGATTTTGGGAATGCAACGACCTCGTTGAGGTTCGAGGATAGTGGAACGCCCATTCTTTTGAGCGCGTTGGTGTTCTTCGCCTGGAAAAGCTGAACTGAAAACAGATTTTGCGCCGGCTGCTTTTGCTTTGTAGCCATAACTATTACCCCCACACCCTTCTTGTCGTCTGTATGTGTAAAATGTGGTCGGAAGCCTATTTAAACCTATCTTTACATTTTAGGCAACATAAGATAGGCGAGGGCGGTTGGGCGGAATTGTAATAAACGATTAGGTCAGAATAAAGGCAGAAGTGTTTACATGGAAAAGATGAGCACATCTTTTCCTGAAATCGACGGAGTCGATTAAGATGGAGCAGAAAGGCAAGACAAGGATAGCAATCATAGACAGGGAAAAGTGCACCAAGGAAAAGTGCGGGTACCAGTGCCACAAAGTATGCCCTGGCGTGAGGATGGGCGACGACACAGTCACCATTGACTCCGAAGGCTATCCAATCATCTCTGAAATACTTTGCACAGGCTGTGGCATCTGCCCGAAAAGATGCCCCATGGATTGCATCACCATCATCAACCTTGCTGGCGAGGCAGGCGCGCCGATTTACCAGTACGGGGAGAATACATTCAGATTATATGGCATGCCCTTGCCGCAGAAGGGCGTTGTCGGGCTCATTGGCAAGAACGGAATCGGGAAATCCACCGCGATAAAGCTTCTTGCAGGGCATTTGCAGCCCAACTTTGCTGAGTTTGAGAAAAAGCACACGCACGAGGAGATAATGTCGCGCCTGTCGCCAGACCTCCAGAACTATTTCAGGTCAATTGGAGAGAAGAAAGGGACAAATTTCCAGAGAAATTTGTCCGCATTGGAATCGAAAGATTCCAATACAATGAAAATTTCCTTGAAGCCGCAGGATGTGAACAAGCTCACTGAAATTTTCAGGGGCACTGCTGATGAATTGCTCAAGCTAAGCGATGAAAGAGGGGCAAAGCAGGAAGCGATTGAGCACTTTGACCTAAGCGAGCTTCTGGCGAAAAGAATCTCAGTGCTGTCAGGCGGGGAGCTTCAGAGAGTGGCAATCGCAGTTGCATTTTGCAGGAGCGCGGACTTGTATTATTTCGACGAGCCTGCAGCCTACCTTGACATCAAGCAGAGGCTTGGCATGGCGCGCGCGCTCAAGAAACTGTCAGAGGAGAAAAGCGTGATAGTTATTGAGCATGACTTGGCAATATTTGATTATTTGTCAGACTATGTGCATGTGCTTTTTGGAACTGAGAACGCGTATGGAACAGTGTCGGGCGTGAAGGCCGCAAGGACAGGGATAAACGAATACCTTGACGGCTATTTGAAAGACGAGAACACGCGCTTTCGGGACCATTCCATCACTTTTTCCCTTACCTCTGCAACTGAGGCTGGAAGCAAGAACGTGAAGTTCACCTATCCTGCGCTTGAGAAAAAATTCGACCAATTCACGTTCTCATCAGACGAAGGAAGCGTGCGCGAGGGAGAGGTAATCGGCATATTGGGGGAGAATGCGATTGGAAAGTCGCTGTTCGTGAAGATGCTCTCGGGAGTGGAAAAGCCTGACAACTGCGAGCCCCCAGCAGGCTTGAAAGTTTCCTACAAGCCCC
>Ga0247841_10012618_pt1 | contig 10974 bp, 6 predicted proteins | sample LaCruzMarch2015__2_FD_192410 | JGI IMG/M metagenome (GOLD analysis project Ga0247841, IMG submission 192410) | Freshwater microbial communities from meromictic Lake La Cruz, Castile-La Mancha, Spain - LaCruzMarch2015_18m | ecosystem: Environmental > Aquatic > Freshwater > Lake | place: Spain...
CATTCTTGTTTCTTCGGTTGCCGCGCTCTACATAGCGCACGCGCAAGGCTATGAACTGCCCGAAAACTACGCAACCTTCTTCGGACTGAACCCGGCTGATTCCACGGATATAACATCCGATTACGACTCGGATAACCTGGCCAACTGGCAGGAAGCGCCGCTTTGGACAGATCCCTTCGCCCCTGACACGGACAGGGACGGGTTCCAGGATAACGTGGACTCCAACCCGGTCAGCCGGGCCTATATACCCTGGGGTGTGCCGCTCTTCACGCAGGAAGACAACCTTGCCTACACTTGGCCGCGTTGGATGACCAACGCTAATAGTGCTTGCGCCTATAAGATTGGTGGCGAATGGCTGACAGAACCCACCGGCTGGCATGTTTCAGCCGACGAATCAAACGATGTGGGTTCACTTGTCATACTCTTTGACCGCGCCATTCTCACCAACGACTTTCGCATGAAACTCTCGTACTCGAACGAGCCCGGCTCGTCCCTGTTCGTCGATTTGCTCGACACCAACCTTGCCCCGCTCGAAACCGATTTCATGATGGACAACATCATTACAGGCAGCGGCACCAACGTTGTGCAGACCCTTGACCTGCCACTCGGCTCATACACAGACGCGGTGGGCGTGATACTCTGGCGTGGTGCGGGCGAGATAACGGTATATGACACGCTGCTCTATGTGGATCAGGACGGCGATGGCCTGGACGCCGACCAGGAAGCCCAGCTCGGGACCTCAGATAACGATACTGACAGTGACCATGACGGATACTCTGATTATGATGAAGTCTTTCATCATGGCACAGACCCGGCCGATCCCAATTCCTGTCCGACCACAAGCATGTCGGGTGGAGTCTTTTACTCGGGCACCCAGCAGGGCTCTCTCCATATCCTGGCCGGAACCAATTCTGATTCATGGACGGAAACATATTCAACCACTATTGGCGCGCCTGGTCCCTTCACCATCCAGAATGTACCCATCCTTCGCGACTACTGGGTCAAGGCATATCTGGACCAGAACACCAACTCCACCCTCGACACATGGGAACCAGTCGGCCTCTTCTCCGGGAATCCTGTTCATCCTTCTGAAGCCGTTTCTGGCATCAATATCACACTGACAGATCCAGACAGTGATAATGACGGAATCAGCGATTGGATCGAGAGCATGTTCGGCAGCAATCCCAACAGCTACAACTCGTTCAGCGGTCTTCCGTTCGAGGAGCGCTTCGAGACAAATACAGTCTCTATTGGCAGCATAAATGGTCAGAACAACTGGAATGCCTCACCAGCAGGCTCAGCATTGGTTTCTACCCAAGCCGTCGATGTCTACGAAGGCGCGGCCGCCCTGAAGATCGACGGCGGCCAATCGTCAGTGGTGGCGGTAAACCATCTCAGTCTGGCCTCCACCCAGAACATAGTCTGCGTGGATTACTACGCAAAGGCCGACCGGCTGGCCAATCCGCCCGCAGGCCCGGTCGATGCCGCCGCAGTCTATTGCTTCAACGCGGACGGGCATCTTGCCGTTTATAACGGGCAATGGACCGTTCTCACCAATAATCCCGTATCCACCGGCGCATGGGTGCGGATCACGGTCATATTGGACTACTCCACTGGCAAGTGGCTCATAGGGCTCAACGGCACCCAAATCGTTGAGAATCTCGACTTTGCCATGCCCATTGACAAGTTCAGCGTATTCCGCGTTGTCGCCAATCAGGGCCATCTCGACAAGATCAGAGCCGGTTATGCCATTCCCACAGATCTCTATCTCCAGGGCGGCAACCTGCCCGACTGGTGGCAATACAAATACTTCGGCAGTCATGGTCAGAGCGGATCAGCGGATCCTGATGGCGACGGTCTCAGCAACTATCAGGAATACCAGCGCGGCACCGACCCCACCAATCCAGACACCGACGGTGATGGTCTTAACGACGGAGCGGAGGTTGCCCTTGGTTACAATCCCCTTGTTCCCGAGAAGTACGCCTTGCTTCCATTCGAGGAGCAGTTCGAGACCAATACGGTTACTGTCGGTGACATAACCGGACAGAATGGCTGGATAGCGGAATGCCCGCTCACAGCCATGGTCCAGACCAATATCGTTCACGAAGGACAGCAAGCCCTCCGGCTTTCAACAGGGACCAATGCCGCATCTTCTGAAGTAGCGCACCTCTTTTCGCGGCCATCCACAAATGTCGTGTGGGTGGATCAGTATGTGAGAGCCGAGCGCGCTTGTAAGCTGCCGTCCGGCGCACCCGCCGCTGCCGCCGGCTTCTATTTCGATGTGCAAGGCCGGCTTGTAGTTCACAGCGGTTCAAGCTGGGTCACGCTCATCAAAACCCCGATTCTAAACGAAAGCGACTGGGTTCGCATGACCGTCAAACTCGATTACTCCACGAAGAAATGGCTGATCTGCCAGGACGGCCTGCTCGTCGCCTCCAACCTGAGCTTTGCCGCGTCGGCCAATGGCAATTACCTGCGGGTCTCGGTTCGCGCCAACCTTGCCTATGCCGACAACCTCACCGTTACTGTTCAGGAGCCCGCCGGCATCAGCGCGGACGGCGACCACCTTGCTGACGATTGGGAGATGGCTCATTTTGGAACCCTCGCATACGGGGATAACGACGACCGGGATCATGACGGCTTGTCCAACCTTGAAGAATTTGCGTTGGGCATCAATCCCATGAGTGCTGACTCTGATGGTGACGGCATGGATGACCACACGGAGGCCAGCATCCTTGGTACGAACCCAAACGTCGCCGATTTCAACAATACCACCAACGTTGTGCTGGTAGTCAACGGCAGCGACATTAGCGGCTCGCTCGGCACATGGGCCGTGGATGAAACCGAGATCAGGTGCGACACAGTGCGCGGCTATGCGGAATACACCGTCAACCTGCCTGCCGCAGACGTCTACCACCTCACAGTGGAAGGCACGCATGTCATGCAGTCCAGCGAATGCAGCCCGATTGTGCCTGTAGGCAGCAGCGCCATTATTCTCTACTCCGATGGGACAAGCATCGGCAGACAGACCCTTACCGCGCCGGGTGGCATCTACGGCACGGTTAAGACTTATCTGCCATACTTGCCGGCCGGCCCCCACACATTCCGTGTTTACTGGGACAATGCCCACGAGCACGTCTCTTTACAGATCAAGAAGTTGACATTCACGAGCTATGGCGGCACTGACGCGAACACCAACGGCACAAAAGACTGGCTCGAATCCTCACTCGCCAACACCTGCACACTGTCTTCATTCTCGCCTTCCGCCCTCCACCCTTCACCTTCCACCTCTTATCTTTCCCCCGTCTGCCTCGAAGGCGCGGCTTCTGACGCAAATCGGATGGCCATTGTCGCCAATGGCGTGACAAACACGGTCAATCACGGGGTGGCTGGCAGATGGTATGCCAATGTTGACCTTGCCCAGGCCGGTTCCACGGCGGTTGCGGTTTCGTTCAATGACGGGGCTCTCGTCAGGCAGACCAATATCACATGGACCGCACTGAACGTCCTTGAATCAGGGAACCTGACAATCCGCAAGGATGATTCACTAATGCTTACGGCATATCCATCCGGTGCGACGAATGGGACAGTCACGATCGCGATAGAAGGCTCGACGACCTGCGAGACAACCGTGGATCAGCCTGTTGTCCATCAGTTCACGGATGCCGGCGAGTACACAGTTACCGGAACATACGCAGGCACGCAGTACCGCTCGATCGTTGTTACCGTTATTGGGGCTTCATTCCCAGCGAGCCCGCCGGCGGCTGAGCTTGGCGTCAAGCGCACCTGGATTTGTCCTGACATGCCGGCGGACGCGGTTCTGGAATCTGACAGCACGGTGGACCTGCAGCGTCTATCCACCGGCGTAAAGATCACCATGCACAACGTCAGCGCCGATCACTACATGGTGGCAAGGCTCCCGGACAACGCCGACGGCACGCCAGGGGTCATCTGCGACTCAGCGAAGCTGGGCGGCTTCTGGGTTCATGATGGAGCCGACAGCCGCACATTCATTGTTGAGCAACATGCGACCTATGATGTCTGGGAGACCGTTCTGGTAATGAAGAACCTGCCATCTGATGTCACTATTGAGATTCAGGTTTTCATTGCAGGCGTCAGCTTCGTAGAGGGCGGCTCGTACCGCGCCATAACCAGCGCTAACTTCAACTCTTTGGGCGAATACCGCTTCCGGCTGATTCATCCACACTCGGTGAGTGCTGCCACTTGTCACACGATCAAGATGTACCAGGGCGGGACTTATCTTGGTCAAGCATACTACGGCAGCTATCTGCCTGCTGAGGAGTGAACAACAACATGGCACAAATTGAACAAGAACAGGACCGTGCTCCTGTGAGATCTACACTCAAGCGCCTTGCAACTGGCGGCCTCTATGCGGCACTCGGTCTGATCGCTCTTGGAATGGGCGTGCTCACCGCCAATATCCCCGACGTCTTTGCGGGCTGTAATCTGCCGGGCGTGGGCATCGTCGGAATATCTCTTTCGTCATACCAACTCACAGTTTCCGAGGGCGGCACGATATCCAGTACTGTTGTTCTTTCGGGACCGGCGAATTCTTCCGTCCCGGTTTCGCTGTCGGCCTTCAAAGTCAGCACAGCGGGGACTATCACTTCAAGCGGCAGCATTTCCGTGACACCTAGTTCAGGTTCGCTGACACTTTCGAGCACGGGGGCTGGCTATCTTAACTATGAGATAAAGGGACTGTCAAAAAGTAGCAGAATGCGGGATACGAAGGTGGTGGCTACAGTTGTTGGCGGTAAGCCGATTGTCGATTGTCAGGCAATTCAAGAAGTCACAGTTACATGCAATTGTGACTCCAGGACCCAGATTCGAGACGAGCGACCGCGCTCGTACCGTGGGGGCACAATGCCTAGTCCTCCCACAAGTGCAACAGAGTGGGCTTCAGATCGGGTGAACGATCAATGCGGACATTGGACAATACTCGAGTCGAATGGTTCATATGTACGGCAGTCTGTTGATGGGGGTTTGGTTGGACATTGTCCCTATCCGAGCAGCAGGTGGAAAGCGGTGTACTGGCTCTCAGAAGATGGATGTCTGCTCATGGCGACAAAGTTTTGCGTCTGGGAAGGCGTGACGGATCGGTATGGAAACGTTGTTCCGGGCGGAAGCGACAAGGACGGCGATGGGCTTCATGATGGCAAGAAAGAAACGTGGAATCTTGGCTGGACGCCACCGAATTCGAGAGACTGCTTTCACTCACCAGAACCTTCTTTCGATCCGGCCGACGAGACGCCAAGACCCTGTAATAATGCGTATGACTCGTATGCACCAGACGACCCGTTTAACCCACCGTCACCACCCTGATAGATTCTTCTGGTGCCTGGGATGTGTTTGGCTTATTTGCATACAGAAGAAGGAGGATGATTAATGAAAAGAGTAGATAGTGCATGGCCGATCCTGATTGCAGTGCTAGGGCTGATCGTGCCGACTGTTGCTAAGAGTGAGATGCTGATGTCGATGAGCTACGTTCAGCTCACGAACAGCGCGTCAGGCGGTGTGCTTACCATGATGAAAACCCCGTCCTCCTTTGTCCCGTACGTTGCCGTCGACACCGTTTCAGGGGAGAGCTACTCCTCTGTGCTCAATCACCTGGCGGCTGAGATTGAAACCTGTACTCTCTGCCCTGAACTGTGGGGAGGAACAACCGCTGACGTGGAAGATGATGGGCTTGTTCTCGGGGGCGCGCCGGGTTGCGGTGAGTATATCTTCGGTGGTACTGAGGTTGGACTAGGGATTCCGCCGGCACCCTTGGCTCTCAGTGTTTCGTACGAACCGCCCCAGGACAAAGCAACGCTCGCGTGGATTCTCCCCACAAACGACTACGATGCCGTGTCTGTCGTGGAGGGAGGCATACATCTGTATTACTTGGCTGGCAATAGAACCAACTTCGTGCATCATCGCAACGGGTGGCGCAATTCGAATTCTGACACGAACGACATGTGGTATTGCGTGGTCGGATGCAGAAAGGGAATTCCTTCGAATGGAACAGGAGTGCGAGTGCAAAACGGCCGCACACAGGAATCTCTCATGAATGTTCCGTTTACCCGGGGCTGCGCTCCTGGCTGTCAGAAATGGAGCTACGGCGCTTTGGACAACATAGAGCTGGAGGAGGGGCGCCGGGAAGGCGTATCTCCGAAGGTTGATCTGGAGCGATCATTGCGAGGCAAGGGATTCTACCAGATGCTCAAGGGCACGAATGGCTTCGCGGGTGGGATTTGGCGCAGGTTCATTGACCTTAGATCGGGCGCGACATTTCGAGTATCTGCCAGATTGAATACGCTAGAAATGAGCAATGGCGACTGGAACTTCTCGTATCATGCCGCATACAACTCCACGGATGGCGCCAACCTGACATCGGCCCAGATGGCGGGCGTGGATCCATTGCCGGATGGAACCAACGGCAAGGAGGCCGGCAGAATAGCGAGCTACAACTCAGCCGACAAGACCGGTGGCGCTTGGATTACGCGATCAACCGACCAGGATGGCCCTGGAAAGCAGATAGGAAACCTTACTATTCCGACGAACGGCATCAATTCATTGACCGTATGGCTCAGGTTTGAAGGCACCAATGTATCTTCCTGTCGGGTAGGGGCGGATTCATTGTGCATAGAGGAGATCCGCCGCAGTGAGTGAATCCTCTCCAATCTACGGAAGACGGAGGGGCTTTGCACTCAGAGATGTTTCCTGTAGGATTGGACTCTTGATGTGGTTTCTTCCCCTTTGTTGCGTAGAGGCGGAGCAGCGCGGTCGGATTGGTGTTGTTGGTCCTTCACATGTGAGTTTTGGCGCACACTGGCCATACGAAGTACAAAAGACATCTTTCATGATTACGAATTCGGGAAGTGCTTCGCTGTTGCTTAAGAGTATCAGGCAGACATGCAAGTGCGCACGTGTTTCTTGCGGGAAGCTGGCTATTGAGCCTGGAGAGACAACCTTTGTCAGTGTGGAAGTACTACCATACACTGTGTTCGGTCCCTATCGAGCCAGTATCTATATTGAGAGTTCGGATCCGAGCAACAGGTTCTCGCGCGTTGAAGTAGAAGGGGTGATGAAAGAGCTTGTTCGCGTTAGGCCAAGCTCGTCGCTGTACATCGGTGCAGCATTGACGAATGGCATGTGGTCTGGTGTGTTCAAGTTGACTCCCTTGGTTTCGCAGATAGGTTTCGGCGAGGTTAAAGTGGAAAGAAGCAATTGCAAGATCCACGCTGTTCTCTCTCTTGACAGTGAATCAGACGGTGGATCGCGGGACCTCTCTGTGACAGTCTCTGTGCCGGAGGATCTATCACCTCCAGTGTGCATCCTTGCAATTCCTGTTGTGGGGCCATCTAATCATCCGCCGTTGACAGTGCAGATTTACGGGCGAGCGTCGGCGCGACTTCTTGTTTCTCCTCAAGAGATTCTTCTTCAGCGATCTGAAGAACCGATATATCGAGACATCTTGCTCACTTTGGTGCCAGCAGGCAAGTCATGCTGTGGCGGGAATGAACTAGAAGCATCTGTACTGAGACTGCCTGATGATAAGGATGTGAGCTTTGTCGTGAAGAGGAATAGCACGACGAATAGCGTCACAGTCACTGCCTGTTTCAGCCCTCGATTCCTTGATGATTTGCCAAGACGCGAAAAGGCATCCTTATTCTTCGGGTGCCCCTGGACTCGGTCGGCCTTGGTGACGTGTCGAGCCGATAATCGTGAGAGGGAGAGACGCTGAGAACAGCCCAAGCTGTCCCTCTCTCGTATAGGTTATTTGGCCATATCGTGAGTCCTTGGAGTCGGTGTGACTAGAATGGATTACCTATTGTTCTTCGGTGTGATGTTCGCGCTCTCTATGATTGCGAGAATATGCGTGGGAAGCGAAATGGGCAACCACACCAACGGAGTGATCATCGTTGACTACTTCTATGAGCCTGGATGCGCGGAATGCGATAAGATAGAAGCCGACATTCTTCCACAGCTTGAAGAGAGGTATCGGGGTCAGTATACGCTACAACGGCATGATGTGGGCGTCGAGTCGAATGCCGTGGTGTTGTTTGAGCTTGAAGCTCAACTCAAGATTACCAACGAAACTATGAACTGCATATTTGTAGAGAAGAAGCACTGTTTCGACGGTTATGTCAATATGACCAACGGATTGTTGTCGGCAGTCATGGAGGCGGTCGGAAATCGGCGCAAGAACATCTCGGAGGTTCGGTAGCAACATGTACGAGTTTGATGACTTCAATCGCATGTCTGCTATGTACACACTGCGTGACACATCCATCTCCTTGGCGTCCTTCGCGGACTTCTGTTCAAATATTTCTTCGTTCGACAAAACCGCATGGCTCTACGATCTCGCTACAGGTCTGCTCACAAACAAACTCTACGCCGACGGAAAAGGCCCGACCTACACCTACACAGCGGACGGCAAGCTCGCTACCCGCGCCTGGGCGCGCGGAATCACGACGGAATATTCTTATGCTCCATGCTGTGGCGCGCTGACAAATATCAGTTATTCCGACGGTACTCCGTCCGTCAGCTTCACGCTCGACCGCTTGGGACGGCAAGTCTCGATTACCGATGGGCAGGGAACAAGGAACTTCAGCTACAACGATCAGCTTCAGCTTGCCGCTGAAACTAATGCGCTCGGCACAATTGAGAGAAGCTATGATTCTATAGGTAGAAACACAGGCTTCACTCTTGGCAGCGATTACTCTGTGAAATACTGGTATTCGGGCGACGGCCGGTTCTCTTCACTTTCTTCCATTGCCTACGGACAATCTAACGGCTGGGCATATTCCTATGTGCCGAATAGCGAACTTCTCTCCGGCTGCACTGAAGCCGGATCCGGCGCAAGCGTGAGCCGGAGCTATGAAACGCACCGCGACCTGCTGGCATGCGTCAGCAACGGAGTCGGCGCGACATATATTTCCGCGTTCAATTACCAGAATGACGTTCTCGGGCGGCGAACCCAAAGAATTGATTCTGGCAGTGCCGTGGTGACCAATGAATTCGGGTATAATCCACGCTCTGAACTCACGAACGCGATGATGGGCACAAGCTCTTTTGCTTGGGATCTGGATAACATAGGCAACAGGAAGATCTCAACGGCGAACGGGGAACCGAAAAACTACACTGCCAACACGCTCAACCAGTACACTCAAATTACGAACGGCGGGTTGCGGAATCTCTCATATGACCTCGACGGAGACCTCACGAACGATTCCGTCTTTGTCTACTCATTCAACGGCGAGAATCGCTTGATTTGCGCTGAGCCTGTTTCGCCGACCAGCGGTGCGCAGCGCGTCAGGAATTCATACGATTATCAGGGGCGGCGCTGGATGAAAGCCGTTGACACCTGGGGCGGAGCAGAATGGGTCCCATCGTCAACAAATCTTTTCCAGTACGACGGATACAATCTGGTTTCCGAACTCTGTAGCTCTGATACGCCGTCCCTCTTTCGCACCAATTTCTATGTTCGAGGATTGGATTTGAGCGGCAGTCTGCAAGGGGCAGGTGGCATTGGCGGCCTGTTAGCGTTATGCTCAGGAACTAATTCCTCTTTCTATTTTGCGGATGCCAATGGCAACATAACCGAGCTAACGGATTCAAGTGGCACAGTGACTGCTCACTATGAGTGGGACGCCTACGGCAATCGACTGAACGCACCCGCGGGCAATGAACCGGAGAATCCTTATCTCTTCTCCAGCCAATACTTCGACCGCGAAACTGGCCTCTACATGTACATCTTTCGGCCATATGCGCCGAGTCTCGAGCGTTGGATAAGCCGGGATCCGGCTTCTATAGGGTGGGGCAACGACTATATGTTCTTGCTTAATGATTGCTACAACGTCATTGATTCATTCGGCCTCACGGCAACTAGTGTGAATGATATGTACTCGAAGGTTGCTAATAATTTCCCTGCCGGATCGGATTTCAGTTTCGAGCTCTGGATGTGTATTCTCGCGCGCGAGACGTGGTCGGGTGGTGGATTTCATAATGACAAGGTGAGTTCGACGGGCGCGAAAGGCTATTCTCAAATTACGGGCGGTAGCGGCTCCTACGCCTTCAATAGGATCAAGCAATATACCACTTGGAAAGGGTGGTTAGATAATCCTGCATCAGCACCACAATTCTTTGCTGGATGGTGGGCTGCTCATCCAGCATCCAGCAGTTCAGGCAATCGTCCCATACGGTATTGACGCATATGTGGCGGGTTATGCTGGTGGCGTCGGTTTGATTACCGACGGTTACTCGTCCCCCGCAGCTTTCAATGCCGCTATTCCGACTGATGCAGATCTTGATCTCAGTTTGGGAGCATGGATACTGCAATCGAAATGGCTGCTCGCGAAAGGCGACAAACCTAACGCTGTGCGAGCATACGGTGATCATACTGATGCCTATGTCAATGCGGTTCTGAATTGTGAGAGATGCATAAGCGTGATGCCGAAAGATGAATGGAAAGACGTTTTCAACGTGATACAGAAGGATTGGATGGAGAAGGGAGCTGTTGTTAAGTGTGCCTGCGGCCTTGAACACTGAACCCAGTGCTGTCTTTTTTTTGTACTCGTCGCCCTGAGAAGAACTATTGATAGGAGATGCTGTTATTGAGGGCATATCTATGAAGATAGTTATGTTGGTTTTATTGTTTCTTCTGGGCACGACGTGTTCTGCTGCTACGAATACTGTGGCAATCCAAAGACACATATTTCAAATATGTCTGGCATACAATGCAATCCCTTGTGAAAATGGGTTATGTGTCGTCGAGGCGGAACTTGATGGAGAACCAGATACCAGTGAGATCGTGGTAATATTCGGAATTGAGTTCGTGGATGGTGCGTATTCCGGAATAAATCGGCCACTGAAACCGCGATTGTATCGGCCACCCAAACCGGGATAAATCGGCCACTCAAACCGGAACCTAATCGGCCACTTTTTGCGAGTGTCCGGAATCGGTGGCCG
>Ga0247841_10012619_pt1 | contig 10974 bp, 3 predicted proteins | sample LaCruzMarch2015__2_FD_192410 | JGI IMG/M metagenome (GOLD analysis project Ga0247841, IMG submission 192410) | Freshwater microbial communities from meromictic Lake La Cruz, Castile-La Mancha, Spain - LaCruzMarch2015_18m | ecosystem: Environmental > Aquatic > Freshwater > Lake | place: Spain...
GCCAATAACCATCTGCCGTCCGATTACCGACCCGGATGCAGGCACTACCTTTACAGGATACATTTGTGGCGATCCGGCACATGGAACCCTCGGTTCACCGATAGTGACGGGCAACCAGGTCTGCATCACCTACACGCCAAACCCGGACTACAACGGCACCGACCAGTTCTGTGTACAGGTTTGCGACAACGGCTCCCCGGAATTGTGCGACACGGCAGTCATAACCATACATGTGATTCCGGCAGATGATGTTCCTGTTGCTGTTGACGATAACGTCAGTACTTATGAAGACGTACCCATAACCATTGCAGTATTGGCTAACGATACCTTCGGCGGCGATGGGCCTTCAACCGGAACAATCACGATTACTATACCACCTTCAAACGGGACAGTAACACTCGATGATGGAGGCACCCCGAATGATCCTACAGATGACCAGTTCAACTATACGCCAGATCCCAATTTCGACGGGAACGACAACTTTGTATATCAGATCTGTGATGCTGATGGTGATTGTGATACTGCAAATGTTATTGTCAATATAGTTCCTGCTGACGATGTACCTCTTGCTGTTGATGATTATTATGTAACATACGAAGATATTCCTGTAATCAGTAATCTTGGAACCAACGACACGCCAAGCGGTGATGGAGGAAATATATGGTTTGCAATCACTAATCCTTTACACGGTGATGTTACTGTTAATCCTGATGGTACATTTACTTATATTCCCAATCCTGGTTATTCAGGAACCGACAGTTTCAATTATAAACTGTGCGATACTGATGGTGATTGTTACCTGGCAACGGTGACAATATTGATACATCCAGCTTCCGCCGACTTGTCGGTTACAAAGACGAGTGCAATTAATCCAGTAATTGCGGGACAGATGTTGACATATACCATCACGGTGAATAACGTTGGACCCTCAACAGCAAAGACTGTCGAGGTAACAGATAATGTACCTGCCTCATTGAGTACAGTTGAGTTTTCCACTAATGGTGGATTGACCTGGAATGCCTGGACAAGTCCGTATTCCTATGGAAATCTGGCAGCAGGCGCAAGCTTCAGCATTTTGATCCATGGAACAGTCAATTCCAACGTACCAACAGGTTCGGTAATCATGAACACTGCAGTTGTAAGCAGCACGACAAATGACCCGAACCCTGCCAACAACACGGATACAGAAAGCACGGACGTAATCACCTTAGCTGACCTTTCAATTGTCAAGACCGGAACACCTGATCCTGTAGTTGCAGGCCAACTGTTGACTTACACCCTTACCGTGAACAATCTTGGTTCTTCCGATGCGTTGGCTGTCGAGGTAACAGATAATGTACCTTCTTCACTCACTGCGGTTGAGTTTTCCACCGATGGCGGGTTGACCTGGAATGCCTGGACAAGTCCATATTCCTATGGAAATCTGGCAGCAGGCGCAAGCTTCAGCATTTTGATCCATGGGACAGTTCTTTCCAACGTATCAACAGGTTCGGTAATCATAAATACTGCAGTTGTAAGCAGTATGACAAATGATCCGAATCCTGCCAACAACACGGATACAGAAAGCACGGACGTTATCACCTTAGCTGACCTTTCACTTGTCAAGACCGGAACACCTGATCCTGTAGTTGCAGGCCAACTGTTGACTTACACCTTAACCGTGAACAATCTTGGCTCTTCCGATGCGTTGGCTGTCGAGGTAACAGATAATGTTCCTGCCTCATTGAATGCCGTTGAGTTTTCCACCGATGGCGGATTGACCTGGAATGCCTGGACAAGTCCGTATTCCTATGGAAATCTGGCAGCAGGCGCAAACTTCAGCATTTTGATCCATGGAACAGTCAATTCCAACCTGCCAACAGGTTCGGTAATCATAAATACTGCAGTTGTAAGCAGCACGACAAATGACCCGAACCCTGCCAACAACACGGATACAGAAAGCACGGACGTTATCACCTTAGCTGACCTTTCACTTGTCAAGACCGGAACACCTGATCCTGTAATTGCAGGCCAACTGTTGACTTACACCCTTACCGTGAACAATCTTGGTTCATCCGATGCATTGGCTGTCGAGGTAACGGATAATGTTCCTGCCTCACTGAATGCAGTTGAGTTTTCCACCGATGGCGGGTTGACCTGGAATGCATGGACAAGTCCGTATTCCTATGGAAATCTGGCAGCAGGCGGCAGCTTCAGCATTTTGATCCATGGAACAGTCAATTCCAACATACAAACAGGTTCGGTAATCATGAATACTGCAGTTGTGAGCAGCACGACAAATGACCCGAACCCTGCCGACAACACGGATTCAGAAAGCACGGACGTCATCACCTTAGCTGACCTTTCAATTGTCAAGACCGGAACACCTGATCCTGTAGTTGCAGGCCAAATGTTGACTTACACCCTTACCGTGAACAATCTTGGTTCATCTGATGCGTTGGCTGTCGAGGTAACAGATAATGTACCTGCTTCACTGACAGTAGTTGAGTTCTCCACTGATGGCGGGTTGACCTGGAATGCCTGGACAAGTCCATATTCTTATGGAAATCTGGCAGCAGGCGCAAGCTTCAGCATTTTGATCCATGGAACAGTCAATTCCAACGTACCAACAGGTTCGGTAATCATGAATACTGCAGTTGTAAGCAGCACGACAAATGACCCGAACCCTGCCAACAACACAGATACAGAAAGCACGGACGTAATCACCTTAGCTGACCTTTCAATTGTCAAGACCGGAACACCTGATCCTGTAATTGCAGGCCAACTGTTGACTTATACCTTAACCGTGAACAATCTTGGCTCTTCCGATGCGTTGGCTGTCGAGGTAACAGATAATGTACCTTCCTCACTGACTGCGGTTGAGTTTTCCACCGATGGCGGGTTGACCTGGAATGCATGGACAAGTCCGTATTCCTATGGAAATCTGGCAGCAGGCGGCAACTTCAGCATTTTGATCCATGGAACAGTCAATTCTAACGTACCAACAGGTTCAGTAATCATGAATACAGCAGTTGTGAGCAGCACGACAAATGACCCGAACCCTGCCAACAACACGGATACAGAAAGCACTGACGTCATCACCTTAGCTGACCTTTCAATTGTCAAGACCGGAACACCTGATCCTGTAATTGCAGGCCAACTGTTGACTTACACCCTTACCGTGAACAATCTTGGCTCTTCCGATGCGTTGGCTGTCGAGGTAACAGATAATGTTCCTGCCTCATTGAGTGCAGTTGAGTTTTCCCCCGATGGCGGGTTGACCTGGAATGCCTGGACAAGTCCGTATTCCTATGGAAATCTGGCAGCAGGCGGCAACTTCAGCATTTTGATCCATGGTGTTGTGGATATTAATCTGATTCCGGGTTCAGTGATTACTAACACTGCATCTGTAAGTAGTTCTACAACTGATCCCAATCTTGCAAACAATATCAGCAGCATAACTACTCATGTATTACCTTATGTGAGCTGCCACAGCGACTTTATGGTTTGTTACAATACTCCACCATTCAATCTTGCAGATTTGGGTGGCTTTACCCCGGTAGGAGGGGCATTCAGCGGTACTGGCGTTTCGGGTGGTACATTGTTCAGCCCGGAAGCAGCCGGCAGCGGTGATCACATTATTACTTATACCTACACGGTGAGTGGCTTATCCAACTCATGTTCATTTGTCATAACCGTTGATTCCGCAAGTGCTATTACACTGGCCGGACAGGTTAAATACTGGAATTCGGTGGAAACCTACATGCAAACCCCGTTCCCAACGGATATACACAATTATTACCCGGCCGATTATTTCTATGTTGCCTTGTATGAATCAACAGAGACAATTGACCCGGCTGATCCTTTAGCCAATGCACTGGAGTGGGAAAAAGTTGATATTGTCACTACAGAAGTCTTCAATATTGGAACAGGTCAGTGGGAAATAGATAAAGATCTGATGTCGTACTTCGAATTCAGTTCGCAACTTGATCCGCTTAAGCAGTACTATATTACCGTTTGGGATGGCAGCAACCTGTACCAGGAGTTCCTGAATAATGGAACTACCACAGGAAACTTGTATAATCCCGAATTAGGTTCTTCCTATACCTGGCGTAATTGGGGAGGTGTCAGTTCACTCGATGCGTTGGCAATGCAATACATGATCAATGGAGCTTCACAACTCAACGCCCCTCCGTTTAACTGGAAATGGATTGGTAACAAGCACTATACGGGCGACCTGAATTATGGATTCTATAGCAATTACATTGCGAATGTCAACACATCAACAAACGGGATAACCGCTTTGGATGCGCTCACTACCCAGTATCGTGTTGCCGGCCTGCAACCTACCTTCCCCAACAACACACCTAACTTCAGGGTGTCGGGAAGGTTTATTGAGACATTGCCCAAGATCACCTGGTACAAACCATTTGATAGCCTCAGTATGCCGATTGACCTTAATTTTGTGAAAAGCGTAGTTAACTACACTTATTTCACACCGGCAATCAGCAATTACTATCGCAGCAACAACTTCAACAGCGCACCTTTCAGCATTGTTAAGCAGAATGTTCAGAATAGTCCGATAGGGTCTTGTCCTGATTATGGGTATGTTAATATTTACTACACTGCCACCGGTGATGTGAATGCCAGCTACCGTCCTCCTACCCATGAATTTAAGAATGAAAATTCCACAGTAAACCTTAAGTACGAGAACGAACTTGTGGCTCAGAAGGGAGAGATGGTTACCATTCCGGTAAGGATTGACCGCAATGCAAACCTGGGAGCTATTACACTTGGAATGACTTATCGCAACGACCTGATTAAAGTAATGGAGATTCCGGATTACGACGTGGTTAACATCAACCATGAAGAAGGTTTTGTCCGTCTGGCCTGGGCTGATCTTATAGGAAAATTAGTCAGTGCCGATGAGGTAATCATCAACATCAAAGCCATGGTGCTTGCCGATATTGATCCCGATACCCGATTGTTCGAACTTGAGGCCATGACGGAATTGGGCAATATTGATGCCGAACGGATGGAAGGCGTAACCTTGAAAACCGTTTCGCTAACCTCCAAACAGGTTGAAGGCAGCGATATGTTTATTGCCAACTTCCCGAACCCCTTCAACACGAAAACTACCTTTACCTATAACCTGCCCGAATCCGGAAAGGTTGAACTGGTGGTTTATAATAAGTTGGGACAGGTGATTAGCACCTTGGTTGACAAGGAACAAAATGTCGGACTGCACACCCTCGAAACGGATAACTTCGATCTTGCTCCGGGTGTTTATACCTACCGCCTCGTGTTGCATGGAATTGCCCGCGAATACTCGGCTTCGAAGAGCATGGTTGTGGTACGGTAATCCTATAGGCCGATGCCTGAAATGAAAATCAGGCTGTTTCGTCGCACTTGACGGGACAGCCTGATTTGTTTTGCTAATGCACTAACGCAGGAAAGGGTTGTTCAGCTTTTCGTAACCTATGGTGGTGGAAGGCCCGTGGCCGGGATAAACCACGAAACCATCCGGAAGGGTAAACAGTTTTTGGGTAATGCTTTCGAAAAGCAAATCGAAGTCGCCGGTTGGCAGGTCGGTGCGGCCGATGCTGTCGCGGAAAAGCACATCGCCGGTTATCACATAGTGCTCCGCATGGTTCACCAGGCAAACACTGCCATCGGCATGGCCAGGCGTGTAAAGTACTTGTGCTGATGAATTCCCGTAGTGGATGGTCTGTTTATCGGCGATAAACTCCGTAGGGATAACCATGTCGTCAACATTTATACCGAACACCGAGCCAAATTGGGGCGCGGTTTCCCAAAACAACCTGCTTTGTGCATGGCACAGCGGTTTCAGGCCGTAAAGCCCGCCAATAGCGGTATTGCCTACAATATGGTCAATATGGAAATGGGTGTTGATAAGGCTTACCGGGGTGAGGCTGTTGCGGGTAATAAAATCGGCTAATTTCTTTACCTCCCCCGCCGAATTGCAGGCAGGGTCCACCAGCAGGCATTTGCCGGATTCGTCAACCAGCACGTAAGCATTCACACCGAAGGAGTTAAAAACAAAATGATGGATTTTCTTCATGGTTCGGGCAGGTTTTAAGGGCTGTAAAGGTATATTGAAAACGGAATATACTGTCACATTTTTCAATTTCCTTATCTGTATTTAGCGGTTATGAAATACAGGACTTATAATTTTACGATTCCGCAGGGTAGAAGCCAGAGCGAAAAATTGCAATTATCCCTTTCCGACCTCTACTTCAACCAAAGTGATCAATCTTTTGACTGGTTCAAAATAAGGGATAACTTTTTCTTTATCGAAGTCGAACAAATCATCATAATCACCTTTTTGCCTCCAGGTAAAAAGTTGCGAATACATTTTACCCAATTCCAAAGGGATTATCCCGGTCTTAATAAAGTGTTCCGAAAAATTTGATTTTGCTCCGTTATGTGTCGAAGGTTTCAAATCTGCATTTAAGAGCAATACCATAACAGCGTAATATGCAGAATAATTTAGCCTGTTGATGGCAGAGTTCCATTTCTCTTTTTCAGCCAGTATCTCAGCATCATTAAAAGTGTCCTTTGCCCTTGCCATGCGATACCTTATCAGGTCAGCCTTTGTTCCTGTCATATAATCCTGATCCCTTCTTTTCGAATATTCTCATAAAGTGCTGTGAATGCGTGGTATTTGTTCCAATCACTTTTTGAATAGATCAATGGTGAGATAATTTCACCGGTTTCAAGTTCAAGTTCATAGAAATCATCCATCAACATGGTTTCAAGCGAGAATGAGACCCCCTTGGTATTGAGAAGGATCAATAAATCCCAATCGGACATCCGTCCGGCTTTGCCACGCGCCCTCGAACCATAAAGATATATCTCCGTTCCCGGGTATTTGGTATCGGCAAGGCCTTTTATTTTCTTTATAAGTATTTCCCGCTTACTCATGGTACAAAGTTAAGGTAATTTTCGTGACAACCTGCAAAGGATAATCCTCGGGTATCATTTTCAGTTAGCAGGAATCATTCAACAATAAACTTTCCCGATAAACCCTTCAGCCAGTCCGTTTTGTAAAAATACATACCCGGTAGATAGGAGCTAACATCAAGCTTTTCTGTTCCCTTACTGCCCGTCAGGCTGACGATTTCAATAATCTGGCCAAGCTGATTGCTGATGAACAGCCTTGCTTTGGTTCCATCGGGCAATTTGTAATTAAAAGCAATCCAACCTGATGCCGGGTTTGGTGAAACCGTTATTTCGCCCAGGGCTATCAAAATCTGGTTTTGAGAGATATTCCCGGATCCGGATGGTGAAAGGTAAAGGGAACTTAAATTTTCATTCCCTGGAAATGCCTCCATAAGTTGCAGTTCCTTCATTTTATTGGCTGACAAGTTGCTGCCAGCAGGGATTCCGGTTCCCAGGTGCGAGGGGCAGGTGTTTGCATTAACTGTTTCTACAAGCTGCAATCCATAATGAACCGTAGGTTCCTGCCCCGGGGAATGATAATAATAAACGCTGGTTCCTCCGTTGTGGAAATTTGTGACGGCATTTTCCGAAAAGGTGTTTCCGGCAGCCAGTAAAACGCTTCCCTGGAAAGGTGAAATTCCGGATCCGGGGTTGCCGGTAACATAAATATCGTACCTGTTGCCCGAGTTGGTGTTGCAACGGAAGCTTAATCCGCTTGCAGGTAAAGAGGTTGAAGCATTTTGAAGGTCGGTAAGGATACCGGTTGTGAGATTTTGAAAAGTGTTTTTGTAAATCTCGTTGGAGGCCGCCCCCGAATTGGTAATTTCGATCCCGGTAAACGAACCCCCGGTAGCAGCGTTGCCACCGTAAAATACATTTTCCTCAATAGCATATCCGGAGCAGGAATTCAGGTTTATACCATCTCCAAAATCGTTTCCATTGTTAACCTGTCCCATCCCGAAGCGGTTGTTCAGTATAGTGGCATGGTTCACCGAATGCAGCTCAATTCCATGGATATTGTTAATAAAACTGGTGTTTGAAACTGTGGTGGTGTTTTCAGTTTCGGAATTGGATGCATAAATGGCATATAAGTAACCCTTGAAAAATGAACTGTCTAGTTCAGAAACAGGATTTGGCGACACCATTGAACCAGAAAAAGCAGCAACCCTGTATCCTGCGTCAATAGAATGGATGCCATACCCTTCCTGAATTTCGGAGCGGTTATTCAGGAAATCGCAACCCGAAAACCTGATTCCGTTCACCTGCCAGAGCGATACCTGGGCATAAAAAGGGGCGGCAGTGGCAGGATATTCATCGTTCACTTCAAAAACGCAATTACTAAAAGTGCTCACATTTTCCGTTTCGTTGCCCGATACCGGATTAAAATTTCTGTATTTCATGAATTCCACGCTTCGCCGGTTGTTCCGGAAAGTACAGTTTTCAGCCTTTATTATTCCACCTGCCGAAGCCCAGTCGCCGGGATGCCAGTTTGTAATTCCATTGTATGCGTTTTCAAGTACCGATCCATTTCCCATTTCGACGATGCCCTGCACGCATAGCCCGTCAATGGTGGTTTGCGGGAAGGCGCTGTTACCCCACACTTCTATGCCTTGCCATTGGGCATGGCAGGCTGAGGTAAACAAAGTACTGTCAACTATCACCCTGGCACCGGGTTGTACGATGATTTTGCTTTCCATATCCTTAAACCGGATAGTTGAGGAATGGATAGACAGGAGAGAACCGCTCCCGATGGTAACAATTCCTGTTACCAGGAAGCTTTGGTTTATCCAGTTGGTGTTTTCGGTAACGGATAACGTATTGATAACTGGCAGCATCAGCGTTTCGGGGTTCACAAACCCGGGTGGAATAATAACTCCCGGTTCCATTTCTAAGTTTTGTAGCCCGTTTTCGAAAGCCAGGATGGCTTGTGGTGAAAAACAAAGTGTTGCCCCTGATTTCACCTTCAGTTTGCCGTTGTCGTTTATGGCAAGGAATCCGCAATCCTCAACCCGTAAAGTTGAACCGCACTGAACTTCAATGGAACCACCATCTTCGATAATAAAGGAGGAGGATGGTTTGATATTCAGGGAACCGGAGTTTTTCAACACGAAATGCGCGTTGGGTTCGAGGTGTGCTTTAGCCTGTGGATTGACGGTAAAAACTGTAGGTGAAGCGAAAATCTTCTTCCCGTTGAAGTTGACTGGATTAGTCATCCGGGTAGCCGTGGTTCCCTGGTCGAGGGTGATGGTGCTGCCGGTTTTCAGGTTCAGCGAATACCCTGAGGGCGTTTCAAGCGGGTTCAGCACGATTTCATCGGCACACCAGCGCACATCGCCGGTTACATCCACATCGTCGAAACGGATTTTTACCTGCATGTTTCCATTAGGGTCCTGATTAAGGATATCAACCGAAACCCCGTTCAGATAAGCTTTCCTCAAGTTTTTTGCCCCGGCTACTGGGGTGTCGTAACCCACCATATTCATCAGTGTTGCCGAAGAGGGATTGGTGCCAATACCGATTTTATGGTTGCCATTTCTGGTAAACACATTCCGCGAATGCCCATTGTTGAAAAGGTTTTTGTAATAAATCCCACCGACATTTTCGATATTGGCATAATACTGGTCGTTATGATCAAGGATATCGTCATGGTTCCAGTCCATGGCATAAAACTCCTGGTCGCCGCAACCGGTCAGCGGGTTGGCATTTCCGGGCAACCTCATGAATGGAAACATGTTTTCAGCGCTTACACAATCATTCTGGAGGCTGGTAGTTTCAAATTCCTTGTCCCAGAAACCTTCGGCGGTTACTGGCCGCAAATAGCAGGCATATCCTTTGAAAACATCATCAAAAGTGCCTGCCTGCCGGGTTTCACGGTCAATTTGCAGATAGGCATATAATCCAAAGATTGCAGGTTGCACACAACTGTTGCCTTCCTGCCAGAGGAATTTGTCCCAGGGGCACTGGTTGCGGGTTTCGGTATTATGATTTTCGATCCACAGGAACTCAGGGTATTCGGTATCCGGATCGGTAAATGGCAGTTTGATGCGTATCGCATCGCCGGTTGAAACGAAATCGCGGAGGGTGTAAATACCTGCCTGGGCGGGATTGGTGGCATCCAGGTCGCCGTTCATTTCCTGTGAATTTGTTGCATCACGCGCAGAGACAGAATATATGTTTCCCGGTGATTTCCAATCCAGCCGCTGCCTGTCCCAGGCATTCCAGGTGAGCAACGAAGCACCCGACAACCCGAGGTTGCTCCATCCGCCAACGGTTGGTATCCAGTAATCGCCGCCGGGGAACCAGCCTCCTCCACCTGCATGAAAATCGGTGCCCCCGTAAATCAGGTGCGCAAATTCATGGATCATGATTTGGGTGGGTTGGCTGCCGTAAGTGCCAAACCAACTGTATGAATTTGCTTCATGCCCCAGCATCGTACCCGGTGAGGAATACCCGTAATTACCTATCCCGTTAAAGGAACTGTTGCGCCAGATAAAAACCACATGGTCATATTTCCGGGGGTTTTCGGTACTCGGGCTTGTTTTGGGCAGCCCGAAAACATTGTCGTGGCAGGTCCACAGGTCGAAATATTCTATTCCGTTCAAACCGTGGGCGGTTATGATGGTGTTGCCAAGCTGGCTGTTCACATTTGCGATTAGCGCAGCATTATCAGGGCCTACCGGATGGGTACTGTCTGTTGTAAGGTTGAAAACCCCGCCATTATCCGGTGCCGGCAGGTAATCGCCAAGCACGGTATAATTACCTGAGGAAGCCATTTGGTAATACCTTGTCATAACCCCGGCAGCTATTCCGGCAGGAGAATACACATCGGTCAGATTGTTTGCCCAGTCGGGCAGCGAATGTGCCTGCCAACCGGAAGTGCCGTTTACAGGGGTCGGATCGCCACCGTTCGGATAATCATATTCGGCAAATACAAACAACACACGGATAACCCCCGATGCCGGCACGCAGAAGCCGTTCCTGCTTTCGACTAACGTTGCCGGAGTGGATTGTTCGGGTAATGATTGATAGTTA
>Ga0247841_10012621_pt1 | contig 10972 bp, 5 predicted proteins | sample LaCruzMarch2015__2_FD_192410 | JGI IMG/M metagenome (GOLD analysis project Ga0247841, IMG submission 192410) | Freshwater microbial communities from meromictic Lake La Cruz, Castile-La Mancha, Spain - LaCruzMarch2015_18m | ecosystem: Environmental > Aquatic > Freshwater > Lake | place: Spain...
TTTTTATTATAGCAAACCTCTTTGTTTTGGGTAGGGGATGTTTAAATGTTCGTAGCCGTTTTGAGTGACTATTCTCCCGCGAGGAGTTCTGGCTAAAAAGCCGATTTGAATGAGGTATGGTTCGTAAACATCTTCAATGGTTTTGATTTCTTCGGAGGTGGCGGCGGCCAAAGTGCCAAGACCAACCGGACCGCCACCAAATTTTTCAATAATAGTTCTGAGAATTTGTCTGTCAACATCTTCCAAGCCGATATGATCAACATCAATCATCTTGAGGGCGGCGTTGGCAACAGCACTGTCGATGGACAAATGATTTTTAATTTCAGAAAAATCACGCACCCTCTTCAACAGTCTGTTGGCGACGCGCGGAGTGAACCTCGCGCAACTGGCAATTTTGTCCAGTCCCGTTTCTTCAATATTCACATTTAAAATTCGACTGGAACGCTCGAGAATTTTTTTGATTTCTCCTTGAGTATAAAAATCTAAGCGGTGTGTGGCGCCAAAACGATTTCGCAGCGGATTGGAAAGCGAACCAAGTTTGGTGGTGGCTCCAATGAGGGTGAATTTTGGCAAATCCAATTGAATAGTTCTGGCCGAAGGTCCCTTGCCGATAATAATATCCAACTTGTAATCTTCCATGGCCGGATACAAAACTTCTTCAATTAACTTATTGAGACGATGTATTTCGTCAATGAATAAAACATCCCCGTCTTGCAGATTGGTTAGGATTGATCCAAAATCGCCCACCCTTTCAATGGCTGGTCCGGAAGTTGTTTTGATGTTGACGCCCATTTCTTTGGCAATGATATTGGCCAAGGTTGTTTTGCCCAAGCCGGCTGGTCCATAAAGCAGAATATGTTCCACAGGATCTTTTCTTTTTTTGGCAGCCTGAAGAAGAATATCAAGATTGGTTTTGACTTTTTCTTGACCGATATATTCACCGAAATTCTGAGGACGAAGGGTATTATCCAAATTCAAGTCCTCTATTTGTTCTGAAGCGTTAGTAATCATTTTTAATTATCAATGATCAGTTCTCAATTTTCATTAAATTATCAATTTTCAATGTTTGAAAATTATTTCATTGAAAATTGATTGAAAATTGTAAATTGAAAATTGTAAATTTAAGGCCTTAGTCTCAGTATAACTCCATTTGACAAATATTCAAAGCTGTGCTACTATACCAAGTCATCAAAAAAAGCCTATTTAAAGGCTTTTGGATGATTAGCAGTAAACTGTAGGCAATTGGGGGTTACTATCTTTTATCCTCAATTTCGGGAACTTTTTTGCCCAGATATGGGTTTTACGGTTTCGGCTGTAACTCTCCTCGACACTGTTCCTTCCTCAAGGCCCCAGGTTTTGAGATTTGTCTACAGATTAGTGATGAAGCGGATAGATAAAAAAGGCGTCGGATTTGATCCAATGCCTTTTTTTAATTTCCAAAAGTAGTTTGTCGTCCTCGCGAAGGCGGGGATCCAGATTCCAGAGAGTGTTTGTTAAATTAAAGCAAAGTTATAAATTTCTATATAATATATTTTTCTATTTTTTGTTCGTTTTTTGTCATAAAAGTTTAGTGGTAACTGGATTCCCGCCTTCGCGGGAATGACAATAGAGGTTTTTTTCTAGAGTTCCGTGACTCTCTCCACTTCCTCCAAAGACGTTTCGCCTTCCAAAACTTTCAAAACGCCATCCTGGACCATAGTTATCATTCCGTTTTCGACGGCTTTTTCAGTAAGTTCAGAGGTGATGGCCTGTTGGTCAACAAGTTTTTGAATTTCTTTATCAATGACAAATACTTCACTCACAGTTGTGCGGCCTTTGTATCCGATATGGTTGCATTTTTCACAACCAACCGGTTTCCAAAGTTTTTCTACCAATGGAATTTCCACTCCGCTTTTGGGAGAAATGGTTTTCAAAACTTCTTCAATTTTATTTTTTTCTTCTGGAGTTATTGCGGTTTCTTTTTTGCATTCGCAAAGCTTTCGCACTAGTCGTTGAGCCATAAAAGCATTGACCGAAGAAGCGACGTCCGGTGCGGACACGCCCATATTGAGCATTCTTTGCACGGCGCCGGCGGCGCTGTTGGTATGAATAGTTGAAAGAACCAAATGCCCGGTCAGGGCTGATTGCACAGCAATTTGCGCCGTTTCATCGTCGCGAATTTCTCCAATCATCATAATATCCGGATTTTGACGGAGGAGTGATCGCAAGGCAGTGGAAAAAGTGTAGCCTTCTTTTTCATTGACCGGCGTTTGCAAGATACCTTCAATCTGATATTCAATCGGATCTTCAACGGTAATGATTTTTATTTCCGGTTTATTAATGAGATTAATAATACTGTAGAGAGTAGTGGTTTTTCCGGATCCGGTCGGACCGGTATTGAGGAATACTCCGTTAGGTTTTTCAACTTCATGTTTTATTTTATCCAAATTTTGTTTGCGGATGCCCAACTTTTCAATATTGAGTTCCTGGGTGGCTTTACTGAGAAGTCGCATCACGACTGTTTCTCCATAACCGCCCAAAATTATTGAGACACGCACATCCACTGATTTTTCTTTGACGCCTTCAATGTCATCGTCAAATTTGATGGCGAAACGACTGTCAATGACGCCCTGTCGCACTTCAGTTTTTACATTGCTGAGGATTTTTATTTCTCCCAAGAGATTCGGATAATCAGTCAGAGGAATATTTACAACTGTTTGCAAAATGCCATCAATACGAAAACGAATATGAACGCTTTCGGCGCCCGGTTCAATGTGGATGTCTCCCGTGCCAAGTAGTGAGGCGGCGGCAAAAATAATTTTATTTATTTCCTTAGCATCCGATTTATCAATAACTTCTTGCAGTTTTTTGAAGTCGCTCAAATTATCCTGAGCTTTTTGAAAAGCTTCTTTGTTCACCAAAATTCCCTTACCTAAAGTTTGCGACATTAATTTTTCATAGAGATCTTGCAGATATTCTCCTTCACCGGTAACTTGTTTCACTTCATCAATGGAAGTGATGCCCTCAATGGCTTTCAAAATTCCATCTTGTAGCAGAGTAATCATACCGGCTTCCAGGGCGGCCAGAGTGATGTCTGATTCTCCGCCCATTTCGATAATTATTTTTTCAATTTCTTCATTAATCGTTAAAACTTCAAAGATACCAATTCGGCCCTTGTAGCCAAGATTATTGCATTTGGAACAGCCCTTGGGCCTATAAAGCTTGGTAATGTCCTTGGGAATTTCCACTTTGGCTTTGGGAGAAATGATGGATAACATTTTTTTGAGCGACTCAATGGATTCTTTGGCCGGGACGTATTCTTCTTTGCAATGAACACAAAGTTTTCGCACTAGTCGTTGTCCGATAATGCTGTTAATAGCCGGAGGAATAAGGGTTGGCTTGATGCCCATTTCCAAAAGACGAGGGATAGTTCCGACTGCACTGTTGGTATGAATAGTTGAAAGCACCAGATGTCCCGTGAGAGCGGAATTAACCGCAATGTCCGCTGTTTCGTCATCACGAATTTCTCCAACCAGAATCACATCGGGATCTTGACGAACAATCGCTCTGAGTCCTCCGGCAAAATCATAACCGCGGGATTTTTCTACTTGAGTTTGAGAAATGCCCTTAACTTCATATTCAATCGGATCTTCAATGGTGATTATCTTGGTTTCCGGGTCATTCAGTTTATTGATAATAGCGTAAAGAGTAGTGGTCTTTCCTGATCCGGTCGGACCGGTAGTTAGAATAACGCCGTTAGGTGCATGAATTTTTTTATTGATTTCTTCATAAGCCAGTCCGCGGATACCCAAATTTTCCAGAGCAACTTGAATGGACGACGGATCCAAAAGACGCATAACAATGCTTTCTCCAAAATTTCCCGGGATAATGGAAACACGAATAGCTACCTTTTTATCTTTCATGCGAATTTCGAAAGTTCCGTCCTGAGCGATATCTCGCAAATTAAGTTTCATGCCCGACATCATTTTTATGCGAGAGACAATTGAACGATGAAATTCAAGAGGCAAAGTGAGAACGTCATGCAAAACGCCATCAATACGATAGCGCAAACGCAAATCTTGTTCTTGGGGCTCAAGATGGATATCGCTAGCATCCAGATTATAGGATCCGCCCATGATGATATTCAAGATTTCCGTAGTTGAAAGATTGTGAATCTGATCTTTGAGCGAAACCAAATCTTTCAGATATTGGCCGGATTTTTCCAAATCTTCATCGGACAGGTTGACACTGAGTTCGGAAAGAATATCCGCAAAAGAAATGGTTTTATATTTTTCCTGAATTTTTTCCAGGTTATAGCGGGAAATGACAAAAATTCTCAAATCCCAATGATTTTCTTTCTGCAGATTTTCAATAAATTCAGCGGTTTCTTTTTTGGTCGGGTCGGTTGACGCCAGAGTAACACGCTTACCATCTTTTTGAATGGCAACCACATTAAACTTTTTGGAATCTTCTTCCAATATTGTTCGGATACTTTCATTGCTGACGGGGATGAGGTTGGTGTCTACATAGGAAAGTTTGAGCTTGGCGGCGAAAAGAGAGGCTTCTTCTTCCTCTGATTTATGACGAAGTTTAGTGAGAACAGCTTGAGTTTGTTTTGTTTTCACATCTTGCCAGGCTTCTGAAGCCTTTGCAGGATCTGTTTTGGCAACTTTAACCATTTTTTTGTTTTTGGTTTTTTTACTAAGATTATTTTAACACAAAAATATGAAAATATGTAATATTCAGAATTCATGCGTTTGTCTTGAATTCTTAAAGCCCGTTCAGATAAATTAAAGCGAGTTTTCTGCCGGTCTACTATAGCAAGATTTGCAAATTAAAGCAGGCTGTCAATAATTCTGCATCAAACGCGTGAATTCTGAAAAACTAAAAACTGCCTACGGGCAGTTTTAAAAAATGTCAAAAATAATTTTATTGCATTGGCAGTTCTTTTATTTTTTCATTCAAAATTTTTCCGGCTTCTTCGAGGTCGCCAAGAGCAATGTTTATTTTCAAATAATTTTGATCGAGAGTGCCTTGTAAAATCCGATTGAGCTCCACAAGATTTTCCGAAGAAACTCCTTTGATAATGGCAATGCTAGTTTCCGGAGTGTCATTATACACGGCGGCGAAAAACCTGCCTTCATTATAATTTTCCTGTAATTTTTCCAGAATCAAGGCCAGATCATCCGGCTTGGAACGGCTCTGAATAAAATCTTCTACGGTCAAAGTCGTCCAAGCTAACTTGGAAATATTGTCCCAGTTTAATTTAGCCATAGAGCGTCCCCAAAGTTTCAAGATATGGAGCGGATGCGTTTTATAAAGCCAACGGACAATAGCTTGTTGATCGGCGCCCTGATCCATCAAAGTGGCGGCTGTCAGAAGAGTCCTGGGAGTGGTATTTTTTTTCTGAAAACTTTCAGTGGCACTCATGATGCCGGTCAAAAGGCATTCGGCGATATTTTTATCAATAGCCGCTACGTCAATTTTTTGCAAAATTCCGGCCAAAATTTCACTCGAAGATGAAGATGTTATGTCCGTGAGGTTTATTTGTCCAAAATTTTCATTATTGCTTTTGTGGTCAATATTTACAATTGGAACTTCAAAAAACAAATCAGGATTGGCTTCATATATTTTGCCCAAATTTTCCAAATCCGACGCGTCCAAAACGATAAGCAAATCATATTTGAATTTGGCTAGAATAAAAGAGAAGTCGCGAGGATCAATAGCGCCTTTTTCAGGAGTCAGAAAGATGTTGAATTTTTCGTCCGTTTCTTCCGAACGCAAATTAACAATTTTGTTGAAAGTCGTGTTAAAAGACAGCACGAAATCACGTGCGCCAGAAATTTCATTCAGGATTTTTTCCGGACGCGGCAGAAAAGAATACTTATCAGAAATAGTTGCTGTGGTGGCAATGGTGGCTGAAATATTTCTTTTTTGCAGGAAAAAATACAAAGCCCAGGCAGAGCCAATGGCGTCTCCATTTGAATTTTCCGGAATTAAAATCAGGATATCTTTGGATTTTTCCAGAAATTGTTTAAATTGTTCGAATGGTTCCAGACTCATAAAAAGACTAAAAAATTGAATAGTAGTGTAGGATATCAAACCTCCGGGATTATGTCAACAAAAGCCAGAAACAGTATTTTTGAGAATCAAATAATGTGTTGTATAATGCCTATGTTTAAATATGAAAGGTATATCAATAATGCATATGATTATTACAACCAAAAATTCCAAGGAAACAAGAGATTTGGGAAAAATGTTGGCACAAGAAATAAAAAATGGGCAAGTCGTTTGTCTTTCCGGCGAGCTTGGATCCGGGAAAACAACTTTTACACAAGGTTTTTTGCAGGGACTGAAAATCAAAGGACCATATACGAGTCCGACGTTTGTGATAATGAAACATTACAAACCTAAAACCCAAAACCCAAAACCCAAAACCCAAAGTTCAACGCCTAAAAATTTAAAAAAGCTACGGGCTACGGGCTACGAGTTATTGGGCATATATCATATTGATGCTTATCGAATTAATGCGAAAGACATATTAAATCTAGGTTGGGAGGAAATAATCGCGGATAGTAATAATATAATCATTGTTGAATGGGCGGAGCGGATTAAAAAAATAATTCCCCAAAATTCTCTTTGGATATGCATGGAATGGTTAAATGAAAAAGAAAGAAAAATAATTTTTAAAAACAAATAATCTATGAAAAATACCCTATCTCTTTTTGCTATATTTTTGGCAATTTTTTTCCTGACAGGGTGCTCGGATACCGGGCAGAAAGATGTTTTTTCATCAGTCAAAGACAAAAGCAATCTCAAAATTAATTCAGAAACTAATCAATCTGCCAAAAATACTGCTGAAAACAAAACAGCGGATAATTTAAAAAATAATCAAACAACCAATATGGACAACAGTGAATTAGTGAAAAAATATGGCGCCGCTTTAATCAAAACAAATTTCGGAAACATCAAAGTTAAGTTTTATAACGCTGATTCTCCGATAACTGTTGGCAATTTTTTAAAACTTTCCCAGGACGGATTTTATAGCGGTACCAAATTTCATCGAGTCATCAAGGATTTTATGATTCAGGGCGGCGATCCAAATTCCAAGGACGATGATTGGTCTAATGATGGGCAAGGCGGTCCGGGCTATTCTTTTCAAGACGAATTTAATTCTCACAAATTAATCAAAGGATCTTTGGCGATGGCCAATTCCGGACCCAATACCAATGGTTCGCAGTTTTTCATCGTTACAGCCGAAGCCACAAGCTGGCTGGATGGCAAACATACTAATTTTGGGGAAGTTACGGAAGGCCTGGATGTGGTAACCAAAATTGAAAATGTAGCCAAGAATTCCAACGACCATCCAACCGAAGACGTGACAATTCAAATCATCAAGCTTTTGGAAAAATAAAAGAATATTTTTTTATATTATTCTATATCCGTAGTGGTCCGACCACTACAAATGATTTCGCACCTGTGGACAACTTCTTCCCCTTTCTTCCTCATCTTCTTTTATGCTACAATAATTCCATAACCAACCAAAATAAAAAACAAACACTATGCTGTACTTGGCATTAACTTCTTTAGTGATATTTCTTTTTCTGTTGTATTTCAAACATAAAAAATACATTACAACTAGTTTTCCAATGACGGTTCTTTTCTTCGCTCTGGCCACCGGTATTTTTTCTCTATCGCACTTTTCTCCCGGAGATAATCCAAATGAAAACTTGAACATCATAGGGGGGGGGCTTAAAGGGATTGATAAAACTCTAGTTCAAGGTGAATCGGATCAAAAAGAATCCACCCAATCCATAGATACAACCCAATCCAACAATCCCAACAATTCCGGCGAAGTCTCTTCGCTGTTTTCTTTTGCCAAAATATCCAACCCCAGTCCTTCTTTTGAAAACTACGCCTATATCAACGGAGATCTGCTTATTAAAGATACGGGGATATTGCGTATCAAGCCCAACTCCGTAAATTCGACTAAAATTAAAAATCGCTCCATTAAAGCCGAAGATCTAGATTCCAACTCAGTTACTTCCCGTATCATTGATGACGGAACCATCCAAGGTGAAGATATTTCCAAAGATACGAATATAACTTTTCAGGATCTTAATCTGAGTGGAGTTTTGGATTTGGGCACCAACACAATTTACGATCAAAACTTTACCGGCGACTGGAATTTTAACGGAGGAGATCTGACGACTATCGGAACTCTCAATGTCGGAGCTACCACACTCTCCGGTAATTTGAATATGCAAAACAATTTGATTCTCAATATCGGCCATGCCGGAACTGATTTTGATGCGAGTGGCGGACTGACATTAGCCGGACAACTTACAGTCAATGGAACCTTAATTGCCAATAGTAATTTTACTTTAGGCGATGATGGCGAAACCGGATCTATCGATTCTTCCGATTGGAACATCGACACAACTGGAGCCATTACCAACGCCACTTACGAAGGTTTGACTATTACCACCACCACCGGAACTTTCACCCTAACCAACGGAAAAACTTTAAGTGTTAGCGATAGCGCAACTTTGGCCAATAGCGCAATTACTTTAGGTAACTCCAAAGCTCTGACTCTTTCCGATAGCGCAACCTTAAATACTGCAACCTTAACCTTGGGCAATGGAAAAATCCTGACGCTTTCCGATTCCACCACTCTCAGTGTCAATGCCATTACTTTTGCCGGAACGGAAGTTTTGACTTTGGCGGCTACCAAAGATGTAACTTTTGCCGATGCTTTCACAACGAGTGGGGCTTTTCCGATTACATTAAATTCTACCGCCTCAACCAATATCATTTTGCCAACCACCGGAACACTAATCAGTACGGATCAAACAGTTGGACAAACTATCGGCGTTACTGGTGCCAGACTGACAAAGCTGTGGGCAACCAATATCGAATCAACCAATGCCCCGACAGTTTCCGGTTCCGCAGTCTATTATACCGGCGGTACGGATGTTTCTTTGGCTGACGGCGGCACTAACGCTTCTCTCACAGCCAGCAACGGCGGAATCTTCTATTCCACCGGAACAGCCGGAGCGATTCTTTCCGGTACGGCGACTGCCAACAAAATTTTAATGTCCGGTTCTTCCACTGCTCCTTCGTGGTCAACCCCAACCTATCCCAATACCGCCACTAATGGAAATTTAATTATGGGAAATGGAACAAATTGGGTAGATACGGTCGTTCCGACTTGGAATCAAAGTACCACCGGTACCGCTACTTATGCCACCAATGTGGCCACAACTACCAAAGCGGATGCGGTGGATTATTATCTAACCTTTGTCGGATCCAATTCATCTTCCAATCAAGGCATGGATGTCGGTCCGGCCACCTACAATCCTTCCACGGGAAAGATTACCGCTTCTTTAATCGGTGATATTTCCGGCAACTCGGCCACCGTTACCAACGGACTTTACTCTACCGGAACATACAATGATCCGACCTGGCTCAATCAACTCTCCGGACTGAAAATCACTTCCAATATTTCCTACAACTCCGCCAATGTGACAGGCACGGTTTCCATATCCAACGGAGGGACCGGACAAACCACCGCCCAAGCCGCCAGAAACGCCCTTCTTCCAACCCAAGCCACCAACGCCAACAAATTTCTGCAAACCGACGGTACCGACGCTACTTGGCAAAATGTTCTCTGGTCAAGTCTCGGCGCTCCCACCGCCAATCTCTCTTTGGCGATGCAAAGCTATACCACCACTCTCACCTACGGAGCAACTACCGGAGTCGCCAATCTTTTCAATATCACCGATACCGTCAACAATACCGGCACCGGTTATTTGGTCAATATTACAACCGCCAATCCGTCTTTGCTTAAGCCTTTTGCGGTTTCCGGTGCGGGTGGAGTTTTCCCGGCTATCAACGTGGACTCCGCCGGCAAGGTCGGCATCGGTTGGGCCACTCCCGCTTCCCAGCTCACAGTAGTGGGCGGAGCCACTTTTGGCGCCACTTATGCGACAGACGTCTTGACCGACGGTAAAGTAGCCATTGAAAATAATTTGGGCATCGGAACGACGGCGCCATTGTCCAAACTGGACATTAATGGAGATTTGAGGCTCAGGCCTCTCACTACCGCTCCAACCGTTCAAGATGGTAATGTCTATTACGACGGCAATGATAAAAACTACAAAATGTACAATACTCAAACTGCCGGATATATTGATCTGGTGGCCGATCCGCACATCCAACCGTCCGAATGTCCGACCGGCTATGTTCCGGTTCCGGGAGACGCGCGCTATGGCACCGCTGGAGGATTTTGCGTCATGAAATATGAAGCCAAGTGTGATGATGATGCCGACGGAGAAGGTGATACCACCGCTCAGGACGCCACTTACAAAACTTGGCACAATGACACTACAGCTTGCACCGGAGCCGGCAAGGCGGTAGTTTCTTCGGCTCTCGGGGCTCCCATTGCCTACATCAGTCAAATCACCGCCAAAGCCTATTGCTCGGCTCTGGGCACCGGCTATCATCTCATTACCAACAATGAATGGATGACGATGGCCAGAAACATCGACAGAATAACTTCCAACTGGACCAGTGGCACGGTTGGTACCGCCGGAATCTGGCGCGGGCATACAGACGGAACGCCAAACAATGCTCTGGAAGCCAATACGGACGATGCTCAAGGTTACGAAGGCACCGGTCAATCCGCTCCTTCCATTGAAAAAAGAACTTTCACTCTTTCCAACAGTCAAATAGTCTGGGATCTCTCTGGCAATGTTTGGGAATGGAATCAAGACACCATTAAAAGAAAAGATGAACCACATTCCACTACCGCTCCAGACAATACTTTCAATTACAAGGAACTCAATACTTTTGATAACTACGGCACTATGAGTTATGCCGCCATGCGTCCCAGCAACCCTGCTTGGACTTCCGCCCATAATATGGGTCGAGTTTATACCTATAATCCCAGTGGAGATACGAATACCACACAATTTGCTTTCATCCGCGGCGG
>Ga0247841_10012622_pt1 | contig 10972 bp, 9 predicted proteins | sample LaCruzMarch2015__2_FD_192410 | JGI IMG/M metagenome (GOLD analysis project Ga0247841, IMG submission 192410) | Freshwater microbial communities from meromictic Lake La Cruz, Castile-La Mancha, Spain - LaCruzMarch2015_18m | ecosystem: Environmental > Aquatic > Freshwater > Lake | place: Spain...
AATGACCGGTACTTGAAGTTCCTTCTTGACCTGATAAACATAGCGAAGCGCGACCGGTTTGATCGCCGGGCCGCTCAGCCCTCCGAAATCCTTCGCGATCCTGGAACTCCGCGTCCGGAGATCGACCGCCATCCCTCGCAGTGTATTAATGAGACTAATTCCATCCATGCCCTGCCCGATCACCTTGCCTGCGATCTCAAGCACATCCCCAAGTTCCGGCGAGATCTTGGCAAAAGCAAGAAGTCCCGTCTGGTCACGCACCGCTTTGACCGCATCCAGAATACGTTCCTGTTTTTTCATGAAATTGACGCCGCCGGTTTCAACATTCGGACAGGAAAGATTCACTTCAAGCGCTTTTACAACGTCCTTCATCCCATCGAATGTTTTGGCGAGCTTACCGAATTCCTCCGCAGATTCTCCGGCAATACTGACGATGAGAGGAACTCCGAGTTTCTTGAAATAAGGGATCTTATGCTCGATAAAATCTTCAAGCCCTTTATTCTGGAGTCCGATCGCATTGAGCATCCCGGCGGAGGTCTCGCAGATGCGCGGCATGGGATTTCCGGCACGAGGCTTGACCGTAATGGTTTTGGTAATGATCGCCCCGAGCTTTTTGGGATCCACATACCCGGCATATTCATCCGTAGTCCCGAAGGTCCCGGAAGCAACCGTAATCGGATTTTTGAGCACCAGATTTTTGATCTTAGTCGTTAGATCGATCTTCACAGTTTGAGATCCTTGAATTTAAACACCGGCCCGTCCGCACACGCGCGTTTCAAACCGTCCTTTGTTTTGACCATACAGCCCAAGCAGGCGCCGACACCGCAGGCCATACTTTCATCCCAGGACGCCTCACCTTCGATGCCGTATTTCGCTGCGATTGTGATCACGGATTCCATCATAGGCTTGGGCCCGCAGGTTTGGATGAAAAATTCTCCAGGATGCCGGCCTTTGAGAATTTTTTCAAGTAGTAACGTAACGCGGCCCTTCGTGCCGTACGAACCATCCTCCGTGGAACAAAGAACCTTGGCGCGGACTTTCTTCAATTCAGATTTCGGCATAAGCTCGGCTTTGGACTTCGTTCCGATCAGGAGATATTCCGTGGGATATTTTCCGGCAAGAAAAACAAGCGGTGGAACACCTACCCCGCCCGCGACCAGGATCCGCTTCTTTTTACCGAGTTTCCCGGTAAATGAGTTCCCGAGAGGCCCCATCACCCGAAGCACGTCTCCTTTTTTCTTTCCGGACAGAATGCGAGTGCCGCGGCCTAGGACCTCATAGAGAATCTCCACCTTGCCGGGAGAAACCCGGAAGTAGCTAAAAGGACGCCTCAGGAAAGGATCCTGCCCCTGATTGACGCGAACCTGAAGGAACTGCCCTGGTTTGATATTTTGGGAAAGACTTTTGGAACGAAAGGCCAGCTTGAAGTATTTTTCGTTGACCTTTTTATTCTCAAGGAGAGAAACATCTTCGTCGTATTTTTTTTCCGTCATAGAACGTATTGATAACCTTTCACGAAGGTGTGCAGGACCTTGCCTTTGAGTTTCTTGCCGTAGAAGCATGAGTTGAGGGACTTCGAGTGAACATCGTCTTCCGCAAACACCCAGTCCTTCTCCACATCCACCAGGATGAAATTGGCCTGTTCCCCTGTTTTAAGCCGTCCGAAATTCGCTTTCTTCAGGATCTCGGCGGGCGTCAGGCTCATCTTCTTCACGATATCCTCCAGTTTCCATTTCCTTCCGTGAAAAAGTTCGGTCATGATCACCCCGAAAGCCGATTCCAGACCGATCGCCCCGAACGGCGCCACTTCAATGTCCCGGTCCTTCTCTTCAAGCGCATGTGGCGCGTGATCCGTCGCGATCGCATCGATCGTACCGTCCTCGAGACCCCGGAGGATCGCCTCCCGGTCTTTCTCGGTGCGGAGCGGCGGATTCATTTTATAAAAGGTATCGTATTTCACGAATTCTTCGTCGGTCAGCGCGATATGATGCGGCGTCGCTTCCGCGGTGATCGGCAACCCTTCCGCTTTCGCGCGCCGGATCATATCCACGGCCCCGCGGGTTGAGACGTGCTGAAAGTGGAGCTGGCATTTGATGAGCCGGACCAGTTCAATATCCCGCGCCGTCGCGATATCTTCCGCGGCATTCGGAGCGCCCCGAAGTCCAAGTTTCGAAGAAACCACTCCTTCGTTCATCACCCCATTGATGCTGATCGAATGATCTTCGGCATGCGACATGATCGGCAACCCGTAGGTCGAGGCATACTCATAAGCCCGGCGCGCCACCCCGGAATCCACGACCCATCCGCCATCATCGGTTACGGCAACGGCACCCGCAGCTTTCATTTCCGCCATCTCGGAGATCTTCTTGCCTTCACGTCCCTGGGTCAGTGTTCCGGCCGGAAAGATATTGAAGTTGAGTACGTTCGCACGTTCCATCTGGTATTTTACGACCTGCGCGTTATCACAGGCGGGCTTCGTGTTCGGCATGGTCACACAGGCCACAAAACCTCCCGCGATCGCGGCTTGGGCCCCGGTTTCGATCGTTTCCTTATGTTCATAACCGGGTTCGCGGAAGTGAACATGGAGATCCACCAGACCCGGCAAGAGATGGAGATTCTTGGCATCCAAGATCTCCGCTTCTTCCGTCGCAAGGTCCTTACCCCATTTCACGATCCGGTGACTTTTGACGTGGAGATCCATCACCTCGTCGATCTTATTGGCAGGATCCACGATATGAGCATTCCGAATGATCAGGTTCTTGACGGATTGTCCGTTCAGTTTATTTTTCATTTTTCAACGCTCCGCTCAAGAGGTAAAGAACCGCCATACGGACCGCGATCCCGTTGGTGACTTGTTTAAGGATATAAGACTGCGGGCTGTCCGCAAGCGCGCTTTCAATTTCGACCCCCCGGTTCACGGGCCCCGGATGCATCAGGATCGCGTCCGGCTTCGCGCATTTAAAGAGTTCTGTATTCATTCCGAAGGTACTCGCATATTCGCGGATACTCGGGAATAAAGTCTCGTTCTGTCGCTCCATCTGGATCCTAAGGAGTGTCACGGCGTCCGCACCATCGATCGCCTTCTTTACATCATGGATAACCTTCACTCCAAGCTCTTCGATCCCCCACGGGATAAGCGTCTTAGGCCCGCAGATCACGACCTCTGCCCCGAGTTTCGTCAAACCCCAGACGTTCGATCGTGCTACACGGGAATGCAAGATATCCCCGACAAAAACCACCTTGAGACCTTTAATCTTTCCCTTGATCTCACGAAGCGTGAACATATCCAGAAGCCCTTGTGTGGGATGCTCGTTGATACCGTCCCCAGCGTTCACAATCCCGCACTTTGTGTAATTTGAAACGCGATGCGGTGCTCCCGAAGAACCATGACGCATCACGATGATATCCACCTTGAGGGCTTCAATATTGGCGATCGTATCCCATAAAGACTCGCCTTTGGTCATGCTGGAACCGGCACTTGCCATGCTGATGGTATCCGCGCTCAAACGTTTTTCCGCGAGTTCGAAAGAAACACGCGTCCGGGTGCTAGGTTCCAGAAAGAGGTTCACGACGGTTTTGCCGCGCATGACCGGGACTTTCTTGACCTCCCGTTGGGAGATTTCACTGAAAGATTTCGCGGTATCCAGGATCAACGTGATTTCTTCCGCGGAAAGATCGCGCAGTCCGAGAAGGTCTTTTCGTTTCCAATTAAGTTTGCCGTTCTGTGTCATGATCTGCCCCCCCCGGAGATCACAGCTTCGTCTTTTCCATCCGCTTCCTTCAACCGGATAATCACCTTGTCCTGAAATGTGGTCGGAACGTTCTTACCCACATAATCCGCCTTAATGGGCAATTCCCGGTGCCCGCGGTCCACGAGCACCACGAGTTGAATGGCTTTGGGTCTTCCAAAATCGATCAGCCCGTCCAGCGCTGCCCGGATGGTCCGGCCCGTAAAAAGAACGTCGTCAACCAGGATCACAATCTTTCCTTTGAGATTAAACGGGATATTTGTTTCATGGAGTTCGGCTTTGGGACCGACTTCGCTCAGATCGTCACGATAAAGGGTGATATCGAGGATACCGATCGGAATTTCTTTTTTTTCGATCTCGAAAAGTTTTTTCTGGAGTCTTTCGGCGAGGTAAACACCACGGTTACGGATACCGACTAGTGTAAGGTTGTCCATGCCTTGATTGTGTTCGAGGATCTCATGCGCCATACGGGCGAGCGCCCGCTCGATCCCGCCTTCATCAAGGACCTGCTTTTCCGGGACGGTCATAACAACTCCGAATCCGTCGTCAAAACACCAGCGGGCGGGCAAAAAAATACCCCACACGTTTGTGCAGGGCTCTTGGTGCCATCTATAATTTGTCTCATTTTATCCACCTTTGTCGGCGTCTCAGCGCCGTCTTAAAAGGATCTAAAACCTTATGGAGCTGCGGAAGGATACTCGCTTCCGCTATTTTTGTCAAGTCACGCAAAAAAAATGAGAAGGCCTTCTCTATAAGCCGAGTTCTGTCATCGCCCTTGCGAGCGATGGATGACCATCTATCTTGGACCGCCATTGCTGGCGGCCTCGGTCGGCTGACCCGGTGAAGTTCCTACCTTGCGGCGGGAAAGGAACGGGCTGTTCCCGCTTTCGCTCCTCACCTTATTTAGCCTTTCTTCACGTAGAGATTGCCGCGTTTCACCCCCTGTCACTTTCGCGACAGGGACTCGTCTCTGTGGCTCTAATCCGCTTTGTACCGCAAGCGATACAAAGGGTGGGTGTTACCCACTACGATGCCCTGTGAAGCTCGGACTTTCCTCCCACAGCGGTTGGACAGGACGTTTCCCGTCTCTCATCATCTGTGCGCGATCATCCGAGAAGACCTTCTCAAAAACCTGTTGTTAGGTCAAAGAACAAAAAAAGACTCGCTAAATTTGGGCGGTCCCGTCCATCGTTTCAAGCTGCTCCTTGGAAAACTCCGCCCAACTCGTCCCGGGAAATTTTTCCACAACCTGCTCAAAATTTTCACGAGCTTTGGCCGTATCCCCCGAGGCTGCATAACTTTTCGCAATATAATATTCCGCGATCGCGGCCAGATTTCCTTGAGGATTTCCGGACAGATATTCCTGATACTTTTGGATCGCTTTGGGATAATTTCCTTTCTTATAAAAAGTTTCGGCATCCGAATAGGGCCCAAAAGAACGCTTCAGAGGATGGAACGCGCACGAAGCCATCATCAGACCTAAAAGTGCCACTACCGCAAAAAGTCTTATTGTTTTCATAGAAGGCCCCTTAATTATTTGATGAATGAAAATCTATACTTAAGTCTACTTTTCACTTGGGAGAAGTGTCAAGAAGGAATTGGGCCCACCTGGACTCGAACCAGGAACCAAAGGATTATGAGTCCTCTGCTCTAACCAGTTGAGCTATAGGCCCATTAAATGAGTACGGCGCATTAAGTTGGCTGGTAGAATATCGAAGAAAAAGAGGAATTGCAATCAACAATCAAGAAGGAAAGGCGATCCCAATACCAATCCATCGAAGCGTAGCTGAGATTGGGGCCGTCCAAACTACCATTTTGGGAAAGAAATAAAAAGTTTGGACAGACTACCGCATCCGGAGAACGTGTTCGACCTTGCCTTGAAGGTTCGCAAGATCGAAAGGTTTCTCAATAAAACCACTGATCCCCTCGAGTTCAAAAAGCGGTTGCATGGTCGCCCCCGCGCCCGTAAGCATAATAACGGGAGTTTTCCGGGTACGGGTTTGTTCCTGGAGATCATCGTGACGATAGGAGCGGAGTTTGCGGAGATAGGTCAATCCGTCTTCGCCTTTCGGGATACGGATATCAAGCAACACGCAATCGGGTTTGCCTTGTTCAGTCTTCTGAAAACCCTCCGCCCCGTCGAGGGCGGTCAGGACCTTATAACCAAGAATCTCGAACTTTTCTTTGATGATCTGACAGACATCATCCTCGTCATCGATAACAAGAATACATTTTTTATTCTCTGCCATCTTGACCTCAAAAAGGTTTCAACCAGCAAAAGAGCCGGCAAGAACGCTCGCGATCCCAACAAACTTTCAAGGAGATTCTATTACTCGCTTAGCTTAATATCCAGAAAATTCTTGAGTTTTCGTGACCGGGTAGGATGACGCAGTTTGCGAAGCGCCTTAGCCTCGATCTGACGGACTCGTTCGCGAGTCACGTTAAAAATATGGCCTACTTCTTCCAGTGTCCGGGGGTAACCGTCGCCGATCCCGAACCGCAAACGCAGGACCTTTTCTTCACGTTCGGTAAGCGTCAGGAGAACATCATCCATTTGCTCCTTGAGCATGCTATAAGCCGTAGCATTGGCCGGAGACACCGCGGACTTGTCTTCAATAAAATCTCCAAAGCTTGTATCCCCTTCATCCCCGATGGGTGTCTGAAGGCTGATCGGCTCCTGCGCGATCTTCAAGATCCCCTTCACTTTTTCGACGGGCATCTTCATGACCTGTGCGACCTCTTCGGGGGTCGGTTCACGCCCGGTCTCCTGGACCAGGTGACGCGACGCGCGGAAAAATTTGTTGATAGTCTCGATCATGTGCACCGGGATACGGATCGTACGGGCCTGATCTGCGATCGAACGCGTGATCGCCTGGCGGATCCACCAAGTCGCATAAGTCGAGAACTTGTAGCCGCGTTTGTACTCGAATTTATCCACCGCTTTCATCAAACCGATGTTCCCTTCCTGGATCAGGTCCAAAAAGGAAAGTCCCCGGTTCGTGTACTTTTTGGCAATGCTCACCACCAATCGGAGGTTCGCAGCGACTAGTGCCTTTTTCGCCTTGGTAAGTTCCCATTCCTTGCGGATAATCGACTTGAAATGCTCGTGAAGCTTTTCTTCCGGTTCCCCGAACTCGTGAAGGATCTGGCGGTTCCGCTCCTCGATCTGACCGATCTTGCCACGCACGCCACTTCGCCGAAGTTTCCTGATCTCATCGCGGTTCCTTTTAAGTTCGCGAAGCTTCGAGCGAAGAGTCGCGATGATCTGCTCCACAATGGCAATACTAAGATTGAATTGTAATAAAAGTTCGGCCACATTGGATTTTTTCCGGGAAGCGCGGAACTTTCGAAGGAGCAGCTTGAACTTGTTCTTGATCGTCTGGATCTTGACCGTCTGCTCTTCATCAACGATCGCCTCGAGTTGAACCTGGCCTTCAAGAATCTTTTTAGCAAGCTCCAGCACTTCGAAACGCGCGGCCTTGGTCTGATAAACAACTTTCTTAAGTTCTTCTTCGCAGGCTTCGATCTTCTTGGAAATCTCGATTTCCTGTTCGCGGGTCAGAAGCGAGATCTGCCCCATCTGGCGGAGATAAGTACGGACCGGATCATCAATGCGAACGCGCTCATATTCTTCGACCGCCGCGTCCTCCTCAAGCTCGGAATCTTTGCCTTTTTTAGCTTCGACGTCCTGGATCACTTCAGAGGCAGGTTTGGCCGGATCTCCCGTCGAGCCGCTTGTTACTTCAATCCCTTTTTCATTTAAAGCCTCGATGATCTCTTCTACTTTTTCGGGATTGTTCATGTCCGGAGGCAGTTGTTTCTTCATCTGCTCGATCGTAACAAAACCTTGTTTCTTACCAAGCGCTAAAAGCTTCTGAACCATCTCCCCCTGAAGCTTGGCCGAAACAACTCCTTTTTTCCCCGTCTTCACCTTGGCAGACTGCGCAGGCGTAATCTTCCCCTTGGCGCGGGCCGACGACGGCTTCTTGGATAATGCTTTGGCAGGTTTCTTGGATGCTTTTTTCATAGAATTGCGTATTATAGTTATCTCGCCTCTTGAAACCAAGCGATTTATTCGCCCTTTTTAGTTTTCCGGGACCGCTTCAAGAGTTCCTGGTATTCCTGGGTCACTGTACGGACTTTGGCTTCATCCCGTCCGTTCTCTGCCGCGAGGAGCTGACGGCGCAATTCTTCGAGCCGCCCGGTGGCATGGCATTGTTTGATTTTTCTGATGCAATCTTCGAGGATTTGTTCCCGCTCGGTCGTCTCGTCCAGAGATGCCATGACTGCCACAAGCTGTTCACGGTACTGAGCATCCGGGATACGGTTTAGAAGTCCCGAAAGCGTGCATTTTTTCCCCTGCTCGCTCATCTGCCTCAGATATTCAAAAAGCTGCCGTGAGATCGACATCTTGAGATCAGAGTCTTTAAGCTCTTCGCAGGCCCGATCACAAAAAGGCGGCACTTCAGCCATAAGCACCAGAAGCAGCAATTCTTCGGGTGCGGGCTTGATTATTTCGGGAGTGGTTGCGGCCTCTTGAGAACGCCCCTTGGGAACATTCCCCTTCCCATTAAGACGAGAAAACTCAGTACGCAGAGAATTCTCATCCACTTCAAGCGCACGGGCAAGCCGTTTGAAATATTCCGAAAGCATGACCGTATTTTTGACCTTAAGAAAAGTTTCGAACATCTCGCGGCTGATCTTGGAAAGCCCGAGGGCGTCGTGACGCGGGTAGCGCGCAAGAAGTGCCTGCAATTTATAATCAAAAAAATCCTTGGCGTTTTTGAGGAGCGCCGCGAAAGCATCGTTCCCGCGTTTGTTTAAAAAATCATCCGGATCCTCGCCTTTCGGCAGGCTCACGAGTTTCACCTGCATCCCGCCTTCCAAAAGGATCTCCAGCCCGCGCAGGGCCGCGGCCTCACCCGCCTTGTCGCCGTCGTAAACCACGATCACTTCCTCCACAAACCGCCGCATAAGACGCACGTGGTCCTCGCCAAGCGCCGTACCAAGCGTCGCTACGGCATTCCTGAAACCGTGTTGATAAAGAGCAAGAAAATCCATGTAGCCTTCCACCAGGATCAGGTTCGGCCATTCGCGATCGATATATTTTTTCGCCAAGTTCAATCCGAAGAGTTCGCGCCGTTTTGAAAAGATCGGCGTCTCGGGCGAATTAAGATATTTTGGACCTTCCTCGTCGGCGATCAGCCTTCCGCCGAACGCAATGACCTTATTCTGAAGATTCAAGATCGGGAACATGAGCCGTCCGCGAAAGGTATCATAATAATTTCCTTTCGGCGATTGCTGGATCAAAGCCGCTTGTTTGAGAAGGGCTTCCGGATATTTTTTAAGGACCATACGATCAAAAAGCGTACGCCACTCCATCGGCGCCCAGCCAAGTTTGAATTCCCGGATCATTTCATCGGTGATCTGCCGCTTGGCCAGGTACGCCCGGGCCGGAGCACCAGCCTCCTTGAAAAGCAGTTCGTGATAAATATCCGCGGCGACTTGGCAAACCTCGTAGAGTTTTTCCTTCAGCCCGCCGTCATCCCGGTGAGCGCGCCGTTCCGGAAGCGTGATATGCGCACGTTCCGCAAGGAACTTCAATGCCTCGGGAAATGTCATGTTCTCGTGGCGCATGAGAAAACTGAACACATCGCCGCCGGCCCCGCATCCGAAACAGTGGAACATCTGCTTTTCGGGCTGGACCATGAACGAGGGTGTTTTTTCCTGGTGGAACGGGCAGCAGGCCTTGAGATGCCTGCCGGCACGTTTGAGGGGAACATATTGGGAGATGATCTCGACGATATCGTTGGCCGCACTGACCTGCTCAACAATATGATCTTCGTAGCGCGTCCCGGAGTTGTTTTGTTCCATAACGCGTTTTTTCTACCCGCCGACCTTCGACGTTTCCACAGATTTTTTAAGAGTCGACTTGGAGAAGGGACTTACAACAAGCTCATAAAGATCGGGCACAAGTCGTGAGACCGTATAACCCGTATAGGTACGTCCCTGTTTGAAGGCCTGTTGCATGGGCTTGATCGGAAAGAAGAGAAGGAATTGTACAAGAAAGCTGAGTAAAAGCATCGTGCGTAAAACCCCGAAAACCATTCCGCCCAGGGTCCTCAAAATCCCTTGAGCTTCCACTTTGAAAAGCTTTCCGAAGAAATCGATGCACCGGGACACGATGAGCCATAGACAGATGCTGAACAGAAAAAAAGAAAGGAATTCAGCGGCCTCCATGGGAATGATGGGAAGCACTATGGCTAAATTTTCCGTACCAATCTTGTAAAAACTCAGGGTCAGCATGCTCACGAGGAATATAGTCAACAGCTTCCCAAACATGTTACTAAAACCCTTGCGGCTCCCCTGCACCAACCCCCAAAAGATTGCGATCACTACGATCCAGTCGATCGGAGCAAAACTTTGGAGCGCCGAGCCTGCAACGCTTTTTTGAAGATGATCGACCATCTTCCAAAACCATTCCATTGAGAATGCCCTCCTGCGGTTTTACCTGGGTTCCCCGGGATCTCCCCGGAAGCCGTCCTGAAAAAGTTCGGTCAATTTGAACGGTATGATACACCCTTGCACGTTCTGTGGGTACTCAAAAAAAACCTTGAGATAATTCGGCGTAAAACCTTCCGAAACCCCGGAACGATCATTTTCATGCTCTGCCAGTATCTCTAAGGAACGACCCAGATACCGGCTCCGGACCTCCCCGGAAACACGCTCGGCTGATTCCATCAACCGACGGACCCGGTCCCGAACCACTTGTGCGGGAAGTGTCCCCCGATCCGCAGCTTGTGTTCCCTCCCGGCGGCTGTACGGGAACACATGAGCCTTGAGCGGCTTGAGGATTTCAAGCAACTCCAGAGTATTTATAAACTGCAGCTCTGTTTCACCGGGAAATCCGGCCATCACATCCATGCTGAATTCAAAATCCGGGATCCGCTCTTTTAATTCCAGAACCACATCCCGGTACTCTTCCCGCGCATAACGCCTGTTCATCTTCGCAAGAACTTCGTTATCCCCGCTTTGAAGCGGAAGATGAATATGCGGACAAAGTTTCGGAACACTCCGGAAAGCATCGCGAATGGGTTTGCCAAGGTCCATAAGTTCAATCGAACTTAAGCGGATACGCTCGATCCCTTTGACTCCGGCAGTGGCTTCGATCACATCCCGTAAAAAATAATGCCGTTCCCCGGCATGGGCATGAGCCTCCAGAT
>Ga0247841_10012623_pt1 | contig 10971 bp, 10 predicted proteins | sample LaCruzMarch2015__2_FD_192410 | JGI IMG/M metagenome (GOLD analysis project Ga0247841, IMG submission 192410) | Freshwater microbial communities from meromictic Lake La Cruz, Castile-La Mancha, Spain - LaCruzMarch2015_18m | ecosystem: Environmental > Aquatic > Freshwater > Lake | place: Spain...
ATCTTCGCGTTACCACCCGCCAAATCTCGGAAATAATGCCAGGATATGCCCAAAACCAACATTAACCTTTGAGATAAACGTAAGGCTAACCATTTAAGAGTTAATTTTGTGCCAGCGCTAAATTCTTTTTTCACCTGCTGAAACGAACTATTGTCTGACATTATCAATAATCCTCCTTCAGGTAATGAGAGCAGCTTTCTTGGACTAAAAACAGCCGTATTTTGGCCAGCGCCATTTACCGGAGCAAGAAGATGAGCACAATCCTCTAATAGCTCAGCACCACAATTATCACAGAATGCCTTGGACTCGTCAAGGCTCGAGGAAAATCCAAAATAATGAACCAAAACAAAAACATCAGGAGGGTATGCTCCACCTACCCCCATCTTAATCTTTTCCCAGTCAGGCGAAAGATCTTCTTTAACCGGATAAAAATAAAGGCTTATTTTTTTTAACCTCAGCGGAATAAGAACTTCATTGCAAAAATAATCAGGCACCCATACCCGACCCTTTTCTTTCCCTTTCTTGGCGAGAATAATTTTTACCGCCTCAGCCATAGCCAATCTTCCGTAGGAATAAAATTGGATATGTTTGTTCGATCCAAGATCTCGCCACGAATCTCCATCTGAAAATCCAGAAAACAGAGCCTGCCAAATAATCCTTAAAGAAGGAATCGGAGCTAAATGAATAGTCATTATAACTAAAATCCGGTTGAATTAATGCTCATAAACTAACTTTAAGAAAGTTCAATAAAATCAATGCCCATGTTTTCCAATAAAATGGATCTTGTTTTAAAGCCATACCTAAATATTTTCGAGCCTGACGCCAATCTCCCTGTTTCATAAAACAACGCCCTCCGCTTCGAAATATATCTGACCGGCACTGCTTAATAAGCCAGCGATAATACAAAGTCTTTGGCTGCCATCTTTGAAAGTGGGCATTTAAAACATTTAAAGAATTTTGATTATGCAGAGCGACATTATTGGTAATACCTTGACCCCAAACCCGATATTCACTCAATATCTTGTGAAGATACTCTATGCGGGAACCTGCCTGCGCGAGCCGCAACCAAAGATCGTAATCTTCTACGCCGTTAAATTGCATGTCTTCCGAAAAACCACCCACTTCCAAAATTTTCTGCCGTCTCACAATAGTTGCTGAAGTAGAAATGCAGTTGCCATTAAAAAGTAGATTCCGATAAGTAGTATACGGGCCATACGTCAAGCGCTCCCTACCTGCCTTATCCTTTTGTAACCACTCATCATGACAAACCAAATCAACGTTAGGCACTTCTTCAATATGGTTAGCGACAAACTCGAGCTTTTGCTCCAGCCAAATATCATCAGCATCCAAAAATGCTACAAATACGCCCTTAGCATATTGGATACCAGTATTTCTCGCTCCGCCTATTCCCTTATTCTCCTGCTGGATGATCTTGATATTAACTTCGGGATGCTCTTTAACCCATGAAGATATTATGTCATATGTCCCATCTCTCGAACCATCATCTACTACAATAATTTCATAATTAATAAATGTCTGGCCTGCCACGGAATCAAGGGCATGGCAAACAAAACCTTCCGCATTATACGCTGGCATTATAACGCTAAACAGAGGAGCCAATTTCAAGAAACCTCCTTACCCCTTCTGATGTAACTGGCTCAAAATAATCTTTTTTGACCTGCTCGCTAATCTCCTGATATTTGTTAAAAGCAGTTTCGCGCTGGCTTTGGAACAAACGTACCGCCGAAATTAGTTCCTCCTCACTACTACAAATTCTCCACATAATATTGGAAATATTATCAGGGATGGGATTTTCTATAATACCATTACGGTCACCGACAACTATCGCCGGAATACCTTTTGCCAAAGCCTCTAAACAAGTACTAGAAGCATTGCCGATAAGTAAGTTCGCGCCTTCAACGCACTCATTAAAATCCCCGGTCTTTACTTGAAGAACCTCGGAAAAAGCTCCATCAAGCATGCTTGTTATTTGCTTAGGCAATAAAGTTGGATGCGGTTTTATCCAAAATCTAAAACCGGTTGTCCCAAATTCTTTAAAAGTTGATCTAACAAGATCTAAAACATCCTGTGAACCTTTCAACCCTATAGGCAAAGCTATCAACATAGTAAAAACGCCTACTTCCGGCCATCTTTTACGCTTTTCCCATACTTTATTAAATCTAAAAGCAGGCACCACGACAGCGTCAAAATCATGACAAAATTCCTGGATATCTTTCAATAACCCTTTTCCTACCACTCCAATTCGATGAGGGACGGCTTGACTACGATATTCCTGTGGAGTAGGATAAATATATATATGAAGATTCTTGGAAACTATATATCCTTGATAACCTAGAATACGAGTTTTAGGATGAAAACGGCGAAACCCTACGATCATCCCGCGGTCAATAACTTGATTTTCATGCCATTCAACCAGAAGCCTAACTGACAATTTTTCTTGAGAGAGCCTAAAAGCAAAACGATAGTTTAGCAACGCAAAAAGTGACGACAGATTAGAGCTTTTTAACGTTTTTTCCTGTCTCAAGATTGGAGTAACATCAAACCCCAAAAATGACGCCTTTAAAATATTAAGCCGGAGGATTCTAATTGGATAAAGCAAAATAAAAAGATAATCTGAGATCTTTAAAAAATCATCAGGAATTATAAATTGTTCTTTTGCTTTCCTAATTAACTTAAAACCCTCAAGGGGGTTTATAAATCCTATAAGCGACGGATAATAAAAAATATTTTTTCTCTCTTCTTCACTTAAATTCTTCAGTAGTCCCGGATAATAACGATCATTGTATTCCCCTTTATAGATGCTTCCGCCCTCTCCGATTTTGCTTTTTACTACAAAGGTATCCAACAGAGTAATCGGTACAGAAGGAATATTTTTCAATCTTCTAAGCCTTGATCTGCCTAAAAATCTTAAAGAAAATAAAACACATCCAACAAAAAAATGATAATACGGCGTTAGGATGCGCTTAACCCTGCCAAAAATATTCTCGGAACAAATAACAAAAATATTTATTCCATTTCCTTTAAAATAAGCCCTTAAAACATTGGCTAACGCGCGGTCTAAAGTAATAATTTTTCCAACATCTTGGCTAGTTTCCAATACCCGCTTAATCAAACCCAAAAAACAACATCTCATAAAGAGAGGGCTTAGGTATTTGTTTCTACTGGCAATACTGCTAACTATCCAGTCAATATTATTCTCATATTCCAACCCTACAGATTCAACTAACCGGTTAAAATCGGTTCTTACTTCAATAGCCACCCAATTAAGTATCCGATTTTCTACAGGAGTCAATTTATCCAGATCAATTACTCTCATCGCCTATTTTCTTAAGGTTAAACAATCCAATATGGTTACTTTAACATCCAAATCCAGGCTCACTTTTATTTTTTAAAAAATTGAAGGAAGGCTTCGCATAAGAGAAAATCCTCTACTTCATCAATATCCGCAGATTCAAGTTTTGAAATTTCAATAAAAATAGGATTTTTACCTACCCTATTTTTATATCTCAAGAAATTTTCAGTAGAGTTTATATACAAACTAGAATTATCTTCATAAATTGGAAGCATGTCTTGCGAGGGAACCATGATATCAATATCATGGTTAATCGATTTTTTATTATGATCATAAAGCCTTTTTTGAAATTTATTTACTCCCATTACTGAATCAAAACCTTTGGATAAGCCGTCAAAATAAGTTTTAATTGCCGCGTCAATTGTCTCTGGCCTGATGAATGGGCTTGTCGCATGAGTTTGTAAGAAATGCCGCGTTTTAATAAATTTCAAATCATACGCGATAATCGGGGTCATAGGAATTTTATCCCCCACTAATTCAACAGGCCTGTCAATTATTATTACTTTTGAAAAATCTTTAAGTATTAGGTTCTTTATATCCTCGCTATCAGTATTAACCAATATTTCATAAACAAATTTAGCTGATTCCAGGCTTCGCAATATATGATAAAATAAAGGCACTCCTCCTAATATTCTTGTATTTTTTAACGGCACTCTTTCGCTGTGCCCTTTCATTGGCACTAACGCGCTTACCATGTTTTGTTTTAATTGATTAATGGTACCCCCCTATTGTTTAGGATAGTTTCTAACGAACTCCCGGTATATCATTCGTATTTCGCCTTTTTTCAAATCACTATATTTAAACTGTTTTCCGATATCTTGAGCAAGAATCATAGTCAAATCTTTCCCCGTTCGTTTTTTATCACGCCCCAAATAATAAATCAGATCATTAATACTGATTCTGCTAATATCAAACCGGGGATAGTATTTCCGAAGAATAAATTCAAACTCTTTATATTTATTTTGAAGCATTATCCCCCTTTTCAATGAAACAAGATTGGCAAAACCCATTCCTACGATAACCGCCTCGCCATGGCAAACGTTAAAATTACTGGCCGATTCCAGGGCGTGACCAAAACAATGCCCATAATTTAACAAATTCCTCTTGCCTGAATCCAGTTCATCCTCTTTGAAATAAGAATACTTAATCATTAGAGTAGAATAAACCACCTTCTCAAAATACTTATTTTCCCGTAAGTTTGGACAACTAAGGTACTTCTTCAATAAATCATACCCCTTGCCATCAGACATTAAATGAAACTTGATTATCTCTCCCAATCCGCTGTTAAAATATCCTGCATTTAAAGTTTTAGAAAAAGAGAGGTCATTGAAAATATAATCTGGCGGGTAAAAAGTACCAATTAAATTCTTACTATCATCAAGATTAATCGACGTCTTTGAACCTATGCAACTATCGGCCTGGGCTAATAAAGTCGTAGGAAAAAATATCCATTTTATGCCGCGATAAAGTGTAGATGCAATAAAACCGCTAATATCCTGAAGAATCCCGCCACCAAAAGTTACCAGAGTATCCTCGCGGGTAAATTTTAACTCCACGAGTTTTCGGTAATAATCGGCAATTTTTAAATAACTCTTATTATATTCGGTTGCGGGAATAAGCAGGTACTTCTCTTGGCCAATAAATTTATCGAGCCTTTTTCGGTAAATTTTATAGACGCTCTCGTCGATAAAATAAAACGGCTTTCCAGTTTTTATACTCCTAAATAAATCTGACTTACGCTCTAGAACGTTATTTTCAAAAAGTAAGTGGTAATTTTTAATTTTTGCCCTGATTTTCATTTTATGCTAAATCCGCCATCTACAATGACCGTTTGCCCGGTAACATAGCTATTTAAGCTTGAGCAGAGAAAAACCGCTATCTGGGCAATTTCTTTAGCATTGGCAAACCTGCCCAAAGGCACCTGAGCGGAGAGCTTCGTTATTTCCGCTTTAGCTAAAATTGTTTTAGTCAATTCAGTAAGAACAAAACCGGGACAAAGAGCATTGACTAAAATATGATCGCCGGCTAAATCCAAAGCCATTGCCCTAGTTAACCCAATAAGGCCGGATTTACTAGCACTATAAGAACTTCTTTTTGCTTTAGAAATAACCCCAAAAATAGAACTAACATTAAGAATTTTACCGCTTTTTCCTCTCTTCATAATACGAGAGACACCTTTAGTTATCAACATCGGGCCGGTTAAATTAACTTTTAACACCTTATCCCAATTATCCTCATTTAACTCATTAATCGGCTCAATTAAATTTATCCCAGCGTTATTAATTAAAATATCTATTTGTTCCATTTTCCTGACTATTTCTAAAAACTCCTTGATGCTTTGTTGGCTTAAAAAATCTAATGGCGCATATTTCCATCTTTTTCTGGAGCATATTTCTTGTTTAATTTTCCTGGTTCCGGTAATTATTACATTCCCCCCACCTTGCCAAATCAAATTAGCGATCTCTTTACCTATCCCCCTGGTTCCGCCAGTTACAATTGCTGTTTTTTTGTTAAAATTAGTCATATTGCTCCTCGGCATAAACCATGCCTAACAATTTCATCAATTTATAAGCATCCTTGCTATTCCCCACTGGAACAGGAATATCATTTTCTATAGAATTTAAAAACATCTTTACTTCATTTTCCCAGGAAGTATTTAAATTATACGTTACTTTTTCTTCACTTGCCCATAAAACATCTGGACCTGAAACCGTATTAAATGCAGCCGACAACTCTTCTCTTCCGTATGCTCCGGAATTTGACAAAATACCATTGATAACAATATGGCCCTTTTCTAGGAAAATCTCAAATGAAAAAAGGTGCCTCCATTGGGTCATAGTTGAATGCAACTGCGCAACCTGCCCCTTCTTATTTTTAAAAATGGCAAACACATTGTCTTCAACATCAAGATGCCAATACAAATTTGACACAAATGATTTTACTTCATTAAAATCACCAACCATCATCAGGAATAAATCCAACATATGAATCCCTTGATCAAGGAAAATTCCTCCGCCAGCAAATTCCTTTTTTGCCCTCCAGGTATGAATAAAATTATGACTTACGCTTTTTCCGTACCTGCCGCGCATCCACAAAACATCGCCAAATTTCTTAGAATCAATAAGACTTTTTGCATAGATCATGCTATCGTGATGGCGGTGATTAAAACCAAACATTAATTTTAATCCAGAGTTATTATTCTCTGCCTTTATCATCTCCTCGGTCTCTTGCAAATTTCTTCCTGGCGGCTTTTCACAAAAAACGTGTTTTTTATTATTTAACGCCTTAATTACTATTTCTTTTAATAAATAATTAGGAGTGCACACAAAAACAGCATCAATATTTTTATTTTCTATAATTTTATTATAATCTTCCGTTAATTCAATGCCATTTAAATCGATACCTGCTGCATCCAATTTTACTATTTCAGAAATCATAACTACTTTGTGGTCATTATTTAAAGCATTCACTGCTTTTAAGCGCGTCTTTCCCATAACTCCAAAGCCAATTACTCCAATCCTCATTTCATCCTTTCAAATGAATTAATTATATCCAGAATATCGATAAAACCTGCTTTAATATATTCGACCGTTTGGCTTGCAACATGCGGAGTCATATAAAATTTATCCAAACCCAATTCTTTTAGTTTTCCTTGGTAGGGCTCTTTCCAAAACACGTCAAATGCAGCCCGAACATTTGAAGTTACGAGCTTCATATAAAGCGCTTCTTCATTAAAAAGGCTGCCCCGCGCCGTATTAATTAAAATAGCATCATTTCTCAACCATGATAATTTTTGCTTGTCAAAAAAATCCTTTGTTTCCTCAGTAGCAGGAATATGGACCGTAATAATATCAGCGGCTTTAACCAAAAACCTCAATTCTTCCGGTTTATTCTGCGCTATATCAAATGAAGTTACTTTTAAAAAAGGCTGCATCTTCCGGGCAACTCGTTTGCCTATATTACCTAACCCTACGACCAAAAGCGTCTTGTTGGAAATAGAGTCTCTTGTATATTTCTCCCAGGTTTGGACTTTTCCTACCCCAGAAGAATAATACATCCAAAATATAAGATAAGTAGCAAAATCGGCGGTAGATTCATAAAGGATAGCCTTGGTTTTATCGCTAGGGAAAAATACTTTGGGAATATTATTTTTTAACATTTCTGCGGGGATATTTTCACTCCCCACACCAAACCTATAAATCACCTTAAGTTTTTTTAATTCATTGTATTTTTCGGATTTTGCGCCAAGCACAAGCATTTCCGCGTTAAAAATATCGTTAGTAACATTTAACTTTAATTTTTCAGAAAGACAATCAAATGCTTTTGTATTAGAGTATATTTTCATACGCCTGCTTATCGGATCATATATATTTCGCTTCCGATGATTGAGTCGTTTATGCAATGAAGTATAAAACCGTGAAGTATTTCAACAAAACCAAATGCCTTAGAATTAACCCAAAAATTAATATCACCCATTTTTTTTAGAGGGTTACCTGCCTCAAATCCAGACAATGTAATAATCTGCATTCCCTTCTTTTTTGCAATTTTACTAGCATTAATGATATTTTTTGATTTACCACTGCTGCTGATCGCAATTAATATGTCCCCCTTCTTACCAAATGCTTCAATTGCCTTCTTAAATACGTTTTCGTAGCCATAGTCATTGGAAAACGTCGTTAACATTGGGGAGCCGCTAACCGCTAATGCCTTTAAACCGGCATTTTTTGTCAGATCGATAGCAGCATGCTCAGCTATCGCGGCAGAACCTCCATTACCTATAAAATATATAACCGAGCCAGAACCATTGGTATTTTTCAAAATCTTAATGCATTTCTCAATATCTTTGATATTTTCCGCATTAAAAAATTGCTTTGCAAGATTAACATAACGCTCACAATACCCCTCTATCACTAAAGTTTTCTTGCTCATTGTCAAAACCTTTCTTGAATTCTGGTATCTCTTTTAATCTTATATTTTCTACTCGGAAATTTTTAATTTGGAAACCAAATCCCTGCACGTTTGCCCCAAAAACAAGGTATCAAGACCAAATGCTATAAATCTATACCCTTCTTCTTTTTTCTTCTTAAAATCTTCTAAATCAGGCTTAACTACATGAAAACCGGATAAGGCATTATGTTTCGCGCTTAATTGCTTTACTTTTTCCAATGCTTTAAGAACAGATGGGTCACTAAATTCTCCCGGTTTTCCTAAAGATCCAGATAAATCATATGGCCCTACAATAAACCCATCGACCCCCTTAACGGTTAATATCTCCTCGAGGTTATTTATTGCATCAATATGTTCTATTTGAACGACCACTATGCTTTCTTTCTCAGCCCAGTTTTTATATTGCTCAAACCCGGCCCCATATTTTTGCGCGCGCGCGAGACCTACGCCACGAAATCCTACTGGAGGATATTTCACTGATTTTACTGCTCTTTCAGCATCTTCCCGAGAATTTACCATCGGCACTATAACTCCATGCGCCCCGGAATCCATAACTCTTTTAATAATACAGGAATCATTCTTTCCTACTCTGACTAACGGGGTAACACCTGATAATTCTATAGTTTGAATCAAACTTTGGGCTTCTCCAATCGTTATCGCGCTATGCTCCATATCTACCACAAGCCAATCAAATCCTGCTTGCGACATGATCTCCGCGATAGATGTATGGGCTAGCGTTATCCATGAGCCAACGGTAAACTCTCTTTTACGCATTCTTTCTTTTAAGCTTTCCCGCATATTTATCTCCTTATTATGGAAACAAAAACCCTAGTGTTTAAATTTCAACAAAGATAATAATTTACCAACATAACCTCTTAGCTCATGTCGCTTCATTCCTAATAGCAACGGAAAAAACCAACATAAAACCGCTGTTATGATTATATAAGAAAACCCCGAAATAAGCAACTGCGACACAACGCCCACAACCCCAAAACTTTTATTGAAAAAACTACCATAAAAACTACCACTTATATATCCTATCAATAATAATGGAATTAAAACAAGAAATTGAAAACTCAAGTATTTAACAAAAGGTTCGTCAATGATTTTACACACGTAAAACAACGAAACATTGACAATAATAAATTGCGATAATACCATTTTTAATGACAAACCAATTGCCCCTAGCCCCATACCAGGAATGAAAAAACTACTTGGGGCTATTAAAAAATAACTGAAAATGAACCCAAGGACGAGTGAGAAAATACCCAAATTCCTGGTTAAGTCCGTTCGCTCAAGAGACATAAGCATGCTCCCGCAAAGCTGGCCATAGGTTTGATGGATCGGATAAAACAGCATTATCATTAGCGGAATCTTTGCCCCAGAGTATTGAGTCTTTCCGATTAAATAGATAATTTCTTTCGTGTGGAAACAAAAATAAATCGATAAAAACGCCGATAAGAAATAAAACATCCGGCTCTTTTGAAATATAACTTGTATATACGCCTTGTTATTCTCCCCATGCGCCCTTGCAACCATTTGGCTAAAAATCGGGACCATCGCCCCAGTAAATAATATACATACACTGCTTAAACTAAAAGCAAGACTATAGTATCCTTGAAAAATTGAACCGGATATGACCTGTAGAAACCAACGGTCGAAATACAAAAAAAAGAAACCGATTAGTGATAAGGTTACTAACGGATGGGAATAGGAGATAAGATACTTCAGCACTTTTTTTGACTCGTTCAGATTAACCTTAGTAAATCTGAACTCGAAGACATTCCTCTTTCTCAAATATGCCGCAAAAACAATAACTGCTAACAAAAAAACAAATATTCGCAGGCTAAAGAAAGTAGCTAACGTCAACACTCTGTTAAAAAACAACGTCAGTAAAACCATAAACCCGATTATCGTAACCACTAAACGGCGCCTCTCCACCCCAACAGTGGCCTCTTTGCTATCAGAAAGATTTGTGAGCCCCACACTAAGATACATTAAATACGCAAGGGTTGCCCCGGCGCAAATATATCCTATTTTTTGGCCAGGCCAAAAATATCCGGAAAACCCAACCCAATTTACAATAACAATTCCTAATGCCAAAATAATTCCCAAGGCCAAACAGAAATAAAAATAAAGGGTTGTCGCATCTTTTGTGTTATTGTATTTTGATGAATAATTAAAGTGCGTAGACCCGATGTTTAAATCAAAAATTCCGATGATCCCCTGAAAACTATCTTGAAGAAAACTAAAATTTCCATAAAGCGCTGGGCCGATTGTCCTGGGCACAATAAAAACCATTGCGCCATTTATTACTGCGCTGCCGAAATTATTAATCAGTTTACTTAGAAACCGTTGCCTAGGAGAGTTATTTTTCAATGTAATATTGCTCTTGTAGAACCTTTATAGCCGCCTTCGATACACTTCTCTGAGGCGGACGTTTATAAATAATCTATCTTCGGGATAGGCTTTAAAAATCCATGAATTAAGCCTTTTACAAAATTAACGGAATGCCAAAAAGTCCATTTTCTCTTTAAAGACATAACAATGGCCCCTTTTATTTCTTTAAGAATGTTTTGCTGAAAATAACACCTGAAACTATTGTCATTCTTTAGCACAATTCGATTAAAGAAAATACAATTTCTTGTTCT
>Ga0247841_10012624_pt1 | contig 10971 bp, 6 predicted proteins | sample LaCruzMarch2015__2_FD_192410 | JGI IMG/M metagenome (GOLD analysis project Ga0247841, IMG submission 192410) | Freshwater microbial communities from meromictic Lake La Cruz, Castile-La Mancha, Spain - LaCruzMarch2015_18m | ecosystem: Environmental > Aquatic > Freshwater > Lake | place: Spain...
ACCTCCAGTCCTTACCTACTAACCTCCCTACCACATCTAGCCCGTTACCTGCCATGGACAAGTCCAAACCTACCATGGCTGCTAAAGGCTTACCTACCAACCTCCAGTCCTTACCTACTAACCTCCCTACCACGTCTAGCCCGTTACCTGCCATGGACAAGTCGAAACCTACCCTGAAAAAGTCCAAACCTACCATGGCTGCTAAAGGCTTACCTACCAACCTCCTTAAAGAGATCAGGATGTTAGGGCAGCGAAGTCCACCGGAGTATGTGCAGAAAATTATCGCTGAACTCTGCGCCATTCGGACATTTACTGCAGATGAGCTCGCGGAGACTCTGAACAGGAATAAACAATGGGTATTCCGCAGCTACCTCTCACCCATGGTTCGCGATGGGATACTTGAGTATACCGTGCCGGAGAATCCACATCACCCAAACCAAGCGTATCGGGCTATAACGCGAAATGCTGAAAAAAGTGGCAGGGGTGTATCACGATGAATTCAATCACTACGTTTGCCAGTACAAAAGAATACCTCTCAAAAATACTGGATGATATTCATCACGGTACCACACAGCTTCCGGACTTTCAACGGGGTTGGATATGGGACGATGAACGAATCCAAAGTCTCCTTGCCAGTATCTCCCAGTCATTTCCTATTGGTGCGGTCATGATGCTGGAGACCGGAAATGTTGATGTGAAATTTAAGCCTCGACTGATTGAAGGTGTTAAACTTGATGCCGCACCCGAACCCGATCTTCTCATTCTTGATGGACAGCAGCGGCTTACTGCTCTATACCAGGCACTGATTGGACAAAGTGCAGTTGATACCCGCGACATCCGTGGAAAAGCGATGAAACGCTGGTACTACATCGATATGGTAAAAGCACTTGAACCAAACGGTGACCGGGACGAGTGTATCCGAAGCATTGCAGAAACCAAACTCATAAAAAATTTCCGGGGGGAGACGGTTGAAGACTATTCCACTCCAGAAACAGAATACCGTGCCGGGTTATTTCCCTTTAATAAGGTCTTTTCCAGCGATACTTGGATGATGGGTTATCAGGAATACTGGGATTATGATAAGGACAAGACCAAGCTTTTCAACCGGTTCAATATCGAGATCATCAAGCGGTTTGAACAGTATCAGCTGCCGCTGATTACCATGAGCAAGGAGACTCCCAAAGAGGCGGTGTGCGTCGTATTTGAAAAAGTAAACACTGGGGGAGTTTCACTCAATGTGTTCGAACTACTTACTGCAACCTTTGCTGCCGACAATTTCAATCTCCGTGAAGATTGGGAAACGAAAGTTTCCCGTATGAAAGCGTACCCGATTCTGCAAAAAATAGAGAACACTGATTTCCTCCAGGCAATCTCCTTGCTTGCGACACGATCCCGGCATCTTGCAGCCATTAAGGAGGGGATCTCTCCAGAGAATGCCCCGGGTATCAGCTGCAAGCGCAAGGATATTCTCAAGATGACGCTGGAAGATTACCAGACTTATAAAGAACAGGTGATTGCCGGATTTGAGAAAGCCGCCCGCCTTCTCACTCTTCAGAAATTCTTCTCAGCCCGCGACATTCCCTATCGGACGCAGATCACACCGCTTGCCGCTGCGGTGTCCCTGTTGGGTGACAAGATTGAGAATGAGCCTGTACGTCTGAAGATCTTCCAATGGTACTGGTGCGGCGTGTTGGGAGAGTTGTATGGGGGTGCGATCGAATCCCGTTTTGCAAAAGACGTTCCCGAGATCCTGACCTGGGTAAACGATGGTCCTGAGCCGACAACGGTGAGCGATGCCCACTTTGCCCCGTCGCGTCTCCTGACCCTGCGAACCCGCAACAGTGCTGCATACAAGGGGATCTACACACTTCTCATGCGGGATGGGGGGTTGGATTTCATGAGTGGTCAGCCGATTGATTATTCAAATTATTTTGAGGAGAATATCGACATCCATCATATCTTCCCTGAAAAGTGGTGCAGTGAGCATGGCAAGAGCAAGGACAGTAACACCGATATTAACTATGACTGTATCGTGAACAAAGCGCCACTCTCCTACAAGACTAACCGGAAGATCGGTGGGAATGCTCCGAGTGTTTACCTGGAAAAGATCCAGAAGGATGCAAAGATCACGCCAAAACGTCTCGATGAGATTATGATTAGCCATATCCTCGATCCGGCTCTCGTTCGGGCTGACAACTTCGAAGCGTTCTTCACGGCACGAAAAGAAGCAATCCTGCAGCGGATAGAGGGAGCGATGGGTAAGCCGATTGCCCGGGATGCTACGGAATGACTGCGGCTTCGTTACCACATCGCTGGCGACGCTACCCGAAGTATAAGCCATCGGGTGTCGAATGGCTGGGCGAGGTGCCGGAAGGGTGGGCGATCACTAAACTTGGATATGGGGCGAGCGTAAAAGCTCGACTGGGTTGGAAAGGATTGAAAGCTGATGAATATCAAAAAGAAGGTTATATCTTCCTCTCCACTCCGAATATCAAGAGTAATACAGTTGATTTTATCAATGTGAACTACATCTCACAGTACAGATATTTTGAGTCTCCAGAGATAATGCTTCAAAAAGGGGATGTAATAATCGCAAAAGATGGCTCTACGCTAGGTATTACGAACGTAATCCGTGATTTGCCCGCCCCTGCCACGGTGAATAGTTCTATTGCGGTTATCCGACCAAATACAGGGATCACGAGTCTTTTTCTGTACTACCTGCTATCATCAAACTTCACTCAAAACACAATTCAACGTTTGAAAGGGGGTCAAGGTGTGCCTCATCTTTTTCAGGAGGATCTTCGAAAATTTTGGATTTGGTTACCACTCCGCTCCGAACAAACCTCCATCGCCGCCTTCCTCGACCGCGAGACCGCCCGCATCGATGCCCTCATTGAGAAGAAGGAGCGGCAGATAGATCTCTTAAAGGAGAAGCGTGCTGCCCTCATCAGCCATGCGGTGACAAAGGGGCTCGATCCCTTGGTGCCGATGAAGGATTCTGGGGTTGAGTGGCTGGGGATGGTGCCGGAAGGGTGGGATATTTCAAAGTTAAAATGGAATGTATCAAAAATAGGAAGTGGAAAAACACCACGAGGAGGAGCGGAAATATATCAGGATGCAGGCATTTTGTTCATCAGGAGTCAAAATGTTCATTTTGACGGTTTGGTTTTAAACGATATTGCATTTATTTCACCAGAGATTGATGCGGAAATGGAAACAAGTCGAGTTATTCCGTTAGACATTTTATTGAATATCACTGGTGCATCTTTGGGTCGCTGCACAATAGTACCTGAAATAATCCCTTACGCAAATGTAAATCAACATGTTTGTATCGTCCGTCCAACAAAAGAGAAAGTGTTACCTGATTACCTGAATCGATATTTATCCTCTTCAATCGCACAATGGCAAATTTTTCGGTCTGAAGAAGGTGTATCTCGTGAAGGTTTGACATTCTCTCAAGTAGGCAACATTGTTGTATTAATTCCCCCATTAAAAGAACAAAAAGAAATTTCTGATTTTCTTAATATCGAATGCATTCGAAATAACACTATTATTGAGAAAATTCAGGTTTCCATAGATAAACTCCACGAATACCGCTCCGCTCTCATCTCCTCTGCTGTTACTGGAAAGATAGACGTACGGCAGGAGGGAATAGCATGAAGCGGGACATGGATTTGGTTAGAAAAATTCTGATCAAGCTGGAGGACTATTCGCCGGACGATGAGATTAATCAAATCGAATGTGAAGGGTATTCTCCTGAAGAGACCGCCTACCATGTTTACCTGTTGAAGGATGCGCATTTGATCATCGCAAATATATTCATGAATAACAACTCGATTGGACCGAAAGAATACAAGATTTATGGGCTAACATGGGCTGGGCATGATTTTCTTGAAGCGTCGAGGGACGAGACGCGATGGAAACAAGCGAAGGAAGTAGTTATCAAGATGGGGAGTGGTGCCTCTTTTGATGTCTTGAAATCGGTACTTGTTCAAATTATGATGGCACAAATTCCCAAGATAATTGGAACCGGGGTGTGACCTACGCCCGCCAACCACCGCGAGATCGCATTTGAAACCGCCATCGAACACCACCTTCTCAATCACGGCTACACCAAAGCGAACCCGGAAACCTTCGATCCCGTTCGCTGCATCGATCCCGCCACCGTCATCGTATTCATCCAAAATACCCAGCCCAAAGAATGGGAATATCTCAAAAACCTCCAGAAAGACCGGGCAGAAGAAACCCTCCTCTCGGATCTCTGCCGTGCACTGGACTCCCCGCACGAAGGTTGCCTCTCCGTGCTCCGCCACGGGTTCAAATGCTTCGGCAGGCTCTTCCGGATTGCCTACTTCAAACCCGCAAGTGGTCTCAACCCCGAGACCATCCGGCTCTACAATGAAAACATCCTCACGGTCACCCGGCAGCTCAAATACTCCGCAAAGCACAACAACACCCTCGATGTCGTGCTGTCCGCAAACGGCATCCCGCTCATCACGCTCGAACTCAAGAACCCAATGACCGGGCAGACATGGCATAATGCCCGTCACCAGTACCAGAACGATCGCAACCCAAACGACACGATCTTCCAGTTCCGGAAACGGACACTCGTGCACTTCGCAGTGGACACCGACGAAGCCTACATGACCACCCACATCACCGGCAGGAGCACGCACTTCCTCCCCTTCAACCGGGGCGATGATGGCGGCGCAGGCAATCCCGAAAACCCGGGCAACTACAAGACCGCGTACCTCTGGGAAGAGGTATTGCAGCGTGACAGCCTCCTCGACATCCTTGCCCGGTTCATCCACATACAGGTCGAAGAGAAGAAGATCGGGGATAAGATCATAAAGCGCGAAACCATGATCTTCCCCCGGTATCACCAGCTCGATGCCGTCCGGAAGATGGTGCATGATGCACAACAGACCGGAGCCGGGCAGAACTATCTCGTCCAGCACTCCGCCGGCAGCGGCAAGAGTAACACCATCGCGTGGCTCGCTCACCGGCTCGCAAGCCTCCATACCGACAACGACCAGAAGTGCTTTGATTCCGTCATCGTCGTCACGGATCGTCGGGTGCTCGACCAGCAGCTCCAGAACACCATCTACCAGTTCGAACACAAGCAGGGCGTCGTCCGGAAGATTGACGAGGACTCCACCCAGCTCGCACAGGCGCTCACCAACTCCACACCGGTCATCATCACCACGCTCCAGAAGTTCCCCTTCGTCACCGAAAAGATCGATGAACTCCCCAAACGCCAGTATGCCGTCATCATCGATGAAGCGCACAGCTCGCAAGGCGGTGAAAGCGCCATCGAACTCAAGGGCATCCTTGCAGCCGCCGCTGTCAAAGACGAAGCAGCCCAATACCTCAAGGATCATCCCAACGACACCGAAGAAGCCATCATCCTCACCATGCTCAAGCGCGGACGGCAGAAGAACATCAGTTTCTTCGCCTTCACTGCAACGCCCAAATACAAAACGCTCGAAGTTTTTGGCAAGACGGGACCTGACAACAAACCCCAACCGTTTCACCTCTACACCATGCGGCAGGCAATCGAGGAAGGGTTCATTCTCGATGTCCTGAAGAACTACACCACCTACAAGACCTATTACCGGCTCGTCAAGTCCATCGAGGATGATCCGGAGGTGGACAAACGAAAAGCCGCACGGGCTCTGGCACGGTTCATGAGCCTCCACCCCTACAACATCTCCCAGAAGACCATCGTCATGGTCGAACACTTCCGCCAGTTCACTATGCACAAGATCGGTGGCAGGGCAAAAGCGATGGTGGTCACCGACAGCCGGCTCCATGCAGTCCGGTACAAACAGGAATTTGATCGATACATCGCCGAAAAAGGCTATACCGGGATCAAAACCCTCGTCGCATTCTCCGGATCAGTCAGCGATCCCGACCTCCACCAGGTCGAATACACCGAAGTCGGGATGAACAAGGGGATTAAAGAAAAAGAGCTGCCTGAACGGTTCGCATCCGATGAATACCAGGTCTTGCTGGTCGCAGAAAAATACCAGACCGGATTCGATCAACCGCTTCTCCACACGATGTATGTCGACAAACGGCTTGCGGATGTACAGGCAGTCCAGACCCTCTCACGGCTCAACCGTATCCACCAGGGAAAAGAGGATACGTTCGTCCTTGATTTCGTCAACGAGCCCGAGGATATCAAGAAGGCGTTCCAGCCCTATTATGAACAGACCCTGATTGGGGAAGAGGCAGAAGCCCGCCAGCTCTATGAATTGCAGGCGAAACTCGACACGCACCAGGTCTATTACAAAGCCGAAGTCGAAGAGTTCGCACGGGTCTTCTACATCCCCCGCCAGACTCAGACTCCCACAGACCATGCAAAGATGAACGCCTGCATCGATTCCGCTGTGAAGCGGTATACCGCGCTGGAAGAACCGGTGAAAGAGGAGTTCCGGACCACGCTCGTTGCGTACCGCAACCTCTACGCATTCCTCTCGCAGGTGATCCCGTTTCAGGACTCAGATTTGGAAAAACTCTACACCTATATCCGGTTTTTACTCACCAAACTTCCCCGGCACAACCTTGGACCCGCCCTGCACCTGGACGATGAGGTAACCCTCAAATTCTACCGTCTCCAGAAGATCAGTGAAGGCGCAATCCAGCTTGACAAGGGCAAGGGTGGTGAAGTACCGGCACCTCTTGCGGTTGGTACGGGTGATATCACCGAAGTAAAGATCGAACTTTCCCAACTTATCGATATACTCAACGAACGGTTTGGCACAGAATTCAAACCGGGTGATCAGCTCTTCTTTGATTCGATCCGGGAGGATGCCGTATCGGACATGCATCTGCGCGAAGCAGCGATGGCAAACACCAAGGAGAACTTTGCATATGCCTTCCGGAAACAACTCCAAACCCTCTTCATTAACCGGATGGATCAGAACGAAGACATCACGGCAAAATTCATGAATGAAAAAGAGTTCCAGGAACTGGTAGGAGAATACCTCTTAAACAAGGTCTACCATCAGATCCGGGCGGAAGAATCCGGAGGATCATAAACCGGGTCGAAAAAATGAGGAACCTCCATCTTGACGGGATCGAACCCCCTCTGGAACTCCATAAGTGCCCCACGTTTGGAGCTTGGTGGTGTGCTATGAAGCCATCATCTCTTTGAAGTTTTTCAGGTTGACCAACTTGGAATCGGCGATATAGATATATTTTGACAGCGTATCGCCCAGGAGTTTCTTTATCTGTTGAATGGCATCAGTGTTCCACGTGGAGTCAGACATATTGCCGTCAAGCGCTTTTGCTTCGAGCACAATACCATTACCATCAGCGATTATTCCGGTTTTTACCTGTTTCGGATCGGATCGATGAGCTTTACTATGTCCCCGTGCTGGAGTAAGCCGGTTATGATCTGCCCCATCACACATTGCGTAGACTCCCTGCAAGACATGTGTCGTCGTATCACTATGCTGTATAAAACTCCGGGGCAATCCGAAGAGTTCATAGACTTGCAACGATATTGACGTGAAGATATCCTGACATCCTGCCTCGTGTAACCGGTCAAGTAGGGCTGCGAAGGCATGGCTGGTGAAGTCCTTTGGTTGCACAGACTCCGCAAAAAGGAGATGCATATCCAGTTCCTTAAGCCGTTCTGCGACTTTATAAAATGGAATCCGACCTTTCTCGGTCATGAACATCATGTAAATCAAACATAACGCGAGTGTGCCTGGACTGACCTTCCATTGGGTTTTATCCCATCTGACTTTTTCGTTGATGTAGTCAACAAGATGGAACCGTTCCGCGTAGAGTTTTACCAACAAAAAGATGTACGGTGTGAAGTATCCTGAACGCTTTCGGGCGGTCTTGACAAGTTTGGTCAATTCGTTGTTAAATCTCTGACCTTTCCGAAATCGAGGATTCAATTCACGAATCTCATCCGGGTTTGCGGGTGCTTTTGGATTCATTAATCCTATATAGTATTGCGTTCTTAGTTATATATTTAAGTACAAATACATACGAACGGAATCAGATCTGTTGTTTAAAAAATTCACCACTCAGTTTGAAGGGGGGATTGAAATGTGCGTTGAATGTGATTTTTTTTCGAATTGGTCCGATTGTTGAATTGCTTTTTCATCTCTTATGATTTTTTCCGGTATGCCGGAACGTGCCGGAATCATGCCGGAATAATTTTGAAAATTCTGCCTCCCTTTTTAAAAATACCCCGTCCTTGGGCACCAAGCCTGTGACCGGCTCTTTCTTGTTATGCCGGAACGTGCCGGAACCATGCCGGAATGTCCGGAATGTGCCGGAATAAATCGACAACAAAACAGAAACTACCGGTCAGCCCGTTGAACAGCCGTCGGGGAATCTCCCGGTTCGTCGGATCCGTGCCGCAATCATGCCGCGATCCGCCGGAACGATCTCGAATATTCTGCCGCCGTTTCTCAAAAAGGCCCGATATCCCTCACAGGGCGGATACCCGGCTCCTGCGTGACATGCCGCGATGTGCCGCGATCATGCCGCGATGGCAAACCCCCCGGAAAAAACAACAGGATTTCCGTGCAATCCGGCAAAAGCCCCCGGGTCTCGGTTTTTACCGGGCACCGTCTCCTTCCTGAATGGGGAAATGCCGGAACGCAGGAAGGAGCAGGTACCGGGTAATCTTTCCGTCCTTTTTTACCCCGACCGTGTTCCACGCAACCAGTCTGCTGAGGTCCTGGCGGGCGGTGCGTTCAGCACACCCGGCCAGCTGAGCCAGTTCAGAGGACGTGATAGATTCATGCGTCTTCAGGAATTCAATCGCAAGTTTCTGCCGTTCGTTCAGCAGATCGGGCTGGTCGAGAAGCACGTTCACCGAGGACCGCCGGAATGTAACCATGAAGTCCTCGTCCTGCTCGTGGAACTCCGGTTCCGGCACGCCGAGATCCCGGCAGACACGGATCATCTTTGTCGTGCCGGAGCCAAACTTTTCGATATACTTGATCTTGAACAACGTCTCTGCTATGAGACGGTTCCTCGGCTTTGAGCTGTGCCGCCGTTTCAGTGATTCAATGGTAAGCGTCGAAGGCAACAATCCGGGGTTCATAATCTCAAGCGAGTTTGTAAAGATGCTGACCTGGACGCTCCCTGATGACTGGTAGTCCCGGTGGCAGACCGCGTTGATGACCGCCTCGCGGAAGGCATCCGGCGGATACTCCCAGGACTCTTCCCGCTCGAATTTTTCCTTTGGCATCCATGCGGCCTTTGCGATGTTGTCCCGGATGAACTGCTCGGTCTGGTCAATCTGGGCTACAATCGCACCCCGGATAACTTTCATATTCGCGTACGGCTGGGTAACATCGTCGCCCCGGAATTTTGCACAGCGGATTACTGCAGTGTCGATGAACTTCTGCGGGTTCCTGCCAAAGAGGAGGATCGCGGCATTGGTAAATTTTCCATCTTTGAGTAGTTCGAGGGATTCAAGGGCGGTCTCTGCCGGAGTGTCCGGGTCAAGGTCGATATGCCGGACCTGAAGGGCCCGGGTCAGGTAGGATTTCACAAGAGCGGGATCGATATCGTCAAACGTAGCACCGGCACAGATGTCGCGGTCCCACACATATCCCTGCTGCTCCATGATCTGGCGGGTAAGAACGTCCGGGGGCATCTTTACGCTCTCGCTGCCGCTCCTGATGTACGCAACCCCGTCAACAAAATAGGGTTTGTGTGTCCCCTCGCTGATGATCACTTCGATGATGGATTTGTCGTCCTCGATCCGCTCACGAATTTCCGGTATGATCTCGGGCTTGAGTTTCTGCCGGATCTTCTGAGAAACTTTCAGGAGCGTGGAGTCAGCGACCGTGAGCCCGACCACACGTCCATCGGGTCTCACACCAAAGAAGAGACTGCCGCCACGATGATTCAGGAATGCGCAGACATCAATAAGAGCAGCGTCCAGTTCGGCGAGGGATGCTTTCAGCTCCACGGTTTCCGATTCCTGGTATTTCATCGCTGGCGTTCCTGATCTCATGGCGCTTCTCGGAATAATTCCAATCCTGTTGTTGGATGCGACCCCATAAAAAGGGTAGTATTAATATTCTCGCTCTTGAATTGTTTGGATTGACAAAATTGATATAATAACCTGTAAATATCTACTATTAGTAGGGACTTCTAGCCAATGTTCTTACACGACCAATTCTTTATCGGTCTTCATCAGAATTACACCAAATCGTAACTATCCGCCTTGACGATTGCAGAAAATCTTCTGTAACTTCTTAGTATTCTATCCTATTGTATACCCTCTGAAATACTTTATGCATCCTCTTGCTGCACAGTGCCCGTAGAGGCGCATCATTCAACCGACCCTTGCCGAACAGCACCGGATCGTCGCCTCCCCGGTGTGCTCGTGTTATGCGAAGAGTTGGAGACGCCGCCAAAGGAGCAGGCAGGGGTGCAGGGACGTTGGCGGATGCCGTGGAAAAGAGTATTGGGACAGGATACTCCTCTGGATGTACCCTGTCATGTCTTGTGACGTCTACCCCTTCATCCCCGAAACCTTACCCACTATCTCCTTCCATCCGGTAAACAACCCCCCCCGTGGAGGTGCTGCCCGTTCCCACGCCCGAAATCCCATGTGGAGGAACCGTGCACGCCCGTCAGTGCCGTTGACAAACCCGATGTAATTCCCTGAAGAATGGTGGGGAAATGTCGCCATATAATGCCCGTCCGGTGTACTGTTGAGCTGCATGTAAACGGAAATAGTGCCGTTACCTGGAATGCCTACCGTCCAGTTGGGATAGGTCAACGAAATAGAAAGGGTTCCGTTACGAGTAAAGATCTTGTCCGGGTATCCGGCATATCCCGTGTATGTCCCTGCCACCTGTGCCACCTGTTCGGGTGTCACCGGCAGGAGGACGGGTGGGACAGCCTTTTCAGAAAGACCGTGTTCAATGATCCATTCAAACGTGTCAGGGAACGGATTCTCCGGCTTGTTCGAGATGATGA